>Ga0206681_10000681_pt1 | contig 17492 bp, 15 predicted proteins | sample M150012015metaG_FD_161048 | JGI IMG/M metagenome (GOLD analysis project Ga0206681, IMG submission 161048) | Ammonia-oxidizing marine archaeal communities from Monterey Bay, California, United States - M1 500m 12015 | ecosystem: Environmental > Aquatic > Marine > Intertidal zone | place: USA...
TTGAACTTCCCGGAACAAATGGTCGCTTTGAGATATTGAATGATCACGCGCCGATTATTTCTACACTAACGGCTGGTGAAATTTCAATCGCTATAGATAAAGGTCAAAAAGAATCTTTCGAGATTAATGGTGGCGTTATCGAAATGCAAAACAATAAAATTATCGTTTTAGCTGACTAAGCTTTTTCGACTTACATATTAAAGAGTCCCGAAGTTTCGGGACTCTTTTTTTATGCCTAAGATTTACAATTCGAATGAAGAGTGGAATTTTACCAATATAGACTTCACTCTATTGTCAGTCAAATATTTTTCAGAAGACATCTCCTTCCAAAAAGACTGTTCTTTAAGTTTCAGTTTTACATCCCAAGTATGATAAACTATACTCTTATCAAGATGTGCTTCTAAATAGTTTTTTACAAATGGATAAAGTGAAGCATCAAAGGATACAGCACTGACTTTTTGCTTCCTTACCTGTTCTGCAATTTGAATAGCCTTAGCTTTAAACTTAGAAGCATCACTATCCCTAAGACTCGTTGGGATATAGAATGAAGTATGAAAACCTAAGTCAGCTAAACGCGAAAAACTACCTGTATTAGAAGTCGTTTCAACGATTGCATTATGTTTAATAGAATACAGCGCATCTAAATCGACTAACCTCTGCTCTAATGCTAACAAATTACTTTCGTCTAAGTTTTTAATATCTAACCAAATATTCTTCATTGGTTGATCGCCAATTTTAATCAAGAAATCATCTAATCGAATTCCTGAAAGTGCACCATTATCATGACCAATTTCAAAATAAGATAAACCTTCTTGCTGTTTAAAAATCACATCAACCTCAAAACTATTACAGCCAGAATACATTGTTTCACTTAGCTTACCAACAGTGTTTACACGGTGAGGATAAATTTTTGACTTTAAGTCTAGGCTATCGATAATAGCTAAATTTTTCTTCTGATGATAAAAAGTGTTTTTAGAATCAGAATACCCCAACTTACCATGAAGCGTAAAACACTCACTATCGTCTAATTGATAATCACTACTCATTAAACTGCGTTCTGAATCGTAATGATTCGTGCGGATACCTACAAAATCGACAAGTAATTCATAGATGAAATCATTCGAAAATAAGGACTCTTTATTCGAGTTGAAATGTTCGTATGCTGAAGTATAGTTAGATTTGTAGGCCTCGGAAAACCACGCTAACAATGGTGTTTGTGTCATAGCAAAAGTAAAACCACTAGCATTATGTCCCTTATTGGCAAATACATCTTCAGAATGGTCTGAGAAATACAAACATGCAGATGTACCTTTAAATTCATTTACAACACTTATAACATCACTTACCAACTGATCTTGGTAAACCACACTATTATCATACTCATTTACATTTTTAGCCCAATAATTATTTTCACCAAAAAGCCCCTTAGGTAATTTACCACTGTACGAATTAAAGTTTTTAGGGTATCTATTTTTATAGGCTCCATGATTTCCCATCATATGTAAAAACACGACCGTATTCTGATCAATTCCAGCATCTACAATTTTGCTTAATTCTTCAACCAATCGCTCATCTAAATAATTAGTTTGTGTAACCGTACCGACATTCGTGTTAATATTTATTCTTGTATCTGCCCTATCAGCTAAAACAGAAATCGGGTTATCCCATTCGCCGTAACTCACTTGATTGCTTATCCAATAGGTGTCAAAATCTGCTGCTTCCATGACATCCAAAATTGATACCGACGTAAAATACGCTTCCCCGTTTAACTGATTAGCAGTGGTTAAAGCTTGTGTTAAAACTGGAATAGTATGGGTGTGATTTGAAAACGCATTATCATATTTCACAAGACCACCATCATTATAAATACTATCTAACAAGGGAGTCGTGTTGCGGTGATAACCATAAAGACTCATATGATTCTTATTCAATGATTCTCCTACTATAACTACGTAAAGCTCCTTGCCTTCTTCTTTGGTAGCTTCAAAACTTACATCTCCAACTTTGCGTTTATTAAGTTCTTTTCTGAACTTTTCGAGCTCTTGGGCATACACCTCTTTAGTGTTGATGATCAGACTAGGTAAAGCCAAACGCTCAATCAAATTAAGATTTACAACTACTAGCAAGAAAACTACCATTTTCGAATAAACACTAGATTTCAAATTAAGTTTAGATAGATAACCTTGGTAAAACAAGACTAAAATTAAACCCAAAATAATGATAGGAATCAATGATAGCTGAAAAACTGAAGCATACATCGTTGCAAACTCATAAGCCTCTCTAAGATTACTCTGATAAATCGCATTAAGCTGCGAAACATTCATTGGAAGATGAAAAGCTTTATTGTATAAGACAAAAACGAAAGGAGGAATTAAAAAAGCTAATCCAATTAAAGAAGATAAAAAAGAAGCTATCCACTTTGAAAACCTGCCAACAGCCTCATAAATCAAGGCCATTAAAAATGCTCCGGACCAAACAAACAAAGTGAGTACCCAAACCTCTTCTGCTGCAATAGCATTAAAATTAGAATGCGTTGCGTACAAATAGAGCCCGTAAATTATGATTGTTAGCCAAGACAGTATATAATACCCTATGGACTTCATAAAGCTATGGAAAGCCATCCATACAATTGCATTCACAATTACAAGAGCAATAATGATTTTTGAACAATAAAAAACGAGTCCAAAAATCGATATAAACAAAACGAATGAGTCTAGTAAATCACGCTTACTCCATTCGTTCTTAATGGTAGAATCGCTTCGGTTTTTTAAAAAATTAATGAGAAATAAAATGGTAATGAGTATAGTAAGATAACCATCTAATGTCATGATAAATTTGTTTCTGTAATTAGGTGTTCGGTAAATATAACCAATCCACACGCCAATAGTACAATTCACTATTTATTCATTATCGATTAAATTCCTTTCCTATCTTTACCCCATGTCTAAAGCACTCAACATAGAGGATAAACTTGCCGAAAAACTAACTACTCGTCAACAAACGAATAGTTTGAGAGTTTTGCGGTCGAGCGAAAATCTAATTGATTTTTGTTCCAATGATTATTTAGGGTTTTCCAGAAACCTAAGGGTCAAAGAATCGAATAAAAACGGTGCTACAGGTTCTAGATTAATCAGTGGGAACTCCTCTCAGTTTGAGTTTTTAGAAAAGGAACTTGCCCAGTTTCACCAAGCAGAAGCAGGACTGATATTCAACTCGGGCTACGATGCTAATCTGGGCTTATTTTCGTGTATTGCAGACAAAGGCGACACCATCATCTACGATCAATATATTCATGCAAGTATACGCGATGGGATTCGATTATCTAATGCGAGGTCTTTTGCTTTTGAGCATAATGATATTGATGCCTTAGAGAAGAAACTTCAACAAGCAAGCGGGACAATTTTAGTCGCTATAGAATCAATCTATTCTATGGATGGTGACGAAGCTCCCTTAGAGAAAATTGTTGCTGTTTGCGAAAAACACGAGGCACAAATCATCCTCGATGAAGCTCATGCAACTGGAATTATGGGTGAAAATGGCGAAGGCTTAGCTCAGCAATTAAATTTAGAATCTAAATTGTTTGCACGGGTACATACGTTCGGAAAAGCGATGGGCTGCCATGGGGCTATTATCTTAGGCTCAGAAAACCTCAGACAATTTCTTATCAATTTTGCGCGCTCATTTATTTATACAACTGCACTTTCAGAACATAGTTTAAACGCCATTGAAAGCGCTTATAACAAAGCCAAGAATTCTACTAACGAAAGGGAGCAATTACAAAGTAATATTCAATTATTTCAGAGCTTATTATCTGAGGACTTAAAGTCAAAATTAATTCAAAATACGAGTCCAATACAATGCATATTGGTTCCTGGTAATAAGGCTGTAAAGACAGTAGAAAATGAACTACAGCTTCGAGGATTCGATATCAGAGCTATACTACATCCAACTGTAGAAGAAGGCAAAGAACGAATTAGAATTTGTGTACACAGCTTCAATACCCCAGAAGAAATAAAATCTTGTGTGAAAAGCTTAGATGAATTGATAAAATGAAGACATACTTTATAACAGGAATAGGAACTGAAGTCGGTAAAACCATTGCTTCGGCTATTATTACTCAAGCTTTAGAAGCCGATTATTGGAAACCCGTACAAGCAGGAGAATTGGATTCAAGCGATAGCATGACAGTTCAGTCGCTAATCGATAATGACAGTTCTAAATTTCACCCAGAAGCGTATCGCCTAAACCATCCAATGTCGCCACATGCGGCAGCAGAAAGAGATGGAGTAGAAATAGATATTTATTCCTTTGAAATACCCATGACAGATAATCATTTAGTGATTGAAGGTGCTGGAGGCTTACTCGTTCCTCTAAATAAAAAAGACACCATCCTTGACCTTATAACAAACCTAAACTGTGAAGTCATCTTAGTCTCGCGTCACTATTTAGGCAGCATCAACCATACCTTAATGAGTATAGAGCTATTGAAGCAAAGAAACATTCCTATCAAAGGAATTCTATTCAATGGAAATGAGAATAAGGACACCGAATCTATCATCAAAGAGATGACTGGAATTGAAGTTTTAGGACGTATTGACGAATTAGAAGACTTGAATAAATCAGTCATCAATTCTATTGCACAAGGATTAAAGGGAGCATTGATTTAGACACCCCTATGGTCCCCAAAAGGGGACAATCAAAAAAATAATTGCTGAAGGCTGAAAGCTGAAAGCTGACCTCTGAAAAAAATGAGTTTAGTAGAAAAAGATCAAAAATACATCTGGCATCCCTTCACACAAATGAAAACTGCCGGTCCTGCACTACCCATCGTAAAAGGAGAAGGTACCCTATTGATAGACGATAAAGGCAATTCCTATATCGATGCTATTTCATCGTGGTGGGTGAATCTTCACGGACATAGCCACCCCTATATTGCAGAGAAGGTTTACGAGCAGATGCTACAATTGGAACATGTTGTTTTTGCAGGTTTCACACATACGCCTGCAGTAGAATTATGCGAAAAACTTTCGAAGCACTTACCTTCTAACCAAGCCAAATTCTTCTTTTCTGGCGATGGATCTTCAGCGGTAGAAATAGCACTTAAAATGAGTGTTCAATACTGGAAAAATAAAGGAGAAAGCAAAACCAGATTTGTAGCTCTCGATGGAGCGTATCACGGAGAGACTTTTGGAGCTATGTCCGCAGGAGCCAGAAGTATTTTCTCAGCTCCCTTTACAGATTTACTTTTCGAAAGCTTCCACATTCCTTTCCCTAAAGATGAACAAGCTGCGATTGAAAGTTTAAAAACTGAACTAGCCAAAGGCGATGTAGCTGCTTTCATTTTTGAGCCTCTTATACAAGGTGCTGCAGGAATGCGCATGTACAAGCCCGAAATATTGAATAAGTTGATGCTAATCTGTAAAGAAGCCGGTGTTTTATGTATTGCCGATGAGGTAATGACTGGCTTTGGGAGAACAGGAACAACTTTCGCGGTAAACCAAGTAGAAGCCCAACCCGACTTTATATGTATGTCTAAAGGATTGTCAGGAGGAACACTCCCCCTTTCATTGACTACTTGTACCAATGCTATTTACGATGCCTTTTTAGGAGACGATATTCAAAAAGCATTCTTACACGGACACTCTTTTACCGGGAATCCAATTGGTTGTGTTGCTGCAATTGCAAGTTTAGAATTACTCGAGAAAGAAGAATGTCAAGAAGCGATGAAGAATATTGCAGCTAGGCATAAAGTATTTGCAGAGCAGATAAAAACACTCGATGTTATCAAAGACATTCGCCAAACAGGAACGGTAATCGCAATTGAATTAAAAGCCGATTCTTCGGGTTACGCAAGTACCATCAGACAACAATTGTATCAAGATTTTCTAAGTCAAGGCGTTTTACTTAGACCACTCGGAAATGTAATCTATATCCTTCCTCCTTATTGTATTACAGAGCAGGAACTGACGAAAGTTTATGAGGTGATTGAGGCTAAATTGAAGCAGCTATGCTAAAATTGAAAAATGAAAATCGTTTAAAGCCGTACATCATAATTTCTATTCTTAGTGCTATAGGAGCAACAGCTTTTTTATGCTACGATTTAACGATACTGGAATCTATGAGAACGTATACAGATCCATTTGCGTATGTATGTGTGTGGGCTACTCTTTTACTAATTTTCTTAAGAATCTATAGAATCGTAAGACGATAAAATTAAAATGATCTTATCGGACGGACTCTAAGAGAAAAGTGCTTTAAGAAGGTTTCCCTAGTACCATCATAAAAGTTGATACTTCTTCCAGCTATAAAAAGCTTCTGTGTGGAAGACCAATAATAAGGATAATCGCTAGTCTCAAAACTACCTATATCCCCAAGTGAGCTACCATTCCCTATAGTATTATACATTTCCATCAGCTCATCTATTGATGGCAAATACCAATCAGCATAAGACTTCGAATAATAATCTAATGCAGCTTGAGCAGCTGTAACACCACCTTGCTCTGTTTCACAATTAAAGGCAACTATATCTAAGGTGTTTTGAGAGCCTGTCCCTATTACTTTACCATTAGCTCCGTTTACCCAAACCCTGTTACAACCCCATTCAAAACCTTCTGAAATTCCTTCGACACCCAGATTAGAACCTTCGACTAGATCCTCAAATGCAGCAATCAAACCATGTTCACCAGTAGAATCAATATAAAACACAATTCCACCCTGATAATTTGCACCAATTTCTATATACTCACAAGAGCCATCATCTAAAGTAGCTTCAACATTATAATTCTCTGCTAGAGAATCTACACATCCTTCTACTTCTTCGTCACACGAAGACACAAACAACACTAAACAAACTAAAAACAATATATTTCTCATAACATTTATTGGACTCACCAAAATAATAAACTGCTTGTAATAATTTGAAATGGGCCTCATTTTCAAATTCTCAATTCTTCAAATTGATTTTATTGCCCCGATCGAATCGCTTCCACAGGATCTAATTTAGACGCAGAAACTGCTGGTATCATTCCTGAAATAATTCCTATTAAAACAGAAACCCACAAACCTGTAACTATATTACTTGTAGATAAAGAAATATCAAAATCGATATAGGCATTTGCGAGAACTGTACCACCATAAACCAAGAGTAATCCTAAGGCTCCACCAATCAAACAAAGTAAAATAGCTTCGAACAAGAACTGTAATAAGATGAAGTAATTCTTAGCACCAATAGCCTTTTGAATTCCTATAATATTGGTTCGCTCTTTTACCGAAACAAACATAATATTGGCAATTCCGAAACCTCCTACAAGCAAGGAGAATCCACCAATAATAATCCCCGCCAAATCGATTACCCCAAACATCATATCAATACCTTTTGATAAAATACTGGTTTCATTTAAAGCAAAATCATCATCGGATTTTGGAGACAAGCGGCGTACAGAACGCATCACTCTAGTAATATCATCTTTTAATTGTTCGTTGCTCACCCCTTCCTTAGCTTTCACCATAAACATCGGGTTAGTAGACTCGCTATTCAGTCGCATAAAATTACGTGCAAACTTTACAGGAATCACAATATTGTCGTCATCACTATTCCCAATGATACTGTCTCCAGCTTTATCAAAAACACCAATAACAATAGCCTTTTGCCCCATAAACTTAATCACTTTTCCCAAAGGATTTTCCCCATCAAAAAGCACCTCTGCAATATTTGCCCCTATAATAGCCACCGGTTTTCCAGTAGCCGATTCTAAAAGAGAGAAATACCTTCCAGAAGAGAGTTCAAATCCGTATACATCTTGGTAGCCATGAGAAACACCAGCTACACCAATTCCATCCACATCATTCGATTCGAATTTGGCTGTTTTATTTCCGGCACCTGCAACAAAAGTAGCAGCCTCCGCCACCTCTAAACGCTGCTCTAAAGCAGTTAACTCCTGAATTGTGGGTAAGGGTCTTTGATAATATTTCCACCAAGGGTAATCGCCTCCCATAGACCAAGGCCACTTGGTTACAAAAACTACATTCTCACCCAAGGACTCTACACTATTTCGGATGTTTTTTTCGAGTGAATCTACAACAGCAAAAACAGAGATAATGGCAAAAATTCCTATAGTAACACCTAATAAAGACAGAAGAGTTCTGAGTTTATTTCCAATTAATGCCTGTATGGCAAAGCGAAAACTTTCTTGTAATATTTTTAATAGTATCATAAGCTATATCTAAGGTAAAGATAGACTTTTTAAACCTGTCTACGAGTCATGCACTCCTGCCGTCAATGAGTCATTTTTAGTCCTCAATCTCCTGCAGTTTTATTCGGTCAACTCACTCAAATTTAATCTTGAACTTTTAACAATAAAACCCTCATTATTAAAAGTGAATTTCTACTTTTGCTGAAGTATTAAGCATCTCAAAACTAAAGCTTTGAAAAAGATTCAAAACGCCCTGATTTCGGTTTTTCACAAAGACCGCTTAGAACCAATCATTGAAGAATTAAACCGCTTAGGTGTAACGATTTACTCTACTGGTGGAACTCAAAAATTTATTGAGGACCTAGGAGTGAATGTTGTTCCTGTAGAGGATTTAACTAGCTACCCTTCTATATTAGGAGGTCGTGTTAAAACACTTCACCCAAATGTATTTGGTGGAATTTTGGCTCGTCGTCACGAGGCGAATGACTTAAAACAACTAGAAGAGTACAAAATCCCTGAGCTTGACTTGGTGATTGTTGACTTATATCCTTTTGAAGATACTGTTGCTTCGGGAGCTGCAGAACAAGGTATTATTGAGAAAATTGATATCGGTGGGATTTCTTTAATTCGCGCTACCGCGAAAAACTTTAGAGATACCTTAATCGTTCCTTCAAGAGAAGATTACCAAGAGACTTTGGATATCTTAACAGCTCAAGAAGGTGCGACTACACTAGAGCAGAGAAAAGCGTTTGCTGCCAAAGCATTCAACATCTCTTCTCACTACGATACCGCTATCTTTAACTACTTTAACGATGGTTCTATCACTGCTCTAAAACAAAGCATCCAAGAAGCGAAAACTCTTCGTTATGGTGAAAACCCTCATCAAGAAGGTATTTTCTTTGGTAAACTGGATGAGATGTTTGAGAAATTAAACGGAAAAGAATTATCCTACAATAACCTTTTAGACGTAGATGCAGCAGTTAACTTAATGGCTGAATTTACCGACACTACTTTTGCAGTACTTAAACACAACAATGCTTGTGGTTTAGCTTCTCGCGAAAACCTTGTAGATGCTTGGAAAGATGCACTTGCTGCTGACCCTGTTTCTGCTTTCGGTGGAGTGTTGATAACTAATAGAAAAGTGGATATTGAAACTGCCGAAGAAATTCATAAATTGTTCTTCGAAGTGATTATCGCTCCAGCTTACGATGAGGCTGCTTTAGAACTGTTTAAAACTAAGAAAAATCGCGTCGTTCTTATACAAAAAGAAGTGGCTTTGCCTACTACGACTGTTCGCACTATATTGAACGGTGTTTTAGTACAAGACAAAGATTCGAAAACAGATGCAATTGCAGACATGAAAGATGTGTGTAAAGTATTGGCTACAGAAGAGCAAAAATCTGATTTAGCCTTCGCATCTAAGCTTTGTAAAAACACCAAATCGAACACGATTATATTCGCTAAAAACAAGCAATTAATCTCTAGTGGTGTAGGACAAACTTCTCGTGTAGATGCCTTAAGACAAGCCATCGTGAAAGCGAAAGATTTCGGCTTCGACCTTAACGGTGCAGTTATGGCTTCTGATGCCTTCTTCCCTTTCCCTGACTGTGTAGAGATTGCAGACAACGAAGGTATAAAAGCAGTAATCCAACCTGGTGGTTCTATCAAAGATCAATTGTCTATTGACTATTGTGATGGAAACGGAATGGCGATGGTATTTACCGGAACAAGACACTTCAAACACTAAAATTGACCATTTAGCATCGAATGCTCTCAGAGCATTCGATGTATATTTTATTAATACACTAAACAACAAGAGCTCATGGGATTGTTTGACTTCATGACACAAGACATAGCCATTGACTTGGGAACAGCAAATACACTTATCATACATAATGATAAAGTTGTTGTTGACCAGCCATCAATTGTTGCCATCGACCGCAAAACTGAAAAAATTATTGCAGTTGGGAAAAGGGCACAACAGATGCATGGAAAGTCTCATGACGGAATTAAAACAATTCGCCCTCTTAAAGATGGAGTTATTGCCGACTTCGGTGCATCAGAACAGATGATTCGCGAATTGGTAAGAAGCATTCCTAATCTACGCAACAAATTCTTCTCACCTTCATTAAGAATGGTAATCTGTATCCCTTCGGGAATTACACAAGTTGAAGAAAGAGCCGTAAAAGATTCTGCAGAACAAATTGGCGCTAAAGAAGTCTACTTAATTCATGAACCTATGGCAGCAGCTATAGGTATCGGTATTGACGTATTAGAGCCAAAAGGAAATATGATTATCGACATAGGTGGTGGTACAACAGAAATTGCTGTATTAGCCTTAGGAGGTATCGTATGTGATAAATCTATTAAAGTTGCCGGTGATGTTTTCACAAGCGACATCGTTTACTATATGCGTACTCAACACAATTTATATGTGGGAGAGCGTACAGCCGAGAAAATTAAAATTCATGTGGGTTCTGCTATTGAAGAATTAGAAAATCCCCCAGAAGATTACCCAGTTCAAGGGCGTGATTTGATGACGGGGAAACCAAAACAAATTTATGTTTCATGTGGCGAAATTGCCAAAGCACTTAACAAATCTATCATTCAGGTAGAAGATGCTGTAATGCAAGCTTTAGCAATGACACCTCCAGAATTAGCTGCCGATATTTACAATACAGGTATTTACCTTGCCGGTGGTGGTTCTATGCTTAGAGGTTTAGATAAGCGTATTTCTAAAAAGACAGAATTGCCGGTTTACGTTGCCGAAGACCCACTTAGAGCAGTTGTTCGCGGTACGGGAATCGCACTAAAAAACATCGAATCGTTCAGTTTCTTAATGAAGTAGAAACCCCAATAGCTCATGCGCAACTTATTTGCATTTCTCTTTAGGCATCACGTATTTTTCGTGTTTATCCTTTTGGAGATTCTCGCTATGGGAATGATCATTCAAAGTCATTATTACCAAGCTTCACGTTTTGCAAGCTCATCGAACGCTTGGTCCGGAGAACTACTGGAGAACTTTAGAAGCTCTACAGACTACCTATCTCTAAGGAAAGTTAATGACTTACTCGCTGAGGAGAATGCCCTATTAAAAAACAGAAGCCTCAACTCAACATTTAAAATTGATAGTCAAGAAAAAGGTCAATACCAGTACCTTTCCGCCAAAGTCATTAAGAACTCCTACAATAAGCGAAGTAATTACCTCACCATAAACAAAGGTTCGGCACATGGAATAGAAAATGGTATGGGAGTTTGTATAAATGACGGTGTTGTTGGTATTGTTCGTGATGTAACAGAACACTATGCTACTGTTATGAGTGTCCTCAATAAAAAAACGGTCATCAGTACACGTTTCGCTAAATCAAACCACTTTGGGGAATTAATTTGGGATGGAAAATCACATGATTTTGCACAATTACATTCTGTAGAAAAATACGTAGATGTTTCTGTAGGAGATAGCCTAGTGACCAATAGCTATTCGAGTATCTTCCCAGAAGAAATTGTAATAGGAACCGTAAACAGATTCGAACGAGAAGAAACCGAAAATTTCTATTCCATAGAAGTTGATTTAAGTGTGGACTTTAGTAATATCGATTACGTGTACGTGATTAAAGATTTATTGAAAAAAGAAAGAATAGAATTGGAATCTAAACAAGGTGAATAAAACTCTACAACATATTATACGTTTTTTCAGTCTTGTTGCTTTGCAAGTTTTATTCCTGAATAATGTGCAAATAAGTGGTTACCTAAACCCTTATGTATACATTCTGTTTATTATGCTGCTTCCAGCAAAAATGCCTAAAGCCATGGTTTTAGGACTGGCATTTATAATGGGTTTTACCATTGATGTTTTTTCAGACAGCTTCGGAATACACACTGCAGCAACAGTATTTCTAGCTTATATTCGACCTAGCATACTCTCGCTTGTTTCTATTAAAGGTGGGGAAGACCTAGAAGCTATTAGCATCAAACAATTAAAATTCGGAAGATTCTTTACCTACTCCGGAATCTTATGTCTTCTACATCATTTTACTTTATTTTACCTTGAAGCCTTTCGCTTAAATGAATTTGTAGAAACATTTGGTCGAGCACTATTTAGTACCATTATCAGTTTATCACTGATTCTGCTTATCGAATCTATGCGCTCTAATTCTAATAAAAGATGAGCAGAAATAAATTCGCAGACCGCAGACTCTTTTTTTACTTTCTCTTTGGCTCAAGTACACTTCTTCTTTTAATTACACTATTTGGTATTCAGGTAATCGATGATTCTTACAAGTTATCTGCCGACAATAATGTAATTAAAGCAGTTACACTCTACCCAGAAAGAGGTTATATATACGATAGAAATGGTGAGCTTTTGGTTACCAACCAAAGAGCTTACGATCTTATGATTACCCCTAGGCAAGTAAAAGAAATGGATACCCTAGGTTTCTGTAACATCATAGATATAGATAAGGAATATTTTGATAAACAATTTTCTAAAGCACATAGATACTCTCGGTATAGAGCCTCAGTATTCATAAAGGAAATATCAAAACAAACTGCGGCACAGCTTCAAGAACGTCTGTATGAATTTCCAGGCTTCTACTTACACGAAAGAACCATGCGGGAGTATCCACAACAGTCTGCTGCACATATATTGGGCTATGTAAGTCAAGTCCCAGACTACGTTTTAAAAAAAGACGACTACTATAAAAAGAACGACAACTACGGAATGTCGGGCGTTGAAAGTTCTTATGAAAAAGATTTAAGAGGTACACAAGGCGTTCAATACCTTATCCGCGATGTATGGAATCGAGCCAAAGGGAAATTTGAGGAAGGTAAGTTCGATAGCTTAGCCGTAAATGGAAAAGATTTAGAACTCAGCATAGACATTCAGATTCAGGAATATGCAGAGCTATTAATGCAAAACAAAAAGGGATCTATCGTAGCAATAGAACCCTCAACAGGTGAGATTTTAGCCCTAGTAAGTAGCCCCTATTATGATCCCAATTTATTAATCGGTCGCTCGCGTTCTCCGAACTTTAACCGAATGTATAAGGACGAGGATAAACCTTTATTCGACAGAAGTTTATTAGCCGAATATCCACCCGGCTCAACATTCAAATTATTAAATGCATTAATAGCCTTAGAGGAAGATGTGATCACACCTCGAACAAGTTTTTCTTGTGATGAAGGTTGGCGCTTTAGTGCTAAACTCAAAATTGGCTGTCATGCTCATCGTTCACCACTTAACCTAACTGAGTCAATTACCCAGTCTTGTAATGCTTATTATTGCAATACCTTCAGACGAATTATAGAAAAGTATCCTACCGCCACCGAAGGATACGAAAACTGGAGAAATCATGTCCTTAGTTTTGGCCTTGGAGATTTCCTGAACAACGATTTATATACTGGAAGAAAAGGTAGGGTTCCAAGCGTAGATTTCTACAACCGTCAGTATGGTAAAAGAAGATGGAAAGCGCCTACGGTAATATCACTTGCCATTGGTCAAGATGCCCTAGTGGTATCGCCAATACAAATGGCTAATATGTGTGCAGCAATAGCTAATCGTGGTCATTACTTTACCCCACATATTGTACGAAAAGTAGATGGCGAACTACTAACCGACAGTACTTATACAATTCCTAAATATACCACAGTAAACGAAAAACACTATAAAACTGTGATTAATGGAATGGAAAAAGTGTTTACAGATAAACACGGTACCGCAAAAACAGCGCGTATTAAAAACATAGAAATCTGTGGAAAAACAGGTACTGCAGAAAATCCACACGGAGAAGACCACTCTATATTTATCGCTTTTGCTCCGAAAGACAATCCACAAATTGCACTTGCAGTTTATGTGGAAAATGGAGGTTGGGGTTCTACTTGGGCTGCTCCAATTGCAAGTTTGATGATCGAGCAATATCTAACCGGTCAAATTACCAATACCAAACAAGAAGCTTTTATTCTGAATGGGAATTTAATGAATCAGGACGATGAGAAATAACAAAAGCTTCTTTGCTAATATCGACTGGACTTTAGTGCTCATCTATGTATTGATGTTACTTTTCGGATGGCTAAATATATATGCAGCAAACTACGGAGAAGGTAGCCACGATTTACTAACCATGGCTGCAGAACCCGGAAAACAACTCTTCTGGATTGGTACTTCCTGTGTGTGGATAATACTCATCCTTATCTTAGACGGGAAATTCTATACCACATTTTCCTATTTAATATATGCCCTAATGATGCTCCTACTGATTGGAGTGCTCATAGTTGGAAAGGAAATTGGCGGAGCCAAATCATGGTATGCCCTTGGGAGCTTTAGTATGCAACCCTCAGAATTTGCTAAAGTTGGAGCCCTTTTAGCACTCAGTAAATACCTAAGTCAGCTAAATATAAATTTAGGGAAAATGGATACTCAAATTAAAGCACTTTCTATAATCACACTTCCTATTTTATTAATTATGCTGCAACCAGATGCAGGTTCAGCTATCGTATTTGCTTCCTTATTTTTAGTGCTTTTTAGAGAAGGTATTTCTAGTATATACCTCGTAATAGCTGGCTTTGCCATTATGCTATTTATCGTAACCCTAAAGTTTGAGCTACAAGTAGCCATGCTAGTAATAACCATCATTTCTGGACTCTTTGCCTACTTACTGAAAAAAGGAAGAAACTCTATTAAACCAGCGATCATTAGCCTCGTTTTAGGACTCGGATTTGTCCAGTCTGTGGGCTATTTATACAATGACATTCTTCGACCTCACCAAAGAAGTAGAATAGATCTTATCTTAGGGAAAATAGATGATATTCACGGAGCTGGTTACAACCTACACCAATCTAAAATTGCTATTGGATCGGGTGGCTTTTCAGGAAAAGGCTTTCTAGATGGAACACAAACGAAATTCAATTTTGTGCCCGAACAAAGTACCGATTTCATCTTCTGTACTATAGGAGAAGAATGGGGATTTATTGGTTCAATTATTACCATAGGCTTATTTCTAGTTCTGCTATTCCGCATTATCATCTTAGCCGAAAGACAACGTTCATCTTTCAGTAGAGTGTATGGATATGGTGTAGCCACAATACTATTCTGTCATTTCTTTATTAATATAGCCATGACAATCGGTATTATGCCCGTAATTGGAATACCTCTACCTTTCTTTAGTTATGGCGGTTCCTCGATTTGGGGCTTTAGTATCTTACTCTTCATCTTCGTGAAATTAGATGCCTATAGAATGGAAGTGTTACGTTAATTCTGAGTTGATATTTTTAAGTTTTGAATTCATTTTCAAATCAACACATTTTCAAATCTTCAAATCATTTTCTTTCAAGACTGCCCTAACCTGTCTTATACCTTCTTAACTTTTAATCTTTAACTTTTAACTTCTAACCTTTAACTTCTAACTTCTATATTCTATCTTTCTACAATGAAGATTAGCCTAGAACACCAAAACAAAATTTGGTCTGCAGACCTCTCAAAACCCATTGACATTTCCATTCCTATGTTTGCTTCCGAGCAAAGTGTAAGAGCTTGGTATGTTGATCCACTAAAAATAGAACCCGTTCGTATGGGTGATTGGGTAGGCGCTATAAAAGAAGGGGCTTCGGTTAACTTCAATAATATCTTCTTTAACCCACACGGGCACGGAACTCATACTGAGTGCTACGGGCATATTAGCAAAGAAATTGTTAGTGTAAATCAATCTTTAAAGCAATTTGCCTTTACAGCAGAATTGGTGAGTATTGATCCAGTTATCCAAGAAAATGGGGATGCAGTGGTGATGCTAGAGCAACTACAAGAGAAATTAGACTCAGATTTACCCGAAGCAATTATCATCCGTACCTCCCCAAATGGAATTGAAAAACTGATAAAAAACTATTCCAATAGCAATCCGACTTACCTAGACTATAAAGCTGCAGAATGGTTAAAAGAAAAAGGTGTAGAACAACTCATGATCGATACACCATCTGTAGATAGAGAAGAAGATGGTGGAGACTTATTAGCACACAGAGCCTTTTGGAATTATCCAGAAAATCCACGCGCCAAAGCCTGTATTACAGAACTTATTTATGTTCCTAATACTGTAAAAGATGGATTCTACTTATTACATTTAAGCTTTGCCTCTTTCGAAAACGATGCAGCTCCAAGTAAGCCTATCTTATATGCTTTAACCTGAACGGTAGACGGTAGACGGTAGACGGTAGACGGTAGACGGTAGACGGTAGACGGTAGACGGTAGACGATAGACGGTAGACGGTAGACGGTAGACGGTAGACGGTAGACGAAAAATATAAAACTGAACTCCAACGACCAAATACCAACGACTACAGACTATTTCCTAAGATACTTCAAAATTACCTCTTGCTGCTTCAACACACACTTACGTTCATATAAAATAGACAACCTCGTATGTAAAGTAACCGAGGCTGCTGCAGGAATCATTAGCCATTTAGAGAAATTGATGTCTAAAACGTAAAGCCCAGCAACCATAATAATAATCACATCAAAGACATAGGTTATAGCTCGTGTTATTTTAATCTCCTTTCGGTTCGCCTCAATCTTTTGTTCTACCTCTGGCAAACTAAGATTTTTTATAGCCTCAAAATCATTCATTATTCAAATTTTAGTTTTTAAATTTAGCTATAATCTTTAAAACAGCAAATAATGGACATAGAAAGCATTCGAGATTATTGCCTTGAGAAAAATGCTGTTACCGAAGGACTGCCTTTCGGGAATGATGTTTTGGTCTTTAAAGTTGCAGGAAAGATGTTTCTATTGGCGAGCTTAGATGAGCAGCCCCTATGGATGAATTTAAAATGTGATCCAGAAAAAGCCATTGACTTAAGAGAACGGTATGACTCTATTCGCCCTGGATATCATATGAGTAAAATACATTGGAATACAGTAGAGGTAAATGGTGAGTTACAACCTGAATTGATTCAAGAACTCATTGACAATTCTTATGACTTAGTCGTTGCCAAATTGACTAAGAAAACGAAAGAGGAATTCTTTCTGTAAAAAGACAAATGGAAAAGTAAAAAGTGAATTCGATTGAAAAAATGAAAAACTGCTTCGAAAAGAACGGATTTGAATTCACTTTTTACTCCCCTCATTGTCTAAACCCTATTACAAGAACAAATGTAAAATTCTATTCATGGCTTTATCTTAAGAGCTCGTTAACAAAAGTTAATTTATGTTATTAGGATTTTTAAGATAAACCCTTGACATCTTGGTAGAAATCACGAAATTTACCTCGATGAATACAACCCACAACTATTGCGCTAGCCTTACGGCATATCAAC
>Ga0206681_10000684_pt1 | contig 17453 bp, 13 predicted proteins | sample M150012015metaG_FD_161048 | JGI IMG/M metagenome (GOLD analysis project Ga0206681, IMG submission 161048) | Ammonia-oxidizing marine archaeal communities from Monterey Bay, California, United States - M1 500m 12015 | ecosystem: Environmental > Aquatic > Marine > Intertidal zone | place: USA...
TGCAGCTACGTGCTGTTCTCCATCTTCTTTCACCAATTTGGCGTAGGTCTTTCCGCCCATATTTCCGTTTTCCTCGTTCATAAAAAAGACCACGCGAATCGTGTGCTCGGGCTGGTAATTCAATGCTTTAAAAATTCGTAGTGCTTCCAGGCAATGTATGACACCAGCACCGTCGTCGTGTGCTCCTTCACCCGTATCCCAGGAGTCCAGATGTCCACCTATGGTGATGATTTTTTCTGCTTTTGAGCTTCCCGGAATTTCACCAATCACATTGTAGGAGATTTTGTCCTCCAGCTTTCTGCAATCCATTTCCATTACAAACTCAATGTCTTCATTGGGATGCTGAACAATGTACTCGTGAATGAGCTCGGCATCTGAGGTAGAAATAGCGGCCGCCGGAATTTTGGGAACGTCTTCATGGTAACGCATGGATCCCGTATGTGGATGATTGTCAATGGCCAGGCCAAGAGAACGTATTACTACAGCCAGTGCGCCTTTTTTGGCTCCTTCAGAAGCACTGCTTCCTCGTACCGGGTAGCATCCACCGTAGGCGCGAAAGGTTTGAATAAGCTGCTCATCCATTTTTTGATTGACGAACACAATTTTTCCTTTTATTTTTTCTTCAGGAATTTCCTTGAGCTCCTCGAGTGAGTTTAATTCAATCAGCTTTCCTCGAAGTATGCCATTTGTGCCCACAGAGCCTCCAAGAGCCAGACCATTAAGTTTAGTAATTGTTCCGTCTCCTTTACGCATCCAGAACGCTTCTTTGTTGCCACGTTCCCAGTGAGGAACAGTGATCTCCATAAGGCGTACCTCAAAACCATAGTCAGTCATTAGCTTTTGGCCCCATTCAATGGCCATCTGGGCTTCTGTTGAGCCTGTAATTCTGGCGCCTATTTCCTTACATAGCACGCGCAGGTTCCTGTATGCTTCTCCATTAGAGAGGGCCTCATTATATATTTTTCGAATAAAAACGCTGTCGTCTGTATGCGCGTTTACGGATTGAGAATACGCAAAGCCGGAATGAATCATCCAAAATGAAATGGAAATAAAAAGAAGGATCTGTTTCATGGCAATAAAATTCGAAATAAAAGTAAGGATTAATACCTCTTAACTTTCAATTCAGGGCGATTGATTTGTTAAATTTTATGTCGATATAGCTTCATTCTATTCAATTATCTTGGCTTTCTTTCTTAACTTTGAACTTAAATTTTTACGCATGTCATTAAAGTGTGGTATTGTGGGTTTGCCAAATGTAGGAAAGTCCACTCTTTTCAATTGTTTATCGAATGCTAAGGCGCAGTCTGCGAATTTTCCATTCTGCACAATAGAACCTAATATTGGTACAATTTCAGTTCCCGATTCAAGACTTGAAAAGCTTGAGGGGCTGGTTAGTCCAGAACGGGTGATTCCTACTACGATGGAAATCCTCGATATTGCTGGTCTTGTAAAAGGGGCGTCAAAAGGAGAAGGACTCGGAAATAAATTTCTGGCAAATATCCGAGAAACAGATGCTATTTTACATGTAATAAGATGTTTTGATGACGGTAACGTTGTGCATGTGGATGGCTCGATAGATCCTATTCGTGATAAGGAAATTATAGACATAGAGCTACAGCTCAAGGATTATGAATCCATTGAGAAAAAAATCAGCTCTCTGTCTCGAATTGTAAAATCTGGAGATAAGGATGCCGTCAAGGAAAATGAGCTTGCTCTCAAAATAAAAGAAGGCCTGGAGCAGGGACATTCGGTAAGAGCTCTTGATTTTTCGAAGGACGAGAGAGCTATTGTTTCGAGTTTCAATTTAATTACGTCGAAACCTGTCATGTACGTCTGCAATGTGGATGAAGCTTCTGTTGTTTCTGGAAATGACTATGTGGAACGAGTGAAAGAAGCTGTTGCCAAAGAAAAAGCAGAAGTCCTCGTTATCGGGGCAAAAATAGAAGCCGATATTACGGAGCTGGAAACGTACGATGAAAGGCAGATGTTTTTGGATGAGCTGAATCTTGAGGAGCCCGGAGTAAATCGTTTGATTCGATCTGCATATACCCTTTTGAATCTTCGAACGTATTTTACCGCTGGAGAAAAAGAGGTTAGGGCGTGGACAATTAAAGACGGTATGACCGCTCCCCAGGCAGCCGGAGTTATTCATACTGATTTTGAAAAGGGATTTATTCGCGCTGAAGTAATGAAATACAATGACTTTTCTTCTTTAGAGTCTGAGCAGGCGGTCAAAGACGCTGGTAAATTTAAAGTAGAAGGTAAAGAATATGTAGTGCAGGATGGAGACATAATGCATTTTAGATTTAATGTGTGATAAAAAAATATGAAATGATAAAAGCAAACGATCCTAATTTAGTTTCCTGGGTAGAGGTACCTGAGAATTCAGATTTTCCGATACAGAACTTACCCTTAGGTGTGTTTAAAACGGGGCAGCTAAAACCAAGAATAGGGATACGCATTGGGGATTTTGTCATAGATATGAAATCTCTTCATGTATTGGGCTATCTGGACAATTTGTCCTTTTCAGTTTCGGCTTTTGATTCAGGCTCTTTGAATCTGTTGATGAAAAAGGGAAAGCTGGCTTGCCGAAGATTACGAAATCGAATTTCTGAATTGCTCGATGACACGAACTCTGAATTGAAAAACAATGAGCACCACGTAAATCAGGTTCTTATACCTATCGCTCAGGTTGAGATGCTGATGCCTGTGGAAATTGGTGATTATACGGATTTTTATTCGAGCAAAGAGCATGCTACAAATGTGGGTACTATGTTCAGGGATCCAGATAATGCTCTTTTGCCAAACTGGCTTTGGATTCCTGTTGGATATCACGGCAGAGCATCTTCAGTGATTATTTCAGGTCAGGATATTCACCGACCAAAGGGACAGACCAAACCAGGTGACGACCAGGACCCCGTGTTTGGACCTTCTAGAATGATAGATTTTGAATTGGAAATGGCCTTTATTACTTTTGATGGCAAGCCTCTTGGTGATTCTATATCGACAGGTGAAGCAGAGGATTATATTTTTGGGCTGGTCTTATTTAATGACTGGTCTGCAAGAGATATTCAAAAATGGGAATACGTTCCTCTCGGGCCATTTCTGGCTAAGAGCTTTGCCTCTTCTATTTCTGCATGGATTGTTAGCCTTGATGCCTTAGTTCCCTTTCAGGTGGATACACCAGAACAGAATCCTAAAGTATTGCCTTATCTTGAATTTGAAGGACAAAAATCTTATGACATCAATCTTCAGGTCGCTATAACTCCTGATGGAGGAGAAGAAAAAGTAGTATGTGACTCCAATTTTAAGTACATGTACTGGAATATGGCACAGCAGCTGGCACATCACACAGTCAACGGGTGTAATATGAGAGGTGGAGATTTACTGGGTTCCGGTACAATATCCGGACCTACTCCAGATTCTTACGGCTCAATGCTTGAGCTTGCCTGGAAGGGTACAAAACCCATAAAAATGAGAGATGGAACGGAACGCAAGTTTATTCTTAATGGAGACACTGTGACTATGAGAGGATTCTGTACAAATGATAAAGTACGAATTGGCTTCGGAGAGGTCAGAACGAAATTATTGCCTGAAAAATAAATGAAAGATAAAAGAGCCACCGTAGCTATCAATATAGAGCAGGAGCGTAAAGAAATTCTTAACGCTTACAGGGGCTTGATGCGTGCATTAAAGAACAGGGATAAAAAGGAAACCAAGCTTATTCGCAAGGCTTTTGATGTGGCTTTGGATGCCCATAAGGAAATGAGGAGGAAATCCGGAGAGCCGTATATCTATCATCCAATTGCTGTGGCCCGAATCTGTGCTGATGAAATGACTCTAGGTCCTACTGCAGTAATTTGTGCACTCTTGCATGATACCGTGGAGGACACTCATCTTACGCTCATTGATATCGAAGACCTTTTTGGAAAAGAGGTTAGGTCGATTATTGATGGATTAACAAAAATACCAGAGGTGTTTGATGATAATGCGTCCATTCAGGCTGAAAATTTTCGGAAAATGATTTTGACTATATCTGATGATTTCAGGGTCGTTTTAATTAAGCTTGCCGATAGATTACACAATATGAGAACCCTGGGAAGCATGAGGGCTGACAAGCAATTGAAAATTGCGTCAGAAACTAAATTCCTTTATGCTCCTCTGGCACATAGATTTGGTCTTTATCCTGTGAAAACAGAGCTTGAAGACCTCTCCATGAAATACTGTGAGTCAGAAATATACAATGAAATTAAATTTAAGCTTAAGGAAACTCAGGAGGTAAGAGCCAGATTTATTCGTAAAATAATTACCCCAATCAAGGAACATTTGACGCATGAGGGCTATGTTTTTGAAATAAAAGCCAGAACAAAGTCAATTTCATCCATCTGGAAGAAAATGAACTCAAAGGATATTCCTTTTGAAGAGGTTTTTGATCTTTTCGCCATTCGTATAATTGTGGATACTCCTCAAGAGCTCGAAAAACCGGACTGCTGGCGCATCTACAGTATAGTGACGGATTATTATCAGCCAAGCCCGGAACGTTTAAGAGACTGGATTTCTACTCCACGCGCCAATGGGTACGAATCACTGCATACCACGGTAATGTCCCCTCAGGGAAGGTGGGTAGAGGTACAGATTCGTTCCAAAAGGATGAATGAGATTGCAGAAAAAGGTCTTGCGGCACATTACAAGTACAAGGAGTCTAAATCAGACGACAATAAGTTTGACCGCTGGATTGCAGAGATTCGTGAATTATTGGAATCATCCGATGCCGATGCACTGGATTTTGTGAATGATTTCAAATTAAATCTCTTTAATGATGAAATTTATGCATTTACACCAAAAGGGGAGCTAAGGGTTTTACCTACAGGTTCAACCATATTGGATTTTGCCTATGATATTCATACGGAAATAGGGGATACCTGCATAGGTGCCAAAGTAAACAACCGCTTGATGCCTCTTTCCTACGAGCTTAGAAATGGAGATCAGCTTGATATTATAACTTCCTCGAAACAGTGTCCTAAAGACGAATGGCTAAGATTTGTAGTAACTGCTCGTGCAAAAACAAAAATAAAATCGTCGCTCAATGAGGAAAGAAATTTCATTGCCAAAGACGGAAAGGAAATTCTTGAACGAAAATTAAAGCAGTTCAATATGAAAATGGGTTCAGAGAATATTTTATTCCTTGAAAAGTTTTATGCTGTACCCAATATTACGGAGCTTTATTATAGAATAGCAAAGGGGAAGATTGATTTAACTAAATTAAGAGAGATCGAACAGCTGGGCGGATTCTTTAAAACAGAGAAAAAAGTTCCGCGAAGAAAGAAAAAAACAATACAGGAGTATGAATCTGAATTTGTGTCCCTCGATTCAAAAAAGGATACGCTTTTAATTGGAGATGACTTTAAAGGCTTTGAATATCAGATGGCCAAATGCTGTAATCCAATACCTGGAGATAAGGTGTATGGATTTATTACAGTCTCCTCAGGAATTAAGGTTCATCGCTTTAATTGCCCAAATTCAGTAAACATGATGTCCAAAATGGCAGTTCGTTGCATCAAAGCCCGTTGGAAATCTGATAAGCTCATCGAACGTGTAGCTGCAATAAAGATTATAGGTATTGATCAGTTCGGATTGGTAAATAAGATTACTGAGATCATCTCAAATCAAATTAACGTGAATATGAAGAGTATTTCTTTTGACACCGACGACGGTATATTTGAAGGAAGAATTAAGGTCATGGTCATGGATACTGAGCATCTCGAACAGCTCACAAGAAAATTCGAAGAAGTTGAGGGTGTTAAACGCGTACTGCGCTGGGATGAAGAAGATTCAGAACACAATTAGTCTTCACTTAAATTGATATAGTCTTTGGGTCTCAAAAACTCATTCCATTTGAAATTAGTAATCCAGCGATCGCGTTCTTTTATTTGATCCATAGGATAAAAAACACCAACAGGTTGATTGACGTAATTGATGCCAATGACTTCGCCGCTATCTAAATACACAGTTAATGTAGCCGACTCTAATTTATTTAAACCCAGCCTTTTAATTGTAGTTAAGCTATCTGTATTTTCTTCGTCTTCCGGGTAGTAAATACTTACAGCAGACCCGTTAACATCTGTTTTGTGCAGCTTACCTTTTTTCATAAATGCAATGATATCCCTTCCTGCTATCTGATTGTATAAAGCGCCTGAATCAAGCTCCATGAGTACTGATGAGTGATCGTATATGTTGATTTGGTCAATTAGGGAATCCCTAATGTATATTTTGATTGAATCTCCTTTCAGCTCACTGTTTTCCGTCCAGACAACGGGGTCATAATAAAGTGACATTACATTTTGAGATTCGATATAGGAGAGGGAGTCGCAAATGGACTGAATTTCTTTATTGAATATTTTCACTCCTTTATAGGCCTCTATGTTTTTTTTATTCGTGGAGTCCTTTCGAATAAACAAACTATCGCTATGTATATACATGGTATCCTTGTCGTGTATAAATCTGCCTAAAGCACAATCTGCGATGTAGGTAAGTTCAGTACTATCAGAAGAGTATAAATAATTTGAATTCAGTGTATAGTTGTTCTTATAATGAATATAATGCACATTCAGCTTGGCTATAAGCTCTTTTTGGTTTTCATCATACGCTATGGTATCCGCATATAGAATTTGCTTGTCATCCTCATAGCTGGCATTTCCATGGAGATATCCCTGATTGTTTTTAGTGTCATACCATCCAAAATTACAAATCATGGTCATGCTGTCTTTTACGATCGTTGTTTCACCCAGAAAAATTGTTTTTTGATTGAAGTAATCGTAATCCAGTGTATCAGTAGTCATTCGAATACCGTCATTAAGGTAAACCACACTATCTCGGAAATAATAGTTTTTGGTATCCGGGTAAAAATAACCGACTCTACTGCTGATTTTTTCATTGGAGCCTATTTTCTTGATGACCCCATAATTTCGATACACTGCCCTTCCATTGGAAGAAAAATACTCAAGACTGTCGGTCGTCAATCGGTAATCAACATCCCTTACTCTGACATTGCCCCATAAGTTGGCAGATTCATTTTTTCCGTTAAACAAGGCCGAATCACAAAATAAGTTGATTTGACCTTTTATTATATGGACTCTGCCGTATGCCTGCACAATTCTGGATTTTTCAAAATAGTATGCAGAATCGCAATACATGATATTGCCCTGGTATTTGAAATTGACATTGCCTTCCAATTTCATCAAATCATTTTTTTCGTAATAATGCGCCTTTTTAGAACCAGGAAGCAGCTCTAATATATCTGTTTGAGCAGAAAAATCAGTCCATAAAAAAAATGCGCTTAGTACAAGCGCAATTTTCAATAGTGGTATTTGTTTCTTCTTCATTGAGAATTTGATAGCGTTTGTTTTCTATCTGGTCCAACTGATACAACGCGAATAGGTACATTTAATTGTTTTTCAAGGTACTTCACATACGATTGAAAGGATTCAGGTGATTGCTCCAGTGATTCCAATTCAGTTAGGTCTTCGCCCCATCCAGCAACTGTTTCATACACAGGCGTAATATCATGGTCATTTATATCAAATGGAAATTCAGTCACCTTTTCACCATCAATCAAGTAATGTGTGCATGCTTTGATTTCACTAAAAACACTGAGTACATCTCCTTTCATCATGGAAAGCTCCGTAATTCCATTGATCATAATTGAATACCTAAGCTGTACAAGATCAATCCAGCCACATCGTCGAGGCCGTCCTGTGGTAGCTCCAAATTCATTTCCTTCTTTTCTCATTTTCTCACCTTCTTCATCTAAAAGCTCAGTAGGGAAGGGGCCACTGCCAACTCTTGTGCAATATGCCTTGAAAATGCCAATCACATTACCTATCTTATTTGGAGGCACGCCCAATCCAGTACATGTTCCTGCTGTAATGGTATTAGAAGATGTAACAAATGGGTAGGTTCCGAAGTCTATATCGAGCATTGTGCCCTGAGCACCTTCAGCAAGTATTCTCTTACCATTATTTAATGCGTTATTGACGTAGGTTTCACTATCTACAAACTGTAATTCCTTCATCACCCTCACGCCTTCAAACCAGCTTTCTTCGAGATCCTTAAGGTCGTATTTGAAATCCTCGTAATGCTTTAATATATTGATGTGCTTTTCTACAAGGGCTTTATATTTTTTATCAAAATTAGGAGATAAGATATCACCTACACGAAGTCCGTTTCTTCCTGTTTTATCCATATAGGTTGGGCCAATCCCCTTAAGCGTAGAGCCAATTTTGTTTTTTCCTTTAGACATTTCTGATGCGGCGTCCAGTAATTTATGAGTTGGAAGTATCAAGTGTGCCTTTTTAGATATCAAAAGCCTACTCTTATAGTCAATATTGAAAGGTTTTAGCTGATCCAGCTCTCCCTTAAAAATAATGGGGTCAATTACCACACCGTTCCCCACAAGATTCATCACTTCGGGATGAAATATTCCGGAAGGAATGGTATGCAGCACATGCTTGATGCCTTCGAATTCAAGTGTATGACCTGCATTTGGACCTCCCTGAAACCTCGCAATGATGTCGTAGTTTGGAGTCAACACATCAACAATTTTTCCTTTACCTTCATCTCCCCATTGAAGGCCTAGTAATACGTCTACTTTCATTAATTTTACGTGAATTGATTAATTGCTGATTGATTCGAATCATGAATTGAAAAAACCTCATTCATTTTGGTAATTTCAAATAATTGCATAATCATCTTATTTGGATTTGATATCAATAGGTCACCTTGGTTTATTCTGCATTTTGTCATTGTTCTTACAAAAATGGATATACCACTTGAATTGATGTGAATTAAATCGCTTAAATCAAAGATCAGTTTCCAGTTGGAAATACCATCAATATGAGTAGAAAGATTTTCAATATCGGAATCCGAAAGAATCTTTCCGCTTAGTTTGATGATGTTGCAGTTTCCTTCAGTGGATGTTGAAAATGTTAAGCTCATATTACTTTTCAATTTGATTTTTAGATGCATAAAAATATAAGGAATGGTGCTGTATTTTGACATCAAATAATTCCTCTACAGTAGATTTAATCAGCTGGATTCTAGGATCACAGAATTCAATCACCTCTCCAGTATCCGTACAAATGACATGGTCATGCTGTTTAGAACCATGAGATTTTTCAAATTGTGCAATATTGCCACCAAACTGATGCTTACGAACTAAATTACAGGCTATAAGTAATTCGACTGTATTGTAAAGAGTTGCCCTCGAAACACGATAATTGTGATTCTTCATCTTGGTGTATAGCGATTCAATATCAAAATGTCCCTCATACCCATAGATCTCGCCTAAAATCGCAAATCTTTCAGGTGTCTTTCTATGTCCGTTTTTTTCCAGGTAAGATGAAAAAATACTCTTGACCGTTTCTTGTAAGTTCAGTTCGTTCATGTTGAAGTCACAAATTTACATATTAATTCAGTTCACTAATACGTATTTCCGGTTTGTGTTAAATCTGTAACACCTTGAATACGGAAAAACAAAAAAAGGGGAACGAATTCCCCTTTTAAGAATTAGTGAATTCTTTATTTCTTTTTATCCAACTTTTCTTTCAGTTCAGCTAATGCATCAAGATCACCAAGTGTAGATTTTTCTGCATTACTGTTAATTGATTTCAAGCTGCTTTTGCCTGATTTTTTGGATGGTTTTGTACTCGTTCCCTCATATTCTTCATGAGTTCTGATGTGAGATACAATAATTTTCCGCGAATCTTTATTGAATTCAATGACCTCAAAGTCAAGGGAATCTTCAACTGCAGCATTGTTGCCGTCTGCCTTTTTCAAATGTTTTGAAGGGCAAATAGCTTCAAGTCCGTATGGTAATGATACGATTCCCGATCTATCTTTCATTTCAATAATAGTCCCTGGATGTACCGTTCCTTCTTCAAAGGTAGTTGCAAATACTTCCCACGGGTTTTCTTCTATTTGTTTATGACCTAAAGAAATTCTTCGGTTATCTCTATCGATTTCAAGAACAATTACTTCCATTTCCTCTCCTGTTTTACAGAATTCAGATGGATGCTTGATTTTCTTTTGCCATGATAAGTCTGAGATGTGAATTAATCCATCAACTCCTTCTTCCAGTTCAACAAATACTCCAAAATTGGTGAAGTTTCGAACTTTTGCAGCATGATTTGTATTCACTGCATATTTCGTTTCGATATCATTCCAAGGATCCGGCATCAGCTGCTTAATACCAAGAGACATTTTTCTTTCTTCTCTGTCCAATGTTAAAACTACGGCTTCAACGGCATCTCCGATTTTCATAAAGTCCTGTGCAGATCTTAAGTGCTGAGACCAGCTCATTTCAGAAACGTGAATCAGACCTTCCACACCGTTGGCAATTTCTACAAATGCACCATAATCAGCCATAACAACGACCTTACCGGAAACCTTATCACCTATTTCCATCTTGGCATCAAGAGCATCCCATGGATGTGGCTGCAGTTGTTTTAATCCAAGTGCAATTCTTTTCTTCTCGTCATCAAAATCCAAAATTACTACATTGATTTTCGAATCCAGCTCGAGTAATTCTTCTGGGTGAGTAACTCTTCCCCAGGATAAGTCTGTGATATGAATTAATCCATCCACACCTCCAAGGTCGATAAATACACCGTAAGAGGTAATATTTTTTACAATTCCTTCAAGAACCTGTCCTTTTTCAAGTCCAGAGATAATTTGTTTCTTTTGCTCTTCAAGCTCAGCTTCAATTAAGGCTTTATGAGAAACAACTACATTCCTGAATTCTTCATTAATTTTAACGACTTTGAATTCCATGTTCTTTCCGACGTACACATCATAATCTCTAATGGGTTTTACATCAATTTGAGAACCTGGTAAGAAAGCTTCTATTCCAAAGACATCTACAATCAAACCACCTTTTGTACGGCATTTGACATGACCAGTAATAATTTCTCCTGTTTTAAGAACTTCATTAACACGAGCCCATGCACTGTGCATTCTCGCCGTCTTGTGAGAAACTATTAATTGTCCTGTTTTGTCTTCTCTGCATTCCACATACACGTCAACTACATCTCCAATTTTTAAATCTGGATTGTACCTGAATTCATTTGAAGCAATAACACCTTCGGACTTGTAGCCGATATTGATGATTACTTCTTTTTTGGTTATGTGTACAATAGTACCTTGAATGACCTCTTTTTCATCGATTGAAGTGAGGGTTTTTTCGTAGACATCAGACATTTCTGATCTTTCTACTTGACTGTAGCCGTCTAATTGAAGTGCTTCCCAGTCAAAATCTGCAGTTCCCTGCATTACTTTTTCTTTTGCCATTTGGCTTATAAATTTGTATTTCAAGACTCCTTATTCTTGAAAGGGGTTAAACATCAGCCACTTATAAAGGAGTGCGGCTCTTTTCGAGAGTGCAAATTTACATCTTTCTTTTTAATTAAAGAGTAATTACATCAAATAAATAGTACAATGAATTAAATGGTGTCGGCGCTATATCCGTAAACTGCTGGATTTTTACCACCCATTGGTCGAATGTATGAGGATAATTGGCCTCTATGATGAATGATGTCATTATGAAAGAACCACATCATGTGCATTCTTGGAAGTGTGATAAAAGATTTACCTTGAATAAGTAATTCTACCGGTTCTTCCTCCCATTGTGATGAATTCAATTTTTCTAGTGAATTCTGAGCGTTTTCCCAATGTGATTTCATTTCCTCTGCGAGTTGGGACGGAGATTCAAAGGGATGAGTTAATTTCTCATCACATTGCTTATTATTTATGATAATGTCAAAATCTACTACATGAGAAACTATATGTTCAGCAAGCTCATAGGCACTCCGGTTAATGGGATGCGGTCTGTATTCAAGCTGGTCAGCAGGCATTGCTGCAATACTATCGTAAGTTGCTTTCAGTTCATTACTGAAATAGGCTTTAAAAAAATCGAGGTTTGTCATAATTGATTAAGTGTTTAATAGAGTTTAATTTGATTTTACAAAACTAATAATCTAAATATTATGCCAATAATATATCTCAATTATTTCTATCGGTCCTTTAATTCAAGGAATTCACACTATCAGTTATCACTGGGATTATTAGGGAATTTTGAAATCATCTTAAATTTCCCCTTTTGCTGCTCTAAAGCAGTTTTCCATAGATCTTTCATTGTAGTATCAAGGATTAGAGACTTTCCAATGTTATTGACGGTGATCCAGGTTTTTTCGTTTAACTCCTGATCAAGCTGTTTTTGATCCCATCCCGAATACCCTATAAAAAATCGAACCTGATTTGAAAGCTCTGGATTTTCAGCAAGTACTTTACATATATCGTCAAAATCTCCTCCATAGTATAGGTCTTCCTGTATCTTCAGGGAGTTATTGATCTTCTCACCGAATGAATGAATAAAAAATAAGCTGTCTTTGGAAACGGGACCTCCAAATCCTATTCTTGCATTAATGTCCGGAAAATTGGAATCGATTTTATGAAGGTCAATATCAAGAAAATTATTCAGTACAAAACCAAAGGTTCCCTCCGCATTATGTTCACATAATACAACAACAGATCTTCCGAAATATGGGTCATTTAAAAAGGGATCCGATATAAGCACGCTACCCTTTTTAGGCTTTTCATCATTTGCAAAAGAAAAGTTAATTTTTTTCATGAGTGCAAAGGAACAAAAAAGACATTTCATGACAATGACATTATAGATAAAACATATTTCTAAATTTGTAGATTATGAAATTCAGTGCAATCGATATCGGAACAAATGCTGCTCGACTTCTTGTTGGAGAGGTAGTGAAAGAATCAAACAAGTCTTTCGTAAAAAAAATTTCGTACACACGTATACCACTTCGCTTGGGTGATGACGTCTTTTCTCTAGGCAGAATAGATGTAAAGAAAAAGTCAAATCTGTTCAATACTGTTAAGGCATTTCAAATTATTTCTGACATTTTTGAAGTGAAAAGACTTAGAGCAGTAGCCACATCCGCCATGCGTGAAGCAGAAAATGGATCTCAAATTGTACATGATATTGAGCAGGGTCTGGGAATTGATGTGGAGATCATTTCTGGAGCTGAAGAAGCAGATTTAATACTTGGTACGTTTATGCTGCTCGATATTGTAGAAGGTCAGCCATTCGTGGTTATAGACGTTGGAGGAGGCTCAACAGAAATTAATATCTTCAGGGGATCTGAGAAAGTAGCTTCAAAATCTTTCAAGATAGGTACTATTCGAATGCTTAAAGGGAAAATTAAAAAAGGGATTTGGGTTGAAATTAATACCTGGATTTCAAATTTCGTGAGCTCTTCAGAAAAATATGTTGTTTTCGGTACGGGTGGTAATATAAATAAAACTCACAAAATACTCGGAATGGAGAGCGGTCAACCCATTCACATCAACGATATGGTATCCTTTAAGGAAAAACTGATGTCGTTAAGTATGGAGCAACGAATGAAGCGATTTCAGATTCGTCCGGATAGAGCAGATGTTATAGTTCCTGCCCTAGAGATTTATATTCGTATTTTAAGTAATTTCAAAACTCCAAATATCTTTGTCCCGAAAATTGGTTTATCGGATGGAATGATTTATCAGATGTATTTGGAAGAAAATTTAATTTAATGTCGCAGAAACCGAGAATTTCAAAAGGAACGAGAGATTTTTCACCAAAAGAGGTGAGAAAAAGAGAATACATCTTTTCTACCATGAAAAGTGTATTTACAAAATTTGGTTTTCAAGCTATTGAAACTCCTAGCTTTGAACTCTCATCCACTCTGCTCGGTAAATATGGAGAGGAGGGAGATCGATTGATATTTAAAATCTTGAATTCTGGAGATAAACTTTTAAAAGCAGATGTAGATTCTTTGAATAGTAAAGATTTAGGAAAGTTTTCAAGCTCCCTATCAGAAAAAGCATTGCGCTATGACTTAACCGTACCTTTTGCAAGGTATGTTGTTCAGCATCAAAATGAATTGTCGTTTCCTTTTAAGAGATATCAGATTCAGCCAGTCTGGCGTGCAGATAGACCACAGCATGGCAGATATCAGGAATTCTATCAATGTGATATTGATGTAGTAGGGAGTAACTCCTTACTCTATGAGCTGGAGTGCATTCAAATATTTGATGAAGTACTGAGCACTCTGAATTTACCAGCATTTACCATAAAAGTAAATAACAGAAAAATACTTAATGGCATTGCTGAAGTGTCAGGTGAAAAAGATCGACTTGTCGATATTGTTACGGCAATTGATAAGCTCGATAAGCTGGGGGAAGAAGGAGTTCTTGAGGAGTTGTCAAAACGAGGAGTGTCTCAACAGTGTATTGATATGCTGCGTCCCTTATTTGCGCTAAGTGGCGACAATGAAGGACGGCTTCAAAAAATGTCAGCTTTTCTGTCTGCATCAGAAGTAGGAATGGAAGGTCTAAAGGAATTGTCCTTTTTGTTTACTCTTTTAAATAAAGCGCCCTTGAAGAAGGGAAAGGTAGAGTTTGATGTCTGTTTGGCTCGAGGATTAAACTATTATACAGGTGCCATATTTGAGGTGCTTGCTGAAAATGTAAATATGGGCAGTATAGGTGGTGGTGGACGATATGATGACCTGACTGCATTATTCGGTCTAAAAGGTGTTTCTGGAGTAGGGATTTCCTTTGGTGCTGATAGAATTTATGATGTGCTGCATGAATTAAAGCTGTTTCCCGAGCACTCGGATGATTCACTGAGCTTTTTGTTTTTGAATTTTGGAGAAAATGAAATGCTTAAATGTGTTGAGCTCGCTGACACTTTGCGTTCTCAGGGCTTAGATTGTGAGATTTACCCTACGGCAGCTAAAATTCAGAAACAAATGAAATATGCCAATGACAGAAATGCCAATACAGTGCTTATGATAGGTACGGATGAGCTTTCAAACAATGAGATTTCCGTCAAATCAATGGATACCGGTGAGCAGGTTAAAATCAGCATAGCCGATTTTCTTAATCAGTTTTAAGCTACCATATTTTAGAAACTTTCATTTCTTCGTTTCGCATAGGGTCGGACTCTTTCACATCAAATGCCTCAAAAAATTCCGGGCAATTCATTAAGGGGCCGTTTACACGATACATTCCTGGTGAATGAGAATCATTAGCGATTCTGTTCTTCATTTCCTCTTCTGTGTATTTGATCTTCCAGAGCTGGGCGTATGCTATAAAAAAGCGTTGAGCAGGAGTAAATCCTTCCACAGACTTTCCAGACTTATACTCTTCCGTCATCTTATACGCATGAAAAGCCATGGTTAATCCACCTAAGTCTGCAATATTCTCTCCCATCGTTAATTCAGGATTAACACAATTGTCTGTAATCGGACAAAACTGAGAATACGTCTCGCCAAGTGTTTTCGTTTTTTCTTCAAAGAGCTTTCGATCCTCTTCAGTCCACCAGTTTTTAAAGGTGCCATCTGCCGCAAACTTGGATCCCATATCGTCAAATCCATGGGTAAATTCGTGGCCGATTACCATTCCTATTCGACCGTAATTGACAGCGTCTTCTGCATTTTCATCAAAAAACGGAGCCTGCATGATTCCCGCAGGAAATGCGATTTCATTTAAGAGAGGGTGGTAGTACGCATTGACCATATGAGCGGGCATTCCCCATTCGTCTTTGTCTACGGGTTCATTGATTTTTTTGTAGTTTTTTTGAACTGAAAATTTATTCAGCTCGACAATATTCTTAACATAGGATTCTCTACTAATCTTGAGGGCTGAATAGTCTTCCCACTTGTCAGGATAGCCAAGTTTTCGACCAATGGCATTTAGTTTGGTCAGCGCTTCTTTTTTTGTATCCTTACTCATCCAGTCCAGATTTTGAATTCTAATCTGATAAACTTCAAGAAGATGATCCACCATTTCATTTACTTTGGCTTTCGCCGTTTCAGAAAAATGGCTTTTAACAAAGATTTTCCCCAATACTTCTGCGAGCTCATTGTCCGTGATTTGTTCAATAGCCCTCTCATCTACCTTTTTCATCTCTTTGCGTCCTCTGAGGGTTTTCCCATAAAAATCGAAATAAGTCTTTACAAAATCATCGCTTAAATAAGGTGAAGAGGAGCGTATGACATTCCAGAGAAGATAATTCTTCCATTCCTCTATTGTAAACTCATCCATCATACCTCTGATATTTTCCAAAAATTGAGGTGTTCCTACAATTATTGAGTCCGGAAGATTCAATTGAAGTGCTTTTAAATAAATCCGAAAATTGAACGCGCCACACTGTTCAGCTACCTCTTTGAAAGATGTTTTATTATAGGTGTTTTCCGGTATTCTCATTTCAGCAGGGGCCCACATGTTTTCAGCGAGCTTGGATTCAAATCGAATAATTTTATGTGATATTGATTTTAGTTTATTATTTTGACCTTCATCTTTCAAGCTTGATGTAGAGACTATTGGAGATGGCTTGTTTTTGTTATTTTCAATCAAGGAGAAGCTATTTTCAATATACTTTTCATATTGCTTTAAAATAGATTTTTTTGACTCTGAGGTATAGTATTCTTTGTTAGGGAGCCCTATTCCTCCCTGGCTCAGATAAAAAACATGCTCATCAACATGTTTTAAATCCTGTCCTACCCAAAAACTAAAAAGTGTTCCGAGACCAAGACTGTGATGATTGGCAACTACTTTGACTATGTCATTAAAGTTCTGTATCTTTTTTATTTGCGTCAGGTAGTCAGTGATTTCAGAATATCCCGATGCATTTCTTTTATCGAGATCAATAAATGAAGTATAAAAATCTCCTAATAGCTGTTCATCAGCCCCTGCTTCAGACTCTGTTTTTGCGCATTGTACCAATATTTCCTTCAATTTTTTTTTATTGCTTTTGTCCAATTCATTAAAGCTTCCCCATCTTGATTCAGAAGGTGGAATCTCATTGTTTTTAATCCATTCTCCGTTGGAAAATAAAAAGAAATCGTCAGTAGCCTTAACTCCTTTTTCCATGTAATCAACGTTTATTGTAGTCTTTTGAGCAATTGAAAATGTGGCTAAACCTGATAGCACAAGTGTGAGAATTATTTTTTTCATTTTTTTGTTTTTTTAAGTTTTGTATAACATTTCAACATGAGGAATTCCATCCTCAAGGTATTCTTTTCCAGTAGATTTAAATCCGTGATTTCCGTAGTATTTTTCGAGATGCTTCTGAGCAGAAAGCCGAACAGAAACCTCACCAAATTCTTCTTTTACAAAGGCCATGGAATCTGCCATAATCTGTCGTCCAAGTCCTGTTCCTCTGCTGTCTTCATCCACAACAACCCGGCCAATGGAAACTTCTTCGTACGAAATTCCCTGAGGTAAAATTCTTGTAGCAGCTATTAGCTTTCCATCATTGTTATAATAAAAAAGATGAAATCCGTCTTTATCCTTTCCATCCAGTTCCTGATAAGGACAGTCCTGTTCGATTACAAAGATTT
>Ga0206681_10000685_pt1 | contig 17423 bp, 10 predicted proteins | sample M150012015metaG_FD_161048 | JGI IMG/M metagenome (GOLD analysis project Ga0206681, IMG submission 161048) | Ammonia-oxidizing marine archaeal communities from Monterey Bay, California, United States - M1 500m 12015 | ecosystem: Environmental > Aquatic > Marine > Intertidal zone | place: USA...
GTCTGACACCGTGGTTGACAACACGTTCGAAGCGTCGTCCAAAACATCCACAGTCAAAGTCACACCCGTCTGGTCCATGAAGCCGCTGTTGCGGTACAACACGCCCACGAGCAACCCACCGTCAGCCGCAGCATAAGCCTGGTCCATCGGAGTGTTACGGTACTCGAAAAGATTCCACACATCGCCGTTGGTGATCTGCACGAGATCGAGCGCGTTCGCCGTGCTATTCTCATAAATAGTCACGTCGTCAATGCCCCAGTAATAGTGGCTGTAGGCGTTGCCCACTAAGGGGTTCTGGCGGTACGCAAAACGGATTTGAACCGCCGACTCACCGGCCGCCACACAACTGATGTCGAGCGTGGTCGTCATGGCATTGGCGCTGGCTGAATTGGCCGAAGGAATGAAGTCGCCGTGGGCTTCAAAAGACACCCAAGTGCCTCCGCCGTCATTTGATACCTCAACGTATAGGGGCGTCATGTTGTAGCAACAGTAGCGGAAGTACTGCTCGTACTCCAGCACCACTGAATTAAGGGTCGTCAAATCCAATGTTGGGAGCTCCAAGGTGCCTTCCGTGTCCTCCACGCCCGAAGAAATCGGTGTGTTGTAGTAATCGCAATCGAAGACCATCCAGCCATTGTCCGCTGAAGTCGAACTCAAGGTGCCAATGTTACCAGAGAATTCGCCAGCGGGGGGCTGCACACCTGAGGCGCTGCCGTCGGCATAATACCCGTCACCGGCCGGGTCAACAAATTGCCAAATCAAACCTCCACCCGTGTCTTCGGCTGACATCGCTCCAATGCCATTGTTCCCGTCAAATCCATTGGAAAAGTCCTCGTAGAAAACGACCGTCGCACCGCCGCCGCGAAGCGAAGTGGTGGCGTCAATTTGCTTCGTGTTCATGGCCGAGACTTCTGAGTCCGTGGCCATGCGAGGAGCCGTGGAAAAGTCGATGCGATCAGTGATGCGCTGAGCCGAAAGGGTGGTGACTGCAGCAAGTGCAATCAAAAGGAGTACGTTGTGTTTCATGGGCATTATTGCAAGTGTTGGGCGGCGAAGTTAGACAAAAAAAGAAGGCCGCCCCCTCACGGGAACGGCCTTCAATATCAAGCAAGGAGTCCTTGCTACGATTACTTAATAACCAATTTGCTGGTGGCGCGTGCGCCATCCACAATAATGGTATACGTGTACAGACCTGAAGTCAAGCCCTCCACGTTGAGCGTCGTGCTGTGCACGCCTGCAGGCAAACGGCCTTCCTCTACGTTCAACACAAGAGCACCAGTGATGTCCATCACTTGGAAGCTCACATTTGAAGCATGGTCCAGGTTGAACTTCACACGAGCTGTTTCGCCCGCAGGATTCGGGTAAGCATTGCCCAAGGCAAAACCTTCACCTTCTATCTCATTCACAGCCACCGAGCTTTCGCAGTTGGGGTCGAGGTTGAGACGCACCATGTAGGCGCCGGTACTGTAATACCAATCATACGCGCTTCCCGTTCCGAAAGGACCGTAGACGAAGATCGTCTGGGCCTCTTGGTCGAGCGAGATTCCGATTTGCACGTTGGTGCCACCGAGGTGCTCAAATACCGCCATCACAGCAGAATTGGCTTCAGCTGTGTACGGATCGTCAAAGGCGAACGTGTACCAAGCCACCTCGCCGTCGCCTGACCACAAGAAGTTGGACTCAATAGCGAGCTCTTCTGAAGTGGCCATCAAACCAGAGTACTGGTCGCCGCCGTTGTTCCACTCTACCCAATCAAACAAGTGGCACACCACATCGGTCTCGGCCTCAGAAGCGTCCATAATGGCCACATCGATACCGTAGATCGTCTGCTCGAAGAAGATGTCGTAGGGAACCGCCGCGAGATAGTCCACCGTACCGTCAGACGGAGAGAGGCCTGCAAGCACGCCGTTGTCACGGCCATATGAGAATTCGCTCACCGCGTATTGATCAGAAGCCACGTTGTCCTCGGGGTACTGGTCGACAGAGTCTGAAGCGATGGTGTACACCACGTCGTATGTGCCGGCCGTTTCCATAGGCGTGTAATTCACGCGCAAAGTGTCCCAAGCGCTGTACTCAATATCCGAACCGTCTGAAGTGCCAGCGTCTGTACCGTTAATGGTCACGTTCAACGTCGAATTCATCTGCGTGGCCGTGCCCATGTTTGCAGCAGTCAAACCGAAGTCCATATTGACCGTCTGGCTGTAAGGCCAGCTGCGAGCTTCCCAAATACCAGAGGTCTGGTAGTCTGTATGGCTCACGTAGCTGCCCACGCGCAAATCATTGGCAGGCGTGTCGAAGACCACGAGGTCGTCAATCATCCAGGCGTAGCCCCACTGTCCAACCCAGCGTAAACGGAGGTACACCGCAGGTTGATCACCCGCAAGATCGGTGATGTCAAAACGACGCACTTCAGCGTCTTCAGACTGCCATCCTCGGTCGGCCTCTGGAAACACTTCCCAGCGCTGTCCGACGACTTCGCCCTCGGTGTTGGTTGCAGAACCCTCGTCCTCTTCCAAGGTTGAGATATCCGGCCAGTTCACACCGTCCAAAGAAATCTCTAAGTAGCAGCGCTCCACATCAGCCGTGTTGTCCCAGCAACGGTACTGGTTTGCGAACTCCACAATCACAGCAGGGTGGCCCGTCAAATCAATGGGGGCAGCCAAGGTGGCCATGTTGTTCTCAATCCAATTCGTCTCGTAAGCCTCTTCAGCTCCAAACAAGTCAGAATCCACGATGAGAAAGCCGTTGGCTGCTGTCTCAAAGTTTGGAGCGGGTGCTGGTGATCCTGCAGTGCCACCGGCCCACCCATTGTATGGTCCGGTCGGGCCTTCCGTTGAGCACTCAAAGTTGATGCCCGCGACGTAGTCGGTGAGACCGTAATCGTCATTGGCATTTTCCAACACCCAATCAGAGCAGTTGGAAAAATCGTTCGAGTAGATCAAATCTCGGTCTGCGCCGACGGTATTGATCTGTTGATTTGACGCTTGGCGCGTGTAATCGGCACGTCCCATTTGGGCGCGCTCCAAAGACTGAGATAGAGCAAAAGTGCTCACTGTCAGTCCAATAAGCAATGTGTATAGGTGCTTCATGTGAATCGCAATTGATTGATTTCGTCGCAAATATAAGGTGTAGCATAATCTGCCAAAGCCGAGCAGGTACAAATGAGGTTTCGGTCACCGTGAGCGTCGTCAATTCTCGCCACGGTGGGCCAGAATTTATGGCCGTGCAAAGCACCCATCGGATAGGCGGCCTGCTCGCGCGAATAGTCGTGTTCCCATGTCGATGCCGTCAGTTCGTCCACCGTATGAGGGGCCATGCGCAAAGGGTTGTTCTCGCGGTCCCATGCTCCAGATTCAATCGACTCAATTTCCTTGCGTATGGCAAGCATTGCATCACAAAAGCGATCGATTTCCTCACGTGATTCGCTTTCGGTCGGCTCAATCATCATCGTGCCGGCCACCGGCCAACTCACTGTCGGCGCGTGAAAACCGTAGTCGATAAGACGCTTAGCAATATCGGTCACCTCGATGCCGGCCGAAGCCTTGAACGGACGGCAGTCCACAATCATCTCGTGGGCCACCGTGCCTTGAGGACCGGAATACAGGAGGTCGTAATGGCCTTTGAGACGGTGGCAGATGTAATTGGCATTGAGGATGGCCACTTCAGTGCTGCGCAAAAGGCCGACCGGCCCCAAAAGCCGGATGTAGCCATATGAAATCAAGTGAATCAATGCGCTCCCGAAAGGTGCGCCACTCACCGCTTGGCCCTTTTCACGGCCTGGAAGAAACGGCACCAGATGGGCCGCTACACCGATCGGGCCGACACCCGGTCCACCACCGCCGTGCGGGATGGCAAAGGTCTTGTGCAGATTCAGATGACAAACATCCGCGCCAATTAATCCAGGCGAAGTCAGCCCCACTTGAGCATTCATATTGGCCCCATCCATGTACACTTGGCCTCCCCGCTCGTGAATAATCTCGGTGATTTCCAAGATGCCTGCCTCGTACACACCGTGGGTAGAAGGGTAGGTAATCATCAACGTTGATAGTTGATCGGCGTGTTCGGTCGCCTTTTCTCGAAGTTCGTCGATGTCAATATTGCCCTGCGCATCGCAGCCCACCACCACGACCTTCATGCCACACATCACAGCCGATGCTGGATTTGTGCCGTGAGCACTTGAGGGGATAATACACACGTCGCGGTGGCTTTGGCCAATGTCGGATTGGTAGGCGCGGATGGCTAGTAGACCGGCATATTCGCCTTGGGCTCCAGAGTTCGGTTGCAGTGAGACGTCGGCAAAGCCTGTAATTTCAGCCAAGTAGGTGGACAGGTCCGCTATGATTTGGCGTGTACCCGCAGCTTGAGCAGGCGGACAATACGGATGCAACTGCGCAAAGGCCGACCACCCGATCGGAAGCAATTGAGTCGCCGCATTCAACTTCATCGTGCAGGATCCCAGCGGAATCATGGCGTGCACCAATGACAAATCCTTGTTCTCCAGACGCTTCATGTAGCGCATCATCGACGTTTCAGATCGGTGCGTATTGAAGACGGGATGTTGCAAGTAATCGATGTCGCGGAATGAGCATTCGTCGGCATACAGGTCCAATACAGGGGCGGACTCAAATCCGAAAATATCGCACAGGTCAGCAAAATCCTCCGGAGAGGTGCATTCGTGGAAGGCTACGGCCACGTGCACCCCGTCGTCGTGGTAGCGCAAGTTGATGCGCCGGGCCTCAGCACGGTCGCGCAGACCGGCGATGTCGCTGGGCGCAAATACGACCGTGTCGAAAAAACTGCTATACACCGGGGGCAGCCCAGCCAAACGCCCCGCTTCGGCGAGTTGAAGCGCCCAGCGGTGAATCGATGTAGCGATGGTCCGCAGCCCGTCGGGGCCGTGGTATACGGCGTACATCGAGGCCATGATAGCTAGCAAGGCTTGGGCTGTGCAAATGTTCGAAGTGGCTTTTGCTCGGCGAATGTGCTGCTCCCGAGTTTGCAGGGCCATGCGGTAAGCCGTCTGGCCCAAGCGGTCAACCGACGCGCCGATCACCCGGCCCGGCATGTTGCGCTTGAACTCCAGGCGCGTTGCGAAGTACGCCGCGTGCGGGCCTCCGTAACCCATCGGCACACCGAAACGTTGGGTGTTGCCAAGCACCACGTCCGCCCCTTCCGCACCGGGCGATTCGAGAATTGTCAGCGCAAGCAAGTCCGCCGCCACTGCAACCCGCACGCCCGCCTTATGGGCTGAACGCGTGAATTCACCGAGGGGTTCCACGCGACCCAAGTCGTCCGGGTATTGGACCAAGCAGCCGTAGACATCATCGGCCCACTGCATTTCTGAGCGCTCGCACACCTCCACACAGATGCCCAAGTGCTGGGCGCGCGTCTGCATGACCTCAAGGGTCGATGGAAAAACCCCGTTGCCGACCAAGAATCGATTCGCGCCGGCCCTTGACTGGACCCTCGTACGCGCATTGAACAGCATGGTCATGGCCTCCGCCGCAGCGGTCGCCTCATCGAGCAAACTTGCCCCTGCCAAATCCATGCCCGTCAAATCACTCACGACGCTCTGAAAATTCATCAGAGCCTCGAGACGGCCTTGAGCAATTTCAGCCTGATAAGGCGTGTAGGCCGTGTACCAACCCGGATTCTCCAGAATATTGCGACGAATCACCGAAGGCACTTCTGTTGGGTGATACCCCAGGCCAATAAAATTCCGGAAAAGCGTATTCTCCTTGCTGATTTCCTCCAAATGTTCGAGGTAAGCAAATTCACGCAGCGCATCTGGAAGGTTCAGCTCGCCTTTAGACCGGATATGCGCCGGGACCGTTGCATCGATCAGCTGATCAATGGAATCGTAAGACATCTCCTGCAACATCTGCTGTTGCTGGTGGTCGCGCGGACCGAGGTGACGTTGTGCAAATCTTCCCGAAGACATATCAAGGCCTATTAGTTATGCAAAATTACGCCGCTTGCCGTGACAATTCGCGGTAATTTTATCGCCATGCGCTCGACGACCTTGATGTGGTCCAATCTACTGATAGCAACTGCTGCTGGAAGTGCCACGATGCACAGCTTGCGAGCGGGTGGCGCGGGGCTTGAAAATCTCCCCGTGTTCTTGCTCTGGAGCGTTGGCGTGGCGGCATGGACGTGGCTGGCTTATTCACTTCACCGCTGGGTGAAATTCCGTCAGGGCGAGAGGATGCACGCCACTGAGCGCGGATGGATGCTGCGCCACCGGAAGGCCCTTGCAATTGGCACATTGGTGGCCTTGTTGGCTTCGCTACTTCCGTTCTGGATGGCGCTGGAAGTCGGAGGGTGGAAGTGGCTGTGGTGGGGTGGCATGGCGGCTGTGCTATCCGTGACATACGCCGGTTGGCCGGGTTGGTCGGGCTCAGCTATTCGTGAAGTGCCCGGTGCTAAGCTCTGGGTCATCGCAGGAGCTTGGACCTTTTCCACAGCCGCCATGCCGATGGCATTTTTAGGCTTCAGCGCGAGTGATCCGGCACTTTGGTCGGCCGTGCTCGCCCGCTTTCTAGTCATCTGTGCACTGACCTTGCCCTTCGATATCCGCGACCTGGAGCTGGACGACCTCAAAATGCGCACCCTGCCCCAAATTATAGGGCCGCGAAAGTCCATTGTTCTCGCGCTGGGTATGCTGCTTGCAGCCGGCCTGTTAAACCACTCTATGCTCAAATGGTCGTGGGTGGCTTATGGTTTCATGGGGCTGCTGATTGCCACGGGGCGTTATGGCGCGAATGGGCATCCACACCGGCCGTATTGCTGGCTCGACGGTTCGATCATTTTACTCGGGCTGATCGCGTGGCTGCCGCTATGATTTTTCGCTGACTTTTGCCAAGATATTTGCCCATGGACAAACTTCTCCCCCTCGACAACTTGCTTCAGCAGGCCCGTGCCCTTGACGCTGGTGACCCCTTGGCGGCGGAGCGTGCCAACTTTCATATGCCCCAGCATCCAAGTCGAGGCGGCGAGGCGCTCTATTTTACGGGCAACTCATTGGGATTGCAGCCTCGCGCAGCGGAGAACATCATTGCGGAAGAGCTTGAGGATTGGCGCAAGTTTGGCGTCGAAGGTCATTTCAAAAGCCGCAGACCGTGGGTTAACTACCAAGACGAGCTCACCGAAGGGCTCGCCTTGATTGCCGGCGCTCAACCCCTCGAAGTTGTGGCGATGAACACGCTCACGGTGAATCTCCATTTGCTGCTGATTTCCTTCTTTCGGCCCTCAGGAAATCGCACCCAGCTCATGATTGAGGCGGGCGCCTTCCCCTCGGACCGTTATGCTGCGCTATCCCAACTCCAACTCCACGGCCTCAACCCCGAGGATCACCTCATCGAAATCGCCCCTCGCCCTGGCGAGCACACCCTGCGCACTGAGGACATTGAAGCGCGCATCGCTCAAGCCGGTAACCGGCTCGCTTGTTGCGCCCTGAGCGGCGTCCAGTATTACACGGGCCAACTTTTCGACATGGCCCGCATCACCGCAGCTGCTCATAAAGTGGGTGCAACGTGCGGCTTCGACCTCGCCCACGCAGCGGGCAATGTTCCTTTGAAACTGCATGATTGGAATGTCGATTTCGCCTGTTGGTGCGGTTACAAGTACCTCAACGGCGGCCCAGGTTGTGCGGCCGCCGCTTTCGTCCACGAGCGCCACGCCCGTAGGCCCGAACTGCTGCGCCTGGCCGGATGGTGGGGGCACAACCCTGAGCGGCGTTTCAAAATGGAGCCGGACTTCGATTCTATGTCAGGCGCCTCGGGTTGGCAGATGAGCAACGCGCCCGTGATGAACATGGCGGCGCTCTACGCCTCACTCGAAACCTTCAAGCGCGTGGGACTTGTCGCATTGCGCGAGAAATCCCTCGCCTTAACTGCCTTCCTCGAAAGCGGCATCCACGCCGTGGCCACCGACACTGGAGAACGCCTGGAAATCCTAACCCCAGCTGACCCTGCCGCACGCGGATGCCAACTCTCGGTGGTGGCCCACGGCCATGGACTTGAGCTGTTCAAGCACCTCACCGATCGGGGCGTCATCGCCGATTGGCGTGAACCCGGCGTCATACGCCTCGCTCCTGTTCCGTTGTACAACAGCTTTGAAGACATCGCACAATTCCTACTCCTTCTGGCCGAAGGACTGCGCACTTCATCTTAATTTCACGCCGCATCAGCTTCAGCATTCGCATTCTTATCCCAATCCCCACCTCAACATGAGCACCAATCGATACGCCGTCATCGGCGTCGGAAAATACGGAACGCGCATCGCCTTGGAACTTGCCGAGCGCGGGGCGGAGGTGGTGGCCATGGATTGTGCTGCTGAGCACGTTGAAGCCATCGCCGACGAGGTCGCGCTTGCTATCACGCTTGATGGCACCGACATCAAAGCCTTGAAGGTGCAGAAAATTGAAGCTATGGACGCCGTGGTGGTGGCCATCGGGGACGACTTCGAATCGACCGTGTTGATCGCCCTGCATTTGCTCGATTTGAACATCGCGCGCGTCATTGTCCGGGCTTCAGGTGAGCATCAAGTGCGCATCTTGAAAGGCATCGGCGTTGTTGAAATTTTGACACCTGAAAGCGAGTTCGCCAGCATCGTCGCTGAGCGCCTGATGAACCCCAGCTTAGGTGGGTTCTTAGAGCTGCCTGACGATTACGAAATTGCCGAGATCAAAGCGCCCAAGAAATGCGTGGATCGACCGCTTGGTGATATTGACCTGAGCAACCGCTATAATTTGAGACTCATCACCATTCGCAGGACATACCCCGGAAAAAATGACGGGCCATCGGAGGAGCATCTAATCGGTATTCCGAAGGTGGACACCGTGGTGGAGGCGACCGATGTGCTGGTGGTGTTCGGCACTGATTTGAATGTCAATCGCTTTTTAGAAGTGAACAATTGAGCCCGCAGCGAGGGGGCTCGGATCAGCGCCTCTTAGCGAATCAGAATCACGGTCCCGAACTGCTCAAGCCAGCGCCCCTCATTTCCGACCCCATCGATTAAAGGCCGGTAGCTTGCACGCCACATATAGGCCCCCGGCAAGGCCGGCTTGCCTCCTTTATCCATCCCGTCCCAATGCGCGTTCAAGGTCTCACCCGCGAACATCTGCTCGCCCCAACGGTTGTAAACCAGCAATTGGAATGTCCCAATGCCTTCGCCATATCCGCCGAAAAAATCGTTGACCTGATCCTCATTGGGTGTGAAAGCGGTCGGGAAAAACACGCTGTCCGAGGGGCAGAAATCCACGACGTTCATGGTCACCGAATCCGTGCAAGCGCTTTGTAGATGTGTGACGATGATGCTCAAGGTGTCGGGTCCAGTCAAAACCATCGTGGGCAAGGTTGATCCGTCGTTCCATGCATAAGCACAAAAGGCCTGCTGGACGCTGAGCCACAGCGTGCCCTCCTCCTCGAAGCACAAGGCCGTGTCGGCGGGCAAGTTCAGCACGGGGGCTGGCAAAAAAGCGGGTTCGAAGTCACCGTTGTCGCCGCAATTGTACGCGTCGACCGTTGTCACCTGGTAGATGCCCGGTTCGGTCACTATAATCGAAGGGCCGACTTCACCTGTCGACCAGGCGTAGACCAGCGGCGGTGTGCCGCCGACAACTTCAGCCTGCAAGGTCAACGCTTGACCGGCACATGCCGCGCCGTCTGGCACCACCGCCACCGTAGGCATCGGGTGCACTTCCACTTCGAGCGTATCGGTCATGGTGCAGCCAAGGGCCGTGTTTACGGTAACCCAATACGTATCGGAGCTCGAGGCCACCACAGTGGTGGTCGTCTCGCCCGTGCTCCACAAAATGTCGTCGGCTGGGTCCAGCCCCGAGTCCAACACAACGCTGTCGCCCGTGCATAAATCTTGGTCCCCACCCAAATACAACTGCTCATTCAATACCTGAACGAACACCGAGTCAGAGAATTCGCAACCGGGGCCTGTGGAAATTGTGACCGTGTACCAAGCGTCGATCGGAGCAAACACTTCTGGATTGGCTGTATTGGGATTAAACAAGAACAGTTCAGGTTGCCAATCCCAAGCCAATCCAGCCGTAGCTGGCGACACTTCAGCGCTGAGAATCAGACCGCTCACATCGCACACTACCGTATCATCCATGGCCACCACGTCGAGACCTGGGGCCACCGAAATCTCAAGAGTGTCCACCCAGATGCAATTGTTCACCGGGTCCATCGCCACCGCCCAAATCGTCACGTCTTCTGTGAAGGTGAAGGTGAAACTCTGCGTCGAAATGCCCGTGAATAGCGACGACGGGTACCATGCATAATTGAAATCCTCGGCGTTGTACTCGGTGCTATTTGCGTAACCGGGCGCAAGGTTGATGTAAGTGAAGGCCTCCATCCCTTCGCAAACGTAATTGGGATTGGTCGACACGTACGGGAAGCCCGTGCCAGTGCTGATACACGGGTCGGCCCCTTGCGCTCTGAGTTCGGCACTGGTGCAAGCGCATACAACCGCGATCATCGCAAGTCTCAAAATCATCAATCGCATCGTTTGCATCCGGCCCATCTCATACAAAACTACGCCATGCACTTTGCGTTGCACACGACGCTGGCCAATTGACTGACAAGTCGTTGTCAATCATTTACTGGCGCTGTGCCGTCGATTGCTTCGCCGGACTCCCAAATCAAGGTTTGCTCCCAATCCGAGCGAATTTCTATCGCCTGATTCGCCCTGACGGCGCGTTCGGGATGGCGCATCGGTACTTGAGACGCACCCGTCCAGCGCTCGTCCCCGTTGCGGTCGTCCACCCAAACCAAGGTGTAACGGCCGGGAAGCAGCCGGTCAAAAACCACTTCACCCGCAACAGACCCCCCCGCTGTACCAGCCGATTCAGGCGCCCAGCGCACCGGCACGTCGTGCTGGTCGAGCAGCACCCACAACACCGAGGTGGCCGCATCGTCGAACGGCCGTTGAACTTTCAAAAGGCCATAGTGACTCGCCTGATACGCCTTCCAATGCAACGCGGTCGTATCACTCGAGACCCGCTCCCCAAGCAAAGCCCCTGGCAAAAATGTCACGGTGCTTGACACGCCGTCTTCCATCGCAAGCGGATCCACCGTCCACGGCGTCCATGCTCGAACACCTGTCCGATGCAAGGTGTCGTCGCCCATGGCCCACTCCACTTGCACCAAGCTGTCGACCAGTCCCTCGATGGGCGCAGTCAATCGCAAGCGTACAGTCGTCGTGTCTCGCGCGTCAAGCTGCGCAGGTGGCCTGGAGGCAATGGTCGGTTTTAACGGCCTGGCAGGTCCGAACAAGTCAAGCGTGTCGCGCAAACCGCTGTGCAAAACGCACGCCTTTGTTGCCCCGCGCGAGGCCAGCAGTACACTGTCCCCATCAATCAGCCCCGCGCCCTTTCCGTCCAAGAACTCAAACTTCACTTCGCTCAAATCGGCATCCACGAGCTTTAAGCGCAACACACCCGTGCTATCTGCCCTTACACCCGACGTGTACGACGAAGTCTGGCCCTTAGGGGCATCGAGATAAAGTGATCGAGAAATCAACGTGCTGTCCGGCCCCAAAGCCGACTTCACAGGACCGTCCAGCCAAGCAAAACGCTCACCCGGGTCCACCTCAAAGTCCGCATCCACATCCACCAGTGCTACAACATGAAAAGAGCGGTTGGGTAAATAAGACACGGTGCACACCCCGTCCTCGCCGCTGACTCCCACAAACGCAGGCCGACCAGCGGGTAAACTATCGGAACGCGCCGCGCTTTGCTCAAACAACATCACCCGCGCGCCGGCCACTGCATCGCCGGTCCACGCATCCTTCAGTGTGAAGCGCACCCGGCCTGTGTCCAACACCGCGCCCGTCGAAAAGGCGTACACCAAGCTGGCCGCGACATTGCCCTCATTCAGATCTGAAATGGACTCCCCAAACTGGACCACATACGAGGTGGACGGTGCAAGGGTGTCCGACCATTGGACGTGGAGTGTCTTGCCTCGAAGCTTGAGCCCCAATTCATAATTCAGCGGAGGCGAGACGATCAACTGTTGCCGGTACGCGCCCAACTTCACAAACTCATCAAAGTGGATCTGGAAGCCGTTTTGATTGAAGTGTGTTGCGCCTAAAGGCGGGTCAAATGCTAAGGCGACCGGCGGCAGACTGTCGCGCAATCCACCTGTTGGCGAGCCGACCTTCGCGCAGGCAGCGAGCTGAACGCACAAGGCGAGCAAAAACCAGAATTTGATGCTGAAAGACTTCACGAGTGCGAAGGCAAAAGTGCATCACAAACCTCGTTGAGCAAGGCTTCAAGTTCGCGGGCGTCTTCTGCAGAGAAGTCATCGATTTCAACGCTGTCTATGTCGAACACCGCCTGTACGCGTCCCCGGGCATCAACCAAGGGGATTGCAATCTCCGAACGACTCATCGCACTGCAAGCGATATGTCCGGGGAAGGTCTCCACATCGGGGACAAGCACCGATTTTGCCGTCCTCCACGCTGCAGAGCACACACCCTGATCACGATGCAAACGGGTGCATGCCACGGGCCCTTGAAACGGCCCCAGCACCAACTCATCGCCCTCCACACGATAGAAGCCCACCCAATGCCAGCCCGTGGCGGCGAAAATCGCTGCGGAAAAATTGGCTTGATTGGCAATGGGATCTCGATCGCAAATGAGTCCCACAATGCTATGTTTCAATTGAGCGTAGGTCTTGGCACGGTCGCTGAAATCTGAATGGGTCATGGGGACAAACTTACGGGGAGGCAGCGCATGCATAGCCAAGTGGACCGTGCCAAAATTCACGCGATGCGGACCACGCCGATTCCATCGTGGCGCCGCTGGTCAGCACGTCGTCAATCAGCAACAGTATGGTCGGTGGACCTGCGCCAGAGGACGACACCTGCAACACGTTTTGGGCCTTCGGGGCGGGCCGGTATTCCAGACCGCGGCTCGCCATGCGGCCCCTCCGGTCTTCTTTCGCTAAAGCCTCCCCATGGCGCTCGCGCACGAGGAGTTCCAAAACCGGCCAGCCCGTGATATCGGAGCACCCTTGGGCAATGCGTTCAGCTTGATTGTAGCCCCGCGACTTGAGCTTCTCCATGTGCAAGGGCACTGGAACCAGAGCGGGCGAGGCGAGTACGCCCGATGAGGTCGACCCGGGGGCCATCGCCCGGGCCATGGCTCGACCCACTTCAACGGCAACCTGTGCCTCGCCCCCATATTTAAACGCCTTGAGCAATCGGTCCACCCCTGGGGCGCCCCGATGGCGAAGCAAAACCCAAGACACATCCCATGACAATCGACCATCAAAACGCGTGGCACTCTCGCCCACATAGCGAGGCAAGGCCCCATCGCACACCGCACACCATGCCACCTCATCATCGAGCAAGGATCCGCCACACAGCATACATCGAAGGGGGAACACAAAATTTTTCAAATGGCGAATCATTGCCCCAAAACTCAGCGCTTCACCCGCATATCCCACGTCCTAAGGGGAGGGCTTTTGTCAGCGCCCCCGCGTACTTTGCGGATGTGAATTTTGGAAAGATTCCTGAGGAAAATTGGCCTATAGAAGTGGACCGGTGCGAAGCAAGTGGCGGTTTCGCGTTGCCCGATGACCACGCGCAAACGGCCAAAATATTGAAGGCGGGCGGGCGCGGGGGCGGTGAATTGGGCTGGGGCGGCACGACTTGGAATGTGCGGGCGTGGCGAGGATCCGTCTATCCCGAAAAAACGCCAAAGCGTCTGTGGCCTGAGCATTACGGGCGAACCTTCACCAGCATCGAATTCAACGCCACGCATTACCGAATTTACAGTCCAGAAAAAATGGCAGAGTGGGCTGAAGCGGTCCCCGAAGGCTTCAAGTTTTGCCCAAAAATTCCGGCCATTATCTCGCGATACCGGCGCTTCAACAACTGCGAAGGGCCGACCGACGACTTCATCGAAGGTTTGTTGGCACTCGGCAATAAGCTGGGCACTTCATTCATCCAGCTCACCCCTCAATACGCGCCGAAGCACGCTGAAAAATTGCGCTCCTATCTCGAGGCGTGGCCACGCGAGTTGCCGCTTTGCGTGGAGTTTCGGCACCCCGATTGGTTCACCGGTGGAGCAGAGGCAGAGCGGGTGTGGGCGCTGATGGAGGCGTGCGGTATCGGCTCGGTACTAACCGACACAGCCCTTCGACGAGACGCCTTGCATATGCGCTTGTCCGCAGCCCATACCATGGTGCGATTTGGCGGTTACGCAGGCCACCCTTCAGATGAACGACGGCTGGAAGATTGGGGGCGGCGCATCAAACATTGGAGCTCTGAAGGGCTCGATCGGCTCGATTTTTTAGTGCACCAGCCCGATAGCGTATTCACGCCGCAAACTTGTACGGCCTTCAAAAAAAAGTTCGCCTCGCCAGCTTAACCGTGGCACTTCTTGAACTTCTTGCCCGACCCGCACGGGCACGGCTCGTTCGGCAAGACTTTCTTTTCAACGCGAATAGGCTCCGTCTTCTTCGGAGGTTCCACCCCAGGCACCTGGCCGCCATCGGCACGCATGCGCTGCTGACTCAAATTCTCAACACCGGCCTTGCTCGTCTGAACGCGCTGAGCAGGGGCCTTGCGTTGCATTGGAGCTTGCTTCATTTCGTCGGAGCGAGAGGGCAGCTCACACTTGAGTAAAAATGAAGCAACGTCGCCGTTTATTTTATGCACCATGGCCTTGAACAGTTCGTAGCTCTCAAACTTGTAAATCAGCAGGGGGTCCTTCTGTTCATGGCGTGCATGCTGCACATTGCTGCGCAAATCATCCATGTTCCGAAGGTGCTCCTTCCACATCTGATCCAGCACGGCCAATGACACCGTTTTCTCCAATTCATCCATCACCGAGCGACCTCGTGTTTCGACCGAGCGTTCGATATCTGTCGAGACCTGGATGTTCTTCCGACCATCGGTGAAGGGCACGGCAATGTTGACGAACTGATTGCTGTCGTCCAGCAATATTCTCTCGATCACCGGGTGAGCTTGTTCCGCCAATCTGGCCATGCGCTCTCCGTAGTGCTTGTCCGCCGTCTCGTGCAACTGATAGGTCAAGTCGTCCGAGCCGCCAACACCGTACTGGGCCGCATCAAAGGGCGGCTCCACACCCAGGTCGGCAAACGACCGGATACGCAATCCGTCAAAATTCTTGCCCGCGTGGAATTCGTCAATCAGCCCTGCAGAGAGCTCGTAGAACATGTTCTCGATGTCGAATTTGAGGCGATCCCCGAACAGAGCATTGCGGCGGCGGCGGTAGACCACCTCGCGCTGCGAGTTCATGACATCGTCATACTCGAGCAAGCGCTTCCGGACTCCGAAGTTGTTTTCCTCGACCTTCCGCTGGGCCCGCTCAATGGACTTGGTGATCATCGAATGCTGAATGACCTCGCCCTCCTGGTGGCCCATCCGATCCATCAGCTTCGACACACGGTCGCTTTGGAACATCCGCATCAGGTCGTCCTCAAGTGACACGTAAAATTGCGAGCTGCCCGGATCGCCTTGACGACCAGAACGGCCGCGCAATTGGCGGTCCACCCTTCGTGAATCATGACGCTCTGTTCCAATGATTGCTAGCCCCCCGGCGGCCTTCACCTCCTCGGTCAGTTTGATGTCCGTTCCCCGACCGGCCATGTTTGTAGCGATGGTCACTGCCCCCGGTTCACCCGCGCGGGCCACCACTTCTGCTTCTGCTTGGTGACGCTTGGCATTCAACACCTGATGGCGCACGTGGCGCATGTCGAGCATCCGGCTCAACAACTCGCTGACCTCAACTGTGGTTGTTCCCACGAGCACAGGCCGCCCCGCCTCGCGCAATTTCACCACGTCGTCAATCACGGCATTGAGCTTTTCTCGTTTCGTTTTGAACACCATATCATCCTCGTCATTGCGGGCCAGTGGACGATTGGTCGGAATGCTCATCACATCCAACTCGTAGATGTCCCACAACTCCTGCGCCTCGGTCTCCGCTGTACCTGTCATGCCCGACAGCTTGTGGTACATGCGGAAGTAATTCTGCAAGGTCACCGTCGCATAGGTCTGCGTCGCCGCCTCAATCGTGACGCTTTCCTTCGCCTCGATCGCCTGGTGCAACCCGTCTGAATACCGGCGCCCCTCCATAATCCGGCCCGTCTGCTCGTCAACAATCTTCACCTTGTTGTCCATCAAGACATAGTCGATGTCCTTCTCAAACAATGCATAGGCCTTGAGCAACTGATTCATCGTGTGAATTCGCGCACTTTTCACACCTTGATCGCGAAACAAAACCTCGCGTTGCTCTTGCTTCTGCGCATCGTCCACCGTGCTGATGTCGATCTCGACAAGGCGGGTTGGGACATCGGGCATGGTGAAGAAATTGTCATCCTCCATATGCTGAGTAATCAGGGCAATGCCCTTTTCAGTCAGCTCGATTTGATTTTGCTTCTCATTGATGACGAAGTAGAGCTCCTCATCCGCTTCGGGCATATTCCGCTGGTTGTCCTGCAGGTAGAATCCCTCCGTTTTGAGCAGCTGCTGGCGCATGCCGTCGAGACTCAAGAACTTGATGAGAGCCTTGCTTTTCGGCAAGCCGCGGAATGCACGGTACAGAGCGAGGCCGCCCTCTTTAACCGCGTTCTTGTCGGCGTTCTCGTCTGAGAGAATGCGCTTGGCTTCGGTGAGGAAACCCGTGACGGCTTTGCGCTGAATGCTGAGGAGCTGCTCGACTTTGACCTTCAGCTCGGCGAACTCGTGCTCGTCGCCTTTAGGGGTCGGGCCCGAGATGATCAGCGGCGTACGCGCCTCGTCAATCAATACCGAGTCCACCTCGTCAACGATCGCGTAGTTGTGGCTGCGCTGCACGAGCTGTTCGGTGCGCATGGCCATATTGTCGCGCAAGTAGTCGAAGCCGAATTCGTTGTTCGTGCCGAATACAATATCGCTCCGGTACGCCTCTCGACGCGATTCGCTCCCGGGCTGATGCTTGTCGATGCAATCCACAGTGAGCCCATGAAATTCGTAAATCGGCCCCATCCACTCCGAGTCGCGTCGGGCGAGGTAGTCGTTCACAGTCACCAAGTGTACACCTCGTCCTGCCAATGCGTTGAGGAACACCGGCAAGGTCGCTACAAGCGTTTTTCCCTCGCCCGTTTGCATCTCTGCCACCTGTCCTCGGTGCAGCGCCACACCGCCTATCAGCTGCACATCGTAATGCACCATATTCCATTCGACATCGGTCCCGGCAGCCTTCCATTGCTTGGACCACAAGGCACGGTCGCCCTCAATAGTTACACCGTGTCTGCGCGCGGCAATTTCACGATCCATATCGGTGGCCGTGACAACGATGTCTTCCTCGGCCGTAAACCGGACGGCCGTTTCTTTCATAAGCGCGAAGGCCTCGGGTAGAATTTCCTCGAGCACCACCTCGAGCTCTTCGTCCACCTTTT
>Ga0206681_10000687_pt1 | contig 17409 bp, 12 predicted proteins | sample M150012015metaG_FD_161048 | JGI IMG/M metagenome (GOLD analysis project Ga0206681, IMG submission 161048) | Ammonia-oxidizing marine archaeal communities from Monterey Bay, California, United States - M1 500m 12015 | ecosystem: Environmental > Aquatic > Marine > Intertidal zone | place: USA...
ATCGTATAGTGCCTGGTATACGATCTGACTCCGCGTATTTGTATCGATACCATAATTGGTGAGCTCCTTGTTGAGATGGGATCCAAACGGCTCAACCGTAGTAAAATAAATCCTGCCATTTCTTGTGTTGATCGTACCGCCATTCTCAATTTTACCATTCTGAACACTTAAAGGCATAAAATCAAACACACCGTCCGGGTTGTCCAGCTGCTGTGCATTGTACCTGTCAAGTCCCACCATTCGCACCAATGGAATTCCGTCAATACCTGGTTTTGGAATGAAATTGAGATCTACCGAAGTGGTTGGGTTGTTGTACCAAACATCCAACCTGAAGTTCTTTTGGCTGACTTGATACGCACCTATGGAATAGACATTTTTCATCATCAGATCCCACAAGTTTTTTCTTGGGTTCGTGACTGTTGATTTTAAAAGTTTAAGGTAAAGGGCGTCAGTTCCCGTAATACCATCAGTAGAAAATTCGCCTACCTGATACGTGTTCCCCTGGTATGTGTATTGATAAGCTACCGAAAGAACTTCATCATTGTTCAAGGCCTGATTCAATGAAATAAACCCCAGCTGAGCATTATAATTGTATTCTGTCGGCAACAGCATTCTTGCATTTTCCAGCTTTTCGTAATGCACTGCCTGTTGCATTGGGTATAATCCCGATCCCAAAGCTGCAGACGCACTAATAAATCCTCTGATATTCGGATCTCCCGTGGCATAATCGTACAGTCCGTTGGAATTGTTTCTCGGAAGATCGTCTGTTACAGCCGAACCATAGTCTGATGTGTGCTCAATTCTGGAGTTCTCTCCCAGATCCGTAAATGCGATGATGTTTCTTGTGTCAGTGAAATCATTTGTTCTGTTCGTAACCCACACTTCAATTCTAGTGATCTGAACCCCCGAATTAACCAGCGGAAGGGATTTCAGTGCCTTGTCAAAATTGTTTCTGTGATAATAATTCAAAAAGTAGTGCTTATTGACCTCATATTTATCCGCACTTAGTTCAAACTCACTAATCTGTGCTCCCCCGGAGACACTTATCTCTTTTCGTTCTCCTTTTTGTTGTGAAAAGATGGATGTGATCGTAGCCCTCCCAAATTGCAATTCTGTTTTGACTCCAAACAAAGAGCTTCCGCCCTGGATCAACGAACCGCTAAGTGGCAGACTAACATTTCCGGCTTCAATCTTTTTAATGATCTCATCTTCGAACCCTGTATATTCCAGCTTCATTTGATTTTCGAAATCAAAAGTCGCTTCAGTATTGTAGCTGGTCTGCAGTTTCAGCTTCTCACCAATCTGACCAGTGACATTCAGCTGGATCTTTTCATCGAAATCAAAGGTTGTGATCCTCCTTTGTTTTTCAGGAAGCTGTGGATTGTCAGTTTTTGAAATATTAACCCCAAACCTCAATTCTGCTGATCCTTGGGGTTGTATGTTTATTTTATTGCTTCCAAAGATATCCTGAAACTTTTTCCCTCCTACGTTAAGTTCTGGAATCAACGAAGATTCCTCGGAACCCTCTCCGGCCACTTGTTCTTTCCAATAATCGCTTAACGATTTTCTCAGGTCATATTCAAAATATTCGTCCTGAGTCATGTAGCTAGGATTCCTGTAATCAAAATCAGATCCTACACTTGAATTGAAGAGGTAATTGCCTGTTTCCGGGTCAAAGATGATCTCATTATTTATGTTACTCGGGTCAAAAAAATCGATCAGGTTGTTTGGGTCTTGCGACGGGTCCAAAGCCTCCTCGATAGGATAGATCAAATCGATTTCCGGAGAATCTACTGCTGCCTCCTTAAATCTAATTGGCAAATCCTCATTTTCCTGGTATGTGGTGAACCCATTTGCATGCCAATCTTCTCCCTCAAAATCATGAAGGTCCGATGCTGCACTAACTGTCCATATTGCCATAAAGACAATGACGCATGAGGTTAGTCTCGTCAAATATTTTTGTACACTGCTCAAAAGGGTGTTAATCTATAGTCGTTTTAGCGCTTGCTTTATTAACTCGTCCAGTCCTATTTCGGTATTCTCTTCCAACACTTTATCCAAAGCCTTTTCTCCTGATCTTTTATCGAACCCTAAAACGATTAATGCAGATAACGCCTCAATCTTAATAGTATTGCCCGATGCCAGAGAAATATCTACCGAATCTCCGTCATTTTCAACTTTATCTTTCAAGTCAATAATTATTCTTTGCGCCGATTTTGCGCCGATGCCCTTGATACTCTTGAGAAGGTTGACATTTTCGCCCGTGATCGCAGCGGCCACCTCCCCCGGAGAAAGTGCTGATAAGATCATTCTTCCGGTGCTTGTGCCAACGCCGGACACTGAAATCAACAATCGAAACATCTTTCTTTCATTTTCATCATAAAAACCATAAAGTGAATGGGCATCGTCCCTTATGGTAAGATGTGTTTTAAGTGTCACCTCTTCAGACTTTCCTAATTTAGAAAAAGTGCTCAACGTGATGTGGCAATAATAACCTACTCCATTACACTCAATAATTGCGTGTGCAGGAGAAAATTCTACCAGTCTTCCTTTTAAATGATCGATCATTTACTTCCTTGTTTGAACATCAGCAGCAGCTATTGCAACCATATTTACTATTTCTCTCACAGAGCTACCCATTTGTAATACATGCACCGGTTTTTTCATTCCTAACAGTATTGGTCCGATGACCTCTGCCCCACCCAATTCCTGCATCAGTTTGTAACCGATATTTCCGGATGACAAATTCGGGAATATCAATGTATTCGTTCTCTTTTTTGCAAGTTCCGAGAAGGGGAAGCGCTCACGCATTAAGGTTCTGTTCAATGCGAAATTGGCCTGCACCTCTCCGTCCACAATAATCTCAGGGTGCTGTTCGTGTACTAATCTTACAGCCTCTCTCATCTTCACGGCATCATCTCCTTCAGATGAGCCAAAATTAGAATATGACAAGAATGCTATCCGTGGCTTCACCTGAAACCGATTCACAATTTTATCCACAAGAAGTGTAATATCTACTAATTCCTGTGGGCTTGGGCTGTAATTAATGGTGGTATCTGCAAAGAAAAACGGACCCTGCTTTGTGACCACGATGTACATTCCTGCTATTTTATTAACCCCCTCATCGACCCCTATCACCTGTAGAGCGGGTCTGATCGTATCTCCGTAATTTCTTGTGAGACCAGAGATCATGGCATCAGCGTCCCCTACTTCAACCATGGCTGCTCCAAAGTAGTTTCTCTCTCGCATTAATTTAAGTGCGTCCGAATAGGTGATGCCTCGTCTCTTTCTTTTTTCAAATAATATTTCCGCATATCTTTCCCTGTTCTTAAGTTGTTCTTTCGAACGTGGGTCAATGATCTCGCACTGCAGGTCCAATCCGTTTTTTTCGATCATGGACTGTATCTTTTCTGCATGGCCCAAAAGGATCGGTTTCGTTATTCCTTCTTCACTTACGATCTGAGCGGCCTTTAAAACCTTATAATCATCTGCTTCGGCAAACACTACTTGTTGCTGTTTTCGCTTCGCTCTTTGAGTGATGTTTTTCATGAGCTTATCATCAAGTCCCATTCTCTCCACCAGCTCGTTCTCATACTCCTCCCAGTTTTCGATCGGCTTCTGAGCAATTCCGGAATCCATTGCTGCCTTTGCTACTGCAGGAGCAACTTCCGTGATCAGTCGAGGATCCAGTGGCTTCGGAATGATCTGGTCTTTTCCAAAAGAGATGTTCCTCTCTCCATAAGCTTCATTCACTTCCTCAGGTACTGTTTCTTTTGCGAGATTTGCAATTGCCTTCACCGCAGCTAATTTCATTTCTTCATTGATCTCAGTTGCACGAACATCCAGTGCTCCTCTGAAAATGAAAGGAAATCCCAGAACATTGTTCACCTGATTAGGATGATCAGAACGTCCGGTAGCCATGATAACATCATCTCTGGCATCCATAGCTTCACCATAAGAGATCTCAGGATCAGGGTTTGCTAATGCAAACACTATTGGTTCACGAGCCATTGACCGGATCATCTCTTTGGTTACAATGTTGCCCGTACTCAGACCGAGAAAAACATCAGCATCCTTCAAAGCTTCCTCCAGTGTGCTTATCTCCGTTTTTGCAGCAAATTTTTTCTTTTGGGCCGATAAGTCTTTTCTGTCGACCGTGATCACACCCTTACTATCAAGCATCAGAATGTTTGATTTTTTTGCTCCAAGGGCCAAATATAATTGCACACAGGATATGGCTGCAGCTCCTGCCCCATTAACTACAATTTTTACTTTGTTGATCTTTTTATTTGCAATTTCCAAAGCATTGATGAAAGCAGCGGATGATATGATCGCAGTACCGTGCTGATCATCATGCATAATTGGAATATTGAGTTCTTTCTTCAGCCTCTTCTCAATTTCAAAAGCTTCCGGTGCCTTGATGTCTTCTAAATTTATTCCTCCAAAGGTCGGGGCAATTGCCTTTACGGTTTCAACAAACTTATCTATGTCTTCCGCATCTATTTCGATATCGAAAACATCGATATCAGCAAAGATCTTGAACAATAACGCCTTTCCTTCCATAACAGGTTTAGATGCCTCCGGACCTATATTTCCCAGACCAAGAACTGCTGTACCATTTGATATTACGGCAACAAGGTTTCCTTTTGCAGTGTATTCATACACCAATGATTTATCCCTGTCTATTTCCAAGCATGGTTGTGCAACTCCCGGCGAGTATGCCAAAGACAGATCTCTCTGTGTACTATAAGGTTTTGTTGGAGAAATTTCTATCTTTCCCTTTCTGCCACTCGAGTGATAATCTAGTGCCTCTTGTTTCTTCTTTTCCAAATACCTGTTTTTTAGGAGTGGTAAAGGTAAAAAATCTAGACTATGAATGTAAATTGTAATTACCTTCCGAAAAGAATAATTATGTATTTTCAGTTTCAGAAAGATCTATGCAAAAAGTAGTTGTACTTAGTGGAGCAGGAGTTAGTGCAGAAAGTGGCCTTAAAACGTTCAGGGACAGCGATGGGCTGTGGGAAGAGTACAATGTAATGGAGGTCGCAACTCCCGAAGCATGGGAGGCCAATCCTCAAATGGTTTTGGAGTTTTACAACAAAAGACGCGTTCAGGTACTAAATGCTGAACCCAATGCAGCCCACAAGGCAATTGCTGAACTGGATCGTCATTTCGATGTAACCGTAGTTACTCAGAACATTGACGACCTTCACGAAAGAGCAGGGTCGAAAAACGTTTTGCATCTACACGGAAAATTAACCAACGCGAGAAGTACGGCTGATGAAACTTTGATCTATCCCATAGAGGGTGAATATCTCGGCTTTGGCGATCTATGTGAAAAGGGATCGCAGCTAAGACCTGACATCGTATGGTTCGGCGAGGCCGTTCCCAATATTGTCAAAGCTCAAGAAATTGTGTCTCAAGCCAACATACTTCTGATCGTTGGCACATCGCTAAATGTTTATCCTGCGGCCGGATTAGTTCATTTTGCCGACTTTAGGGTGAGAAAGTTTTTAATTGATCCTAAATATATTCACTTAACTGACATTGACAATCTTGAAGTGATAAAGGAGAGAGCTACGGTAGGTGTTCCCTTGGCAATAAAGTCGATCCTGGATCAAACTTAGAATTACAATAAACGCATAAAAAAAGGCGGCTTTTCCAACCGCCTTTTTCAAATCTATTTTGGAGCGTTTAATGCTTTACCACCAACCTGCTAGTTCTAATGGAGTTTGTGCCCTGACGAACAGAAACAAAGTAGACTCCCTCAGAAAGGTTGCTTGTATTGATCGTCATTGTATTTGGTGAAACAACATTGGTGAAAGACAGCTGTTTCTTTCCAAGAATATTCAGCACATGAACCTCTAAATCGTTTCCGGCGAATTCGCCTTCAAGGGTCAATACAGCACGATCATTACACGGGTTAGGGTATAGAGCAACGTCTAAATTTCCCATTTCATTCAAACCATTTGAAGGCGTGATATCGTACACAATGTCTACATAAGCAGAATCATTCGGGTTTGAACCATCGTAAACAATATATCTATATGCAGCGGAACCCACTGCTGCATTTGGAACTAAGTAGACGTTAACTGTACTAGACGCTCCAGCGCCAACACTCAAATAATCTAACGATTCTGGGTCTGTGACATCCGGGAAAATATAGTTAGCACCTGCTGCCATTTGACCGTAGCAAACACCAAAACAAAAATAATTAAATGTTCCCGCAAGTGAGGTAGTTTCAATCCTTTTCACTTTGGCATCAATGGATGCACCGGTCGTATTCTTCACCACTACATCAATTTCATGCTTAAACCATGGATCTGTTGGAGCATTGGGTCCGGCAAAGTTCAGTACCGTTCCGGTTATGTCAGTACCGTGATCATTTTGAATCTGAAAAGATGCTTGTCCATAGCCGACAAAAAACATAAGTGTCAATCCGACTGATAATAGAAAATTCTTCATTGTTTACTTGTTTTAAGTACATCTCAAATATAGCCATTTTGATTGTTGGATTGAACGGGTTGTAGAGAAAACACAAAAGCATCTAAAAATAGGATTCCAACAATACAAAGTCGCAGAAAACAATATGAAAACTGAAAAAATTACAACTCGTCACTGACTACATCGCAATTCTTTTTCCCTAAAATATAATCTCGAATACAAAAGCCAGCCTTTACCCCCCTTAACTGCGTCTTTGGCTATCCAACCTTTAAATTATTAATACACTTGAAAATACTGTATTTTTTACGATATTCGCCCTCATTGAATAATCACATCTGAATTTAATATTAATAATCAAATTATGAAAAAAATTATACTCTCATGTCTAACGTTATTTGCTACAGGGGTGCTTGTTTCGCAAGTAGCTATGATGCCTCTTATTGAGCACTTTACACAGGCATCTTGCGGGCCATGTGCATCGGCGAATCCGGTGCTGGCATCCGACCTAAATGCGTTTGGAACGGCCAATTATGTTCGAATTTCTCATCAGGTATCATGGCCTGGATTCGACCCTATGTACAATTCTTTTCCAACCGGACCGGATGATCGGGTGAGCTATTACGGTATTACTGGAGTCCCTAATACAGTTTTACAAGGTGGGACACCAGGATCTTCAGGCACAGTCGTGACGGCTTCAACATTAGCGACCACCGCGGCAATGACTACTCCGTATCAAATTACGGCTACTCAAACTTGGAATGCAGATTGGTCCATAACTCTTGACATAGATGTAGTAAATACTAGTGGTGCTTCTGTTTCAAGCGCAGACAAAATTTACGTTGCGATGATCGAAGATCACGTTACTTACCCTTCTGCACCGGGATCTAACGGAGAAACTGATTTTGAGTTTGTGATGCGGGAAATGTACGATGCATCTACAGGTGCAGCGGGTGCTACTTCAGGTGCATCGCTTGGAGCAATTGCTGCCAGTGCAACGGAATCATTCAGCATTACAATACCGGAAGCAAACGTGCCGACCTATCTTAGAGACCTGAGAGAAATTAGTTTTGCTGTTTACGTTCAAAACAACTCCTCAAAAACAATCCATCAGGCGGCAAAGAGTGCTGCAGGATCGGTTCCAAGTGGAAGATTAATCGCATCAGCCACAGCTACATCAACAGCCGGAAGCGGTTATTGTGATTACTCATTTACCCCGGGAATTACGTACACAAACGATGATGCTACGACAGTTACTGAAGTTATTGTTGAGTACGATATTAACGGAGGTGCTGCGGTAAGCGAAACGTATACCGGTTCGATAGCTTCAGGAGCTTCTCAATCAATTGCTTTCCCTGCTACGACATTGTCAGGAGGAGCCTCTGTTGTGAACTACCGTGTAATTAGCGCAAACGGTGGTGGATTTGTTACTCCCGGAACAGTAACCATCGATAGCGAAACATACTATAAATTGAATGCTTCCAGCACTCCGGCGCCAGTGACCGAAGGAATGGAATCCGCACCATTGATATCCGGTACGGGATACTCCCAAGAGCTGACAACAGCAATTTTTTCTAGTTCACTGTCATATCAGTATTTTGCCGTTTTAGATGGCCCTTTCTTTAGCCTCGGTGCAATTGGCGGCTTTGCGGCTTCAAACAGAAGTATTCTTTTTAATTTTTATAACGCATCGTCAGGTTCAAACCTAGACCTCGTGATGCACCCATTGAACATGCCTGCGTCAGGTTCACAGCTCAAGTTTGCTCATGCTTACTGCCAATACACCAGTGAAAATGATAGGTTGAAGGTTGACGTCTCTACGGATTGTGGAGCTACCTGGAGTAACGTTTTTAACAAAGCAGGGAGTACACTTATGACAATACCCGCCGAAAGTAACTTTTATATACCAGAACTTGCAAGCGAGTGGGCACAAAACATAGTCGACCTTTCTGCGTACGACGGAGCGTCTGACGTAGTTATTCGTTTCAGAGGAACTTCTGCATGGGGAAACAATCTATACGTAGATGACATCAATGTAAGCCAGGCAACGAGTGTTATCGAAAATGAACAAGAAGACCTTGAGATAGCAATCATGCCTAACCCGGCAAATGAGTATATGGTCGCTAATTTCACTTTAACTGATAACATTGTTCCGATCATTACAATTGTTAATTCTCTTGGACAACAAGTGAAAAATTTATCCTACAACACAAAAGAAGGTGCCAATTCTATTCGTATCAACACGAGTGAATTGTCTTCAGGGATCTACTTTTTCAATTTGGTTTCAAATGATGGAACCTCATCTAAGCGATTTATCGTAGAATAAGAACAACCATATATTAATGTATTAATAAGGGATGGAAATTAGCTTCCATCCCTTATTTTTTGCTTCAAGTTTTAACCAATTTAGGAATTCAACATTCAGGCAGAAGCATACCTTTGGAGATTCTACGCATATGGCTATCTTTACCGAGCATTTAACGTTGAAGACTTTTGGCGTGATTTGTGGTTAAACGAAGAAAAACACAATATTCAGGATGAAAAACAAACTAGTTTTAGCGTTAGTGACCCTATGTCTATCAGCAGGCGCATTCGCTCAAAAGAAAACAATTCCAAGTGTCAAGCTGGAAACGCTTGATGGTAAAGCATTCAATACAAGCGCAATTAATAATAACGGGAACCCAACGATAATCAGCTTCTGGGCAACCTGGTGTAAGCCGTGCAAGGAAGAGCTGAACAACATTGCAGATGAGTATGAAGATTGGATCGATGAAACCGGTGTTAAGCTGGTTGCTGTATCAATAGACGATCAGAGGTCTGCAACCCGGGTGAAACCATATGTAAATTCGGTAGGATGGGAATATGATATCCTGTTAGACAAAAATTCTGATTTTAAAAGAGCCATGGGTGTGCAGAACGTCCCGCATACCTTCTTAATTGATGGAAGCGGTAATATTGTTTACCAACACAACAGCTACTCTCCAGGTGACGAGGATAAGCTGTATGAAAAAGTGAAGTCGGCAGCCAAAAAGTAAATTAGCTGTCTTCACCTATGCAGGTAAAAGCTAACAGACTAACTTAATCTTTTCAAATGAAGAAACTTTTAGCGTCATCTTCTCTGTTAACCATGCTTTCTTTAGCAGGGTTTTCTCAGCAAAACGGTGATAAGAGGCAAATTGATCTGGGTGAAATAAAAGGGAATATTTCTGTTGCTTACCAACAATATCAGGAAGACAGTACTATTAATGCAGCCGTGCCGGATGAGAAGTCTACTCTAACCGCCTTTACCAACCTTTTATACACTCGTGGGAATATAAGTGCGGGCATTCGGTATGAATCGTACCTTCCCGCTCAGCTCGGCTATCCTGATCGGTTTGATGGAACCGGACTTGGTTATCGCTTTGCATCATACAATACAGATCCGATCAGCGTTACAGTCGGGAATTTTTACGAGCAATTTGGAAGCGGATTGGTTTTCAGGACATACGAAGAAAGACTTTTAGGTATCGACAATGCCATGGACGGCATGCGGGTCAAGACTCACCCTCTGCCCGGAATCTACCTAAAGGGTATTTACGGGAAACAACGCTTTCAGTTTACGGATGGACTTGTTAATGGTTCCGGATTGGTAAGAGGCTTTGACGGTGAGCTGGTGGTTAATGAGCTACTGGATTCTTTGTCCGGAAAATCCATTGATTCTTTACCGTATAGGAAATTAAACCTGATCGTCGGAGGTAGCTTTGTGAGTAAATATCAATCTGATAACAGCACTACCCTTATCCTTCCTGAAAATGTAGGTACGTACGCAGGACGAATGCGTTTGAATTATGGTAAGGTAAGTTTTAGTGGAGAATATGCCTACAAGATCAACGATCCGTCAGGTGATAATGGGTTCGTATATAAAGATGGCCATGCCGCGTTGCTTAATTTCACTTTTGCCACCAAAGGTTTCTCTGTTTTACTGGATGCTAAAACCACAGATAATTTTAGTTTTCGATCCGATCGAACTGCGGAGCTACAGGATCTCATGATCAATTTTTCACCGGCACTTACCAAACAGCACTCATACAATTTGGCAGCAACTCTTTATCCTTACGGTTCGCGTCCTTGGGGAGAAGTGGCTTACCAAGCGGAAATTAGTTACAAGATTCCTAAGAAAAGTAAGCTCGGCGGGAAATACGGCATACTGCTTACCGCTAATTTTGCAACTGTTTTCGGTCTTGACACTACAAACATCAATGAAGACATTGATGACATAACGAGCACCAGAGAAGGATATGTGAACAATAATTTCTTCCTCCCCGGGAAAGAAAAGTATTTTCAGGATTTCAACTTTGAGATCAAAAAGAAATTCAGCAAAACATTCAGAGCAACCTACACTTACTTTAACTTCTTTTACAACAACGACGTCAATCAAGGAGCTTTTGACAATGATAATAAAGGGGTTCACGGGAACATCCTGGCGCAAATACATGTTATCGACCTTTCTCAGAGGTTCAAAAAGAAGCACAACATCAGGCTAGAGCTACAGCACTTATCTACGGAGCAGCATCTGGGCAATTGGGCTACAGCTCTTTTAGAATATACTTACTCGCCACATTGGTTTGTAGGGTTGTTGGATCAATACAATTATGGTAATTCAGTAAGTGAAAAAAGAGTACATTATGTTTACGGAACTGTTGGATTCGTAAAGGACGCCCATCGATTTTCCGTTGGTTACGGAAAGCAAAGAGCGGGATTGTTTTGTGTTGGTGGCGTTTGCAGACAGGTTCCGGCATCCAATGGCTTGACACTTACTTTTACCACAAGTTTTTAGAACTAAAGAACGATGAAAAAAGCACTGATATCCATATTTACTGTAGCCATCGCATTGGTTATGTCATGCGACAAAGTGGAACTGCCGAATATTGGAACAGTGGTTGTGAATGAGAGCTGTGACACTGTATTTACCTTTTCCGCATCGACATCGAACAATAGAAATGTCCTTGTTGAAGATTTTACCGGTCATCTGTGCGGCAATTGCCCTGAAGCTGCTTACGAGTTGGATCAGCTCCACGACATTCACGGCGACACGCTGATCGTTCTTTCAATTCATCCCAACACCTCATTCAACGTGGTACAAACGGGAACAGGGAAATATGAAACAGACTGGCGCATCGAGGAGGCCGAACAAATTTTCAGCGAATTCAATATGCCCTCCAGTTTGCCACGGTTAATGATCAACCGGGAGCAGTCATCGCCACCGTTCTATTTTTTCAACACCAATCAATTGTCTACTGAAGTTCCAAACCGAATGGGGCAGTTGGCAGATTTTACCATCAAATGCAGTGGCAATATGCTGGCTGATCGGACGGTCTGTGCAAAAGTAGAAGTTGAACTACTCAATACAGTAGGCGGCTCATACAATATTGTAAGCTGTCTGGTTGAAGATTCTATAACAGATTATCAAACGGTTTATCCCGGCAGTCATCCCGATTACACCGGCGCATCAGACGACACCTATTCAAACTACATTCATCGTCATGTAGTACGAGATCTTTTTGGACATTATGGTGTAATTGAAGGCGGCTCTCCACTATCAGGGAGCATCTGGGGTGACCCAATTACCGGATCAACGAATGCCGGCGACATTAAGCAATTTATAATATCGTCGAGCCCGATGCCGGCGGAATGGCATGAAAATCACATGTACATTGTTTCATACATTATTGACAATTCAACCAAAGAAGTACTTCAGGTAATTCAGACTAAAATTACGGCGTGACCTTTTTCTGTTAACTTGGGGTATTATCTTTAATGAATGAGTAAGCATTTTCTATTTCTATTTTTGACACTGCATTTTGTGAGTTGCGGCCAAAAAACGAATGATGCGGTGGCACTTTCAGAAATTTCCACATTCTCTGATATTACCTGTCCGTTATGTGGAGCTGAATATACTGAAGAGCTTCCAACAGCCTATTGTTTAATTAGCTATACTTGTTCAAATTGCGATTCGACTTTTCATCCTAAAGAAGGGGATTGTTGTGTGTTCTGTTCTTATGGCAGTCACAAATGTCCATCTTTACAAATAAACAGCAACTAACATGAATAGAGTTGCGATTGGTTTCTTGATCTTGTGTTGCTTCTATGCCGAGCTATCCCTTGCGCAAGAAGACACCATTAAGCAACGGTTGGGGTTCGGAGTCCAGTTGGGTCTGAATGCATCAAGAGTTACAGGCACAACATTTCAGGGGATCAATAAGGCCGGACTTTATTCTGGCTTTTTTCTGATCAAACCGATCAATGACAAAATAAAATTGGAACTGGATCTTTGTTATTCACAAAAAGGAACACTTAAGCCTCCTAATCCAAAAACCGGCGATTATACCAAATACCGTATGAAGTTGGAGTATATTTCGACCGAGTTTTATTGCCGATACAACAGAAAGGGAATCGACTTTATTGCCGGGTTAGGCGGAGGATGGCTTATCGGATCGGAGGAAACCAACGAGAACAACCAAATAATTACGGTTAATGGTGAATTCTCTAAAATAGAGATCTCAGGGATGTTGGGTGTTCTGTTTCCGATTTCAAAAAAACTCGGAATAGGTGTACTAGGCTGCCATTCTATTGTACCCATAAGAAAGCACATAAGCGGAGTTACGTTTCGGCTGAACAGGGGACAGTACAATCAAGTTCTTAATTTTATTGTCAAGTATACTATTCTGAAGTAACCTGCGTTCTAGGAAGCATGTTCAAAAGACACTTCAATTCACCTTGTTAATAATTCGTCGGGTCATTTCGTGGTTTAATCTTTTAATTAACTATCTTAATCTCCCATTCTTACTCTGGTATTCAATTATAATGCGATTGACTAATGTTTGAAATGTGTAAGGAAATCCTGGAAAAGGTAAGCTTTGACAAGTCACTATTTCGTAAGGAGCTAAATAAATCAATTCGATGGATCAAGAAGGACGAGCTATTGGCACTAAAGGTGTGGTGCTTGAGTTCATTTGGCCACCTGTATAAGGATGTCATTTCTGAGGCCTTTGATTCTATGCCCATGGTCTGAAAATGATTGTCAGGCTATGCAGAAAGAAGTAAAAAGCTTTTAGCTTTTTATAAACTTGATATTTCTCTTTAACCCTTCGATTTTGGTTCTGGTGATGGCAGAACTTTCAAATAGCTGATCGAATACTTCTTCTGTGATCTCCTCCCAGTCAGATGCTGACATGCTAAGCAGTTCTGGTTTGGGGTCAAATAATGGTTCATTGTGTTTTTTCGAGAATCTGTTCCAGGGGCATACATCCTGACAAATGTCACAACCAAACACCCAATCTTCGAACTGTCCTTGCACGTCAGTTGGAATACTGCTTTTTAGTTCAATGGTAAAATAGCTGATGCACTTACTTCCATCTACTTTGTAAGGCTCGTAGATGGCGTCAGTAGGGCACGCATCAATACAAGCTGTACAATCACCACAATAATCTTTTATCGGCGTATCCAACTCCAGTTCGAGATCAAGAATAAGTTCTGCAATAAAAAAGAAAGAACCCATTTCTCGATTGATCAAGTTGCTGTGCTTACCCATCCATCCTATCCCACTTTCTCTTGCCCATGCTTTATCCAGAACCGGAGCAGAATCGACAAAAACCCGACCGGACACTTCTCCAATTTCTTCATATATGGACTTCATAAAGGATCTTAACTTATCCTTTATTACAAAATGGTAATCCTGTCCGTAAGCATATTTTGATATTTTATGCGACCCTTCAGACAATGATTGCTCTTCAGGATAATAGTTCAACAACAGGCTAACCACACTCTTAGCTCCCGGCACCAATAATCGAGGATCTATCCTTTTATCAAAGTAATTCTCCATGTAGCTCATTTCCCCATTCCTCTCCTGGTTCAACCAGTTTTCAAGATGGCGAGCGTCATCGTCCAACAGTCTGGCCTCAGCGATCCCGCATTGTTGAAACCCGAGCTCCCGGGCCATTTTTTTTATGAATGCGGTATGTTTGCTTTTTACAGAAATGCAATTGAGTTTTGGTCAGGCCAATTTACTAAAAGGGTGGAAACATATTTTTTTAATTCTGATTTGTGTGTGTGGTTGTGCGAAAACAAAACTAAGCCTACATGACCAATGTATTATGCAGATATTTAGAACAGTCCTTCCTGAGTATATCTAAAATCCCGTCCCAAATGATTGTAGGCCTTTTCCGTTGCTTTACGTCCCGTTCGTGTTCGCACTAAGTACCCCTGTTGAATCAAAAAGGGTTCATAAACTTCTTCAATGGTCCCTGCCTGCTCTCCAACTGCAGTGGCAATATTTGACAACCCAACGGGGCCACCGGAGAATTTTTCAATAATGGCCGAAAGAATTTTATTGTCCATTTCGTCCAATCCACTTTCATCCACATTTAGCGCTGTTAAAGCCAGCTCAGAGATCGCCATATCGATGGTTCCATCCCCTTTGATCTGAGCAAAATCCCTTACTCTCCGCAATAATGAATTGGCTATTCTCGGTGTTCCTCTGCTCCTAGATGCTATTTCGTGCGCAGCGTCATACTGAATCGGGATCTTTAGCAGTCCGGCAGATCTTTCTACAATATCAGTAAGGATTTTAGAATCGTAATATTCCAGTCTGCTATTGATACCAAATCGCGCTCTCAGTGGTGCTGTCAGTAATCCTGACCTTGTAGTTGCGCCGATCAATGTAAAGTCTTCCAAAGCGATCTGTACAGTTCTTGCATTAGGACCGGTATCGATAACAATATCGATCTTATAGTCTTCCATTGCTGAATAGAGATATTCCTCAATTACTGCACTCAGTCTGTGGATCTCATCAATAAATAATACGTCTCCCCGCTCAAGGTTGGTAAGAAGTCCGGCCAGGTCCCCCGGCTTGTCCAATACCGGGCCGGAAGTTACTTTAAAACCAACTCCGAGCTCATTGGATATGATATTGGCCAATGTTGTTTTCCCCAAACCTGGAGGGCCATGCAGCAGCACATGGTCCAGTGACTCGTCTCTTTTTTTTGCTGCTTCTACAAAAATGATGAGGTTATCGGTAACTTTGGGTTGACCTGCGAAATCATCAAATGACTTGGGTCTTAAAACTCTATCAATTTCCCCTTCTGAACCGTTCAGTTCCTCTTCATTAAAGTCATATGTTTCTAATTCATCACTCACAAAACAAATGTAACAAATAAGGCTGTTGATGTCCGTTTACACTTCATAGAGTTTGACCAAATCACCTCAAAATGTCCCGAAACACATCACCAAAATACACTTTGAACTTGAAAAGGTAAACGGGAGCATTGTAGTTATCTTCCAACTTCTTGTATCCAGCAAACATCAATCTGTATCCGGCACCTACCCCTATTCCGATGTGCTTTATGCCTGTGTATTCAACTGCTAAGGATGGCTCGTAAAAGGCTACCAGGATCGGGTCGGTTCTGTTATTGTATGTAACATCAGTATGATAATTAAAAAACGCGTTCCCTATTCCAACCTGAACAGGTATAGAAAAATTGTAATTCTTTTTCTTCAGAAAGGTATACTCAATAAATGAGGCGAGGTATCTCATTTTTAGTTCGCCTTCATTGTTCTGAACATTTTCATTGTCCACTGTCAAAGGCCTGATAACATCTGTTACAAGCCAATTGTATCCGAAGCCTATTTTGGTCGTATTGCCGAAATTCAAACCAACACTTACATCTCTGATCCGCATGAATGAATTGGTGATAAAGGAGTTTCTGGTACCAACCTTTGCAGTGAACTTTGGTTTAAATTTAAAGCTCTCAACCATATCTTCAATAAGCTGGGGCATTGCTATGGTTGGTGCTAATATTAATCCTATAGTAACAAGAAGCTTCATATAAAAAATGTCCGCAACCTTGTTACGGACATTCTCACTTAATGTTATGTGCCGGAATAGACTAGTGCTCTTCCTCACCCTCTTCAAGGGGTACGTTCTGTGGACAAAAGTCTTCCTCTTTTCCGGGCTTACTATAATCATAGGGCCATCTGTGTACTTCAGGTATTTCTCCAGGCCAATTTCCGTGGACATGTTTGACAGGCGTTGTCCATTCCAAGGTGTTTCCGCGCCATGGATTCTGGACAGCTTTTTGCCCTCTTATCGCGCTATAGAAGAAATTAAACAGGAATACCACCTGAATCACTGCGCCAATTAAAGCAAAAACCGTAATGACAACATTGAGGTCAATAACATGGTCGAACATCGGGAACTCAGAATACTCATAATACCGTCTTGGCGCCCCCGCAAGTCCCGTAAAATGCATCGGAAAGAACACGCCGTATCCGCACACCAGCGTTACCCAAAAATGGAGATATCCCATTTTTTTATTCATCATCCTTCCGTATAGTTTTGGGAACCAATGGTACACTCCTGCAAACATTCCGAATATGGCAGAAAGTCCCATTACAATATGAAAGTGTCCTACAACAAAATAAGTGTCATGAACATCAATATCGAGTGCCGAATCCGCAAGGATAATTCCTGTAACTCCTCCTGTGATAAAGGTTGAAACCAAGGCGATGCTAAACAACATCGCCGGTGTAAATACAATATTGCCCTTCCATATTGTTGCAATGTAGTTGAACGTCTTTACCGCAGATGGTATGGCTATCAATAAGGTCGTAAAGACGAAGACGCCTCCCAAGAATGGGTTCATTCCTGTTATAAACATATGGTGGCCCCAAACAATAAAGGAAAGGAATCCGATTGCTAAAATTGAACCGATCATCGCACGATAACCAAAGATCGGTTTTCTTGAGTTAGTTGAGATAATCTCTGAGGTAATTCCAAGAGCGGGTAGAAGTACAATGTATACCTCCGGATGTCCAAGGAACCAAAACAAGTGTTGAAACAGGATCGGACTACCGCCTGTTTGATCCAGCGCATGACCGTCAATAAAAATGTCAGAGATGTAGAAACTAGTTCCGAAGCCCCTATCCATAATT
>Ga0206681_10000689_pt1 | contig 17377 bp, 13 predicted proteins | sample M150012015metaG_FD_161048 | JGI IMG/M metagenome (GOLD analysis project Ga0206681, IMG submission 161048) | Ammonia-oxidizing marine archaeal communities from Monterey Bay, California, United States - M1 500m 12015 | ecosystem: Environmental > Aquatic > Marine > Intertidal zone | place: USA...
CAGAACTTCTATCGATTTTTCTATGTCAAAATTCAAAATATCACAGATTTGAATAATTTCTTATTGCAAATAAAAGTGTGATTTGATGTGTTATACACCATGTGTTGTTTTCCGATTGAATTGATCACCTGTTCGCATCTAATTGGAAAGATGTTGCTTTCACTCTGGGGGTAAGGGCTTTTTTCCTTTTCAGTACTAAACAGAAGAATGAAGCTCTTCCGTAAACTAGAACTGGCTATTTTATATATAAGTTCGGCTGCCCACACAACTCTCTTGCTAATCATCAATTTGTTTATCTCATCATTGTGACAGGATCTAGTTCACGTATCTCCTGTTTGTATTCTTTTACAATAATGGTTGTCAAGATAGAAAATAATTCAGTTTTTGCCTAAAGTTATTAGACCACATTATCGGGTTCCAACCTAAATGTTTGTTAATTACATTAACTATTCTTCCTCTTCATCTGAGGACTCGTCCGACAATGGAAGTTGGATTGAGATGGTAGAGCTAGCAGGATTTCTTGTGTTTTTCACTGCAATTGTTCCGTTGTAATAATCGATCAATTTCTTTACGAGATCGATTTCATTACCTGAGCTAATGATTGCTTTCTTTAAGTCAGGCTTGGCCTTTGGCACATTGATTTTGATCATTGCTGAATCAGATATGATTACATTTAGTTCGATCGTACATTTCTCCGAATTGTGCACTATGTAGTGCATCAGACCGGTTGTGGCCATATAGAGTGCTGTTTCCTGTTCTTTACTTAGCCGGTTGCTTTTTGATCTGCTTTTGGTTGTCAATTCAATTAAATGATCAGATGACTTTTGTAATTCCTCAATATATGCTTCTAAGCCAGGAACAAGGCCCGATTTTGAAATAGAGGGGGTTGTCAAATTTGCTGATAACCTTTTCGCATTTCCAATAATGTGTTCAAAGTTCTTTCGTACCGAAGTTATCAGCATTTGCATTTCACTGTCATTTAGGGCATTTATTTTTTCGTTCAGTGACTTAAGAATGTATTGAAGTCCGGCTAATGTTGTTGTGATCTCTTTGTTGATCGTATTGCCCAGTTCCTCTTTTTGGTCTTCTCTTGCGTTGAAAACAGACAGCAATAACTTTTTTTCACTCTCTTTTCTTTCCGTAATATCCAGCTGTATGACCAGAAATTTGTCATCATTGATTGGTATAATGTTATTGTCAACCCAATAAAATGAACCGTCTTTGGCTTTGTGTTTAGTGTCTTCTCGCCAGTTATTCCCTTTTTTCAGGGTTTTCCATATTTTTATTAACGATTCTTCACTAAAGTTTTCAGGATTGAGAAGGTGCTGTCCAATGACCTCATCTTTGCCATATTTTGAAATTTCACAGTATTCAGAATTGGTGCTGATAACAACGCCCTTTTCGTCAGCAATCATAATTCGTGCAATATGATCAAGGCCAGTACCGAAAAAGTTAGTTTCCTTTATTGACTTTTGTAAGTTCAGGTTCTCAATCTGAAGTCTGGATTTTTCATTTAAGGCAAATTCAAGCTCTTCACTGATCATATTTAGACCAAACCCGATAGTGTCTAGCGTATCTTGTTTTTCTGTTACCGTATATTTTTTCCGAAAATTGAGAGATGACAGCTGATTAAGCATGTTTAGGATCTGTTCAAGTCGGGCATCTTCGAGGCTATGATAAGCCATAAGCCACTTTAAAGCGCTTTCTTCTGTTGCAAAAAGACGTATGGGATAAAATTCGTGCTTGTAATGCGCAAGAAAATTGCCTAGCAGAGCATTAAATTCGTTAGATGAAGAGAATGCAAGAGCTTTGGTGGTTTCAATCATTTCTTGCGAATAGATGAACCCTCTTGCATTTTTGTCTAGTCTCGGGTTATTAGATAGGTCAAATAGGAGCAATAGTTTTCCATGAGGAACTGCCATTTCTACCAGTGTCTCATAGAGTTCATCAAAATCATTTAACGCAATGCTCGAATTGTCATCTTTTGCTTGGATGCAAACAATTCCATCGGTTCTCACGTGTGTGATGAACTTACTATTGATATTTTTTTTAGTTCGCAAAGGAACGTGGTTGTGGTTTGAGACGCATATACGAATACGCAGAACCGATTGTTTGTCAGAAAGGGCAATGTTCGATGAGTGAACAAAATTGCCCGATAACTGTCAAGGCAGCTAACGATTTTCTAGTGTAAAGTAGGGCGCAGCTCTTAATTACTAGTGTCTAATGTAAACATTATCAACTTGTTATAGTGTCTTGGTCGATAATTTATTTTAGCCGAAAATGCGGAGAATATGAAAAATTGATCAGGGATTGAGCATAACTGGCATTACCAGCATTAAAATGTCCTCATTCCCTGCTGTATCTCCATTTGGCACGATGATTCCCGCTCTGTTTGGAGCACTCATTTGAATTATGGCTTCCTGCGCATCCATATTTGCAAGCATTTCCACCAAAAACCTGGAATTAAAACCAATTTCCAGATCTTCCCCCTGGTAGTTACACGTCAGCCTTTCATTGGCTTCATTTGAGAAATCTAGATCTTCTGCTGAAATAACCAAGTCACTTCCTGTCATTTTCAGTTTGACCTGATTCGTTGTTTTATTGGCAAAGATAGATACCCGCTTTATGGAGTTAAGCAATTCAGTTCGGTCAATGGTTAACTTATTAGGGTTCTCGTTGGGAATCACGGCTGAATAATTAGGGTATTTGCCATCTATTAACCTACAGACCAGGGTAATGTTATCGAAAGCAAAAAACACATTATTCTCGTTGTATTCCATTTTCACATTGGATCCAGATGCCGCCATAAGGCCTTTAAGTAAGTTTAACGGCTTTTTGGGCACTATAAATGAGGATTCCTCAGCTGCTTTGACGTCGTTTCTTTTAAATCGAACCAGCTTATGTGCATCGGTAGCTACGAAAGTGATCCCGTCATTTTCCAATTGAAAATAAACTCCGCTCATTACCGGTCTCAGATCATCGTTGCCAGCGGCAAATATTGTCTTGCTGATTGCATTGGCAAGAACTTCGGCTGGTAGTTCTGCTTTTGAGGGAGATTCAATCGTTGGAACTTTTGGGAATTCGTTGCCACTATGTCCACTTAGTTTGTATTTACCATTATCAGAAGATATTTCAATTCCGCAGGTCTTCCCATCAATATCGAAGGTGAGTGGTTGTTCCGGAAATGCTTTAAGAATGTCCATGAGCATCCTTGCAGGAATACAAATTGATCCTTCTTCCTTTGCTTCAACCTCTATCGCCGTAGTCATTGTAGTTTCCAGATCCGATGCGGATATTGTTAGTGATTTTCCTTTGATCTCAAACAGGAAGTTGTTCAGAATAGGGAGTGTATTACTCGAATTTAAAACGCCTCCGATTCCTTGGAGTCTTTTAAGCAGATCAGAACTGGAAACAATAAATTTCATGATTGTCTATTTAAACTTATTTAGCCAACAAATATAACGGATAATGGTCGTGTTAGTGATGCTAATTATTAACACTATTATACTTCTTATTAACAACTAAATTTATTGAAAAAATGATATGGGTTTAAATACGGGACCCCAGCTAAAGAACTGCAATTTCATTAGCTCTGTTCTCCCTTTGACATGACCCCAATACCGATCCTTATCCCAAAGGATAGGGTCTCCTTTGTAGTCGGTTAGTCCAGGAGGTGCATTTTTCCGATGAACCAAGACGTTTTTTACTGATCCGGTGATGTCAGTAACGGAGATGCTGTACAGAGGTGTGGATCTCATTACCGAGTCTGCTTCATGCATGGAGAGCTCCTTGTTCATTCCTTCGTAATTCAGACGCATCATCAACGTTACGTACCTTTGAACGGATTTAGTGTTGAACTCACTCACTTCTTCCCCTGTGTTTTCAAATAGTTTCAGTCCGCCTTTTTGATCTACCTCAACAACATGTGATTTTTGTGGTTCTTCAAAAAACTGGAGATGAATACGAGAAATTGTTCCTCTTCCATACTTGAAAACAGCTGTACTACGCCATTCATTACTATCTGAAAAAAACCGACTTTCAAGATGCCCGTACATCCCGGGCTTGTAAACGATATATGGGCTAGATTTGATCATTTCCCCGTCTATATTTTCACTCACTACCATAAAGGTGCCCAGCTTATCCGGGGTGGAATTCCCAACGTAATAGGTTTTGAAAGGAAGAGAAGAGTTGTTCCTGTAAAAATCAACTTTTTTATTGGATGCAGCAATTTGATTAATGATGTTATCTCTTGAGCTTTCGTCTACTTCTTGCTTTATTTTGATCCTGAAAATGGTCTCTAGAATAAGTTCGATCGCATCTTCTCTTGCGTCAAAATCCCCCGAATTCAGCTTCCATATATTTGGTGTTGTCCTGCGTTGAATTACTATTGAATTGCCATTTGCCTCTGTGATCTGAACTTGGTCTACCTGGCTGGTGTCTTTTATAGCGAAGGTTGGTGTGTCATTGCTTAAATTTGGCTTGCAACCACTTAGTAACGTCAGAAATGAAGAGTAGGCGATTAAGAGAAGAGCTGAGAAAGAAAGATACAATAGTGTTCTTGTTGTCATTATTTTGTGAATTTTCTCTTTCTTATGACATATTGCAGGACTCCAAGAAGTAATAGCACAAGTAAGGGAAGAGCAACATTTAAAAACTTGAGGGTAGCCCGTGAACTTTCATTGTTGATTATTTTTTCATCGAGTGGACGTTGTTTGAATTCACGTCCTCTAAGTGAAATGAGGTTGTCCTCCTCCATAAGATCGTCGAATGCATTCTTGAAAAAATCAATATTGTTGTACATGGGAATAGGGTTCGGAGCAGAGACAATTACCTCGTGGTCCGGGCTCAACACGTCTCTTGGATCAATTTTGGGTTCGTTCAACTTTTTTGGATGAATTCTATTCTTGATAAGGTCCCCATCCCCGACAACAAGCATCTTATTTGGTTCGCTGGCCGTTTTAAGCTCAAGAGAGTCTTTATATGCAGGATCTAACGAATTTCTGAAGAAGCTCTTAAATTTCCCTTCAAGCATCAGTGCAGTAGGCCGTTTCTCAACGCCATCCCCGATAAAATTGGGCCTATACGCCGGATCGATGTATGCCAGAGCTACTCGTGCAGGACTTTTGATGACTCTGGATTCAGCTGACGATTCCAAGAGTATCCTTTTTGTAATTGATGAATCACCGACGGGTTCAACCGTACTGACGTATTTCATTTTTACCGGGTTGAGGTTAGAAGCGACAGGGTCTCTGTTCGAATTTCTGGCAAGCACATAAAAATTCCAATCTGCTGGTTGGTTAGTGCGGAGATCCCATATTGGCCCACATTTTTTTGACACGATCAGTTCGTTATTGATCCTTGCTCCATAGTTGAACAGCATGTCGCTGATATTCAGGTCGTAAGGTAAAGCAAAAGACTGTCCTGTCATGAAAAGGCTATCTTCCTGCATATTCAATGGGTCGATCAACCATGCTACTTTACCACCGTTCATGATGAATTGATCGATGATGAATTTTTCTTCATTCGAAAATGCCGTTTTGGGCTGTGCTATGATGATGCTTTTGTAATCTTTCAGCGCACGAAATCTGGTTTTTCCGTCTGCGTCCTTCCTGGGGCTGAAAATCACTCTGCCACTCGAATCTTTAAGTGAAAAATGTTCAATGTCGTAGTACTCTTTCAAATGCCCTCGTATGGATAGAGTGCTGTTTTCAGTGAGTTCACCGTGCCCTTGAAGAAAGCCAACCTTAGGGTACTTCTCTCTGGTTAACTTTCTGAAAGTTTGTAAAAACTTGTATTCTAGCTGATCACTTGCCAGATTAAGGGTGAATCGATCGATCAACTGCACTCCTCCTGATACAAATTGAATAGATGCCGTCTTATCTATGCCGTAGTCGATAATTGCACCTGGCCAAAAGTAAATGTCGCTTATGGCGCTTTCGCTCTGTTCTCTGACCATTTTAGCTGATAGCCCCGCATTCTCCAGCTCTTTGAAAAGCTCCGGAGCCAATTCTTCGTCCTCGTCAGGATCAATGAATTCGTATTTTACTTTTCCGTTTGATAAATGATTGAACTCGATCAGTTTGTCCTCAATGTTTCTACGCAGGTTCTCAACCTGAGCTGGAAAATCATCCCCTTCCAGGTAGACCCGCACATAGATGTTGTGATCCAGATCATTTTCAAGAAGGTCTACGAATCCCGGTGTCAGTGAATGGGTTCCTTCTTCGGTAAGATCGATACGGCTGTACTGGATAAACCCGAACAGATTGAGAAGAGCAATGCCAATGACAACTGCAATCGTCTTTAATATGTCTTTCCAGAAGACTACCATTTTCTGCTTTTTAAGATTAGCTGAGTTAAAACCAAGAAGATCAGGATCAGACTAATGAAATAGGTCAGGTCACGTGTATCCAGAACACCCTTCTGAAGAGAATGGTAATGAGCACTTATACCAAGACTCTGAACTGCTCCGTCCCAGGTTCCCCACCAGGAATAACTGCCGATAGCGTCGAACCCCTGATAAAAGATGAATGACAGTGTAAGTGCCAATAAGAAGGAAACGACCTGATTGGTAGTGCAGGAAGAGCAAAAGATGCCAATTGCCAGGAAAATGGCAGCAATCAGATAAAGTCCAATATAACCACCAATCGTTCCTCCAATGTCAATGTTGCCTACAGGGTCGCCCATATAGTATACCGAGATATAATATATCCAGGTTGGAAGCAGTGAAATGAAGATGATGAAAAACCCGGATAAATATTTTGCCAGAAGGATATGGTGATCTTTCAACGGTTTTGTGTAGAGTAGCTCGATAGTTCCGGTTCTTTTTTCCTCAGCAAAAGTGCGCATTGTAATTGCTGGAATAATGAATAGAAATATGAGCGGTGCGTTGTAAAACAGGCCATTGAGGGTTGAAATACGCATTTCAAACACATTTTCCGAACCATTGATCACCCACATGAACATTCCTGTGGCCAATAAGAAGAGTGTGATCGTAATATATCCGATCAATGAGTTAAGAAAGGAGCGGACTTCTTTTAAAAATAATGCGTACATGAATTCCCTAAAAACTGATCAAAAATAAGTAAAACGCTTTGTACTTAGCATGTATTGTGAATACTTTTCATCTTGTGATTGTTAACTGACATCAATGATCCACAATGCGCACAATTGAGATGCATGGAGGATGTTTGACCAGCCGTTATCTTTTAAGGTCCATAAGTGCTGAAAAGGTCTTGTCAATGTCTTTGTCTGCAACTAAAAAAGTAACCTCATTAGTGGTTGATATTACCTCAACAACGTTAATTCCCAACCACGCCAGCTTTTTCAAAAGATAATAATATACTCCGGAAATTTCTGTGTTTTCTTTTGGTAGATTAATAGTTACTGCGGATAAGTTTTTTTTGTGTCCAAGTAGCTGCTCGCTTTGGAAAAATGTTACAAGCTGATCATGTAAATTATTACTTGCAATTATTGTCGACTCCCTTATTCCATTCGAAAAAGAGATGAAGCTGTCCGTTTCTGAGGAGACCTGCTTGAAAAAATTTGCCTGTGATAGAAAAAGCGTTTCGGAGTTCTTGAAAGTGTAGTCATTTATACCACTTTTCACAGTGAAATCTCCCAGCTTGTTAAAAAATTTCTTTATACCAAGATTGATCTTGTGATAGTAACCCGGCTCCATTCGATTGATAGCCATGACGATGGCCCCTTCATTGATTTCTCGGCCCAATTTATTGCAAACCTCAGAATGCATATGTCGAGCAAGCGCTGAGACATTAATTAATTTATCAGCAATGGCTTCCTCTAGAAAAGGAGATTGTTGGATGATCTTTGTGACTGTTTTGGAAATTCCTGACATGTTAAAATAAAAACAAAGTGTTAAAATATAGTACAAAAATAGTAAAATGTGGCAAATGATGAAATATTCGTATTTATTTCGCAGAAAATTAATACAACCTGAAATGTATTTGAATAAAGAGGTCATAGGCAGTTATCAAACACCCTATTACTATTACGATCTGGAATTATTGAAAACCACTTTAGCAGATATCGTGCGAGCGACTGATCGTCCGGATTATCATGTGCATTATGCCTTCAAAGCGAACGCTAATCAGCCTGTTTTGGATTTAATATCTGATTTTGGACTCGGGGCAGACTGTGTTAGTGGCAATGAGATTGAAAAGGCCATAGATTCGGGGTTCTCTTCTCACTCAGTCGTATTTGCTGGAGTAGGTAAGACAGATAGTGAGATTTGTTTTGCCCTGGTCAATGATATCTTCTGTTTCAATTGTGAATCAATTCAAGAAATTGAGGTGATCAATGAGCTTGCAGGAAGTCTCAGTAAAAAAGCCCGAATTGCGATTAGGATCAACCCTGATATAAATGCTTGTACGCATGAGTATATAACAACCGGGTTGAATGAAAATAAATTTGGAATTCCTGTGCATCAGTTGAATAGCGTTTTGGAGAAAATATCTGCTTCACCTAACGTTATTTTGGAGGGAATACATTTTCACATAGGATCACAGATAACAAAAATGTATGTTTTTAGGGAACTGTGTGCGAAAATTAACAGGATTAACCTGTGGTTTAAAGAGAAAGGAATTGACCTGAACCACATTAACGTTGGCGGCGGATTAGGAATTGATTATGAGTTCCCTCAATTGAATCCGATTCCCGATTTTACTGGTTATTTTGACTTGTTCGGGAAATTTCTTGATCTATTGCCTGGTCAGGACCTTCATTTTGAATTAGGCAGAAGTGTAGTTGGCCAATGTGGAACGCTGGTAACTAAAGTATTGTATATAAAAGAAGGTGTTCAATACGATTTTGTAGTATGTGATGCCGGAATGACCGAATTAATGAGGCCAGCCTTGTATGATGCTGTCCATCGGATAGATAACCTAAGTTCAATATTTACTAAAACTGATAATTATACAGTTGTTGGTCCGGTATGTGAATCTTCTGATTGTTTTGGTAAAGGTCTGCAGATGCCTGTAACACAAAGAGGTGACCTATTGGCCATTCGCTCAGCCGGTGCCTATGGTGAGGTAATGGCTAGCAGCTATAATTTAAGAGATAAAGTAAATGCTGTCTATATGGGTAGTGATCAGGTGCTGGTTCCATCTTCCGCGCTAACGGATTGAACGAGTTGAATTGTTGGAGAGCTGTTCAGTTTACGCTTTGCTGATAGAGTAGTATCTGTTACGTTAATTCACTTCATCAACAACCGATAAACTCCATGCCATTGCCTTTTCAGAGAAGAGAGGTTTGGTTTTTGACCATACCTTTTTGAAGAGTTGTGAGTTCCGATAGTTTTCCAAGTGGTCTTGGGATTCCCATTTACTGTAAGTGAAGAATTTGTTAGGGATGTCCTTGTCTCGTAAGAGTTTTACATGCAGACACCCTTTGAAAGCTCGAATTTCATTCTTGTTTCTCTCAAAATTATCAAGGAATTCATTTGTATGCTCTTCTTTAAAAGTAAGCTGCACTATTCGGACGAGCATCTGATTATTCAAATTGTATGGTTACAGTATCGTACATTTTAAGACCAAACAGCTTATTTGCTCCACCGCCTGCTCCTTCAACACCTTTGTTTATGGCAATTTCTAAATGTTCCGAGGAACCGAAAAGGGCAATTTTTTCACCTTCAGGTACTTGTGAATATTTCCGGCTTATTTTATCAATGGAATAAGCAGAACTACGAAATAAGATAGAAAAAGATCGCCCTTTGCTTACCTGTTGAAATAGTGATTTAGTAATATTTGTGATCACATTTCCATAGGAGTCAATGTAAATGACCGTACCTCTTATCAGAGATTCTTCAAGAATAGGTCTGTACATTTGTTTCTGTTGCACTTCAAATTTTCGGATGCCAATGATTTCCGGTGTTCCACCTCGAGCGAGGTGGCATGCAGCCTTGGTAAATACGTCTTTAACTGGAAAAGTAAGATCGTCACTATCTTGTGATATGTTGAGTTCGAAAATGTTTTCAGGAATCTTATCAAAAAGGATGGAGAAAATGCCGTTGTCGGCACCAATGAAGTAATGGCCATCACATTCCACCAACATATGAGATCTATCAACGGACGCCTCAGGGTCAACACCTATAATGTGAACGGTGCCTTTTGGAAATTCCTTGTATGAGTTTCTGAGTAAAAATGCACATTGAGCAATATCAAAGCGGGTAAGGTGATGGGAAATGTCAACAATTCTTGCTTCTTCAAGTTGTGAATAGATTGCGCCTTTAACAGCCGAAACATAGTGATCTCGGGTACCCATATCTGTTGTCAAAGTGATAATGGCCATGTTTAAAGTTAATTCTTTCTATTCCCGTTAAAAAGTGGTTATTTTGGGTTAAAATTAGCACAATAAATTAGAATAAAACCAACAACATATTGCAGGCAAAAGAAATTCAGCTGAAAGGGGTGAACCCGATTGAAATATTTGGAACCAAAGAGGAAAAGCTTAAGATACTCAAGAAAAAGTTCAGGAAACTTAAGATTATTGCTCGTGGCGAAACGATCAAAGTAATGGGGAGTGAAGCGGAAATAATTCTTTTTGAGAAGAAGTTGGAGCTGCTTATAGCGCATTATCACAAATACAACTTACTTAGTGAAAATAATGTTGAGAACTTACTGTTGGATAATGGTGAAGAGTTCTTAAAGTCCAATGGGGCGAATGATGTTTTGGTCTATGGCAACAATGGCTTAAAGGTAAAAGCCAGAACGGCAAATCAGCGCAAACTGGTTGCCAAATCAGATAAAAAAGATTTGGTTTTTGCAGTTGGTCCAGCTGGGACAGGAAAGACGTATACGGCAGTAGCATTGGCGGTTAGGGCGCTAAAAAACAAAGAGGTCAAGCGAATAATATTGACAAGGCCGGCTGTTGAAGCGGGAGAAAACCTGGGCTTTCTTCCAGGGGACCTGCAAGATAAATTGGACCCGTATATGCAACCACTATATGATGCGTTGGGAGATATGATCCCTGTGGAAAAGCTTTCTTCAATGCTGGAATCACGTGTTATTCAAATTGCTCCATTGGCATTTATGCGTGGTAGAACATTGGATAATGCTTTTGTCATTTTGGATGAAGCCCAAAACGCAACAACAAATCAAATGAAGATGTTCTTGACCAGAATGGGTAAAAATGCCAAATTTGTCATAACAGGAGATGTAAGTCAGATAGATCTGCCAAGAAATCAAAAATCAGGATTGGTAGTCGCGTTGGATTTGCTCAACAAGGTTGAGGGGATTTCGGTAATTCATCTCAACAATAATGATGTGATCAGACATAAATTAGTAAAGGATATTATAAAAGCATTCGAAATAGATAAAAACAAATAAAAAAATTAATGAACGCAATTAAAGAAGGGAACTTCAGTTTTAAAGGCCAAAATGGCCACTACAAAGGAAAAGTTAGGGATGTGTACTCTATCAATGATGATCTGTTGGTAATGGTGGTTAGTGATCGCATTTCAGCTTTTGATGTGGTTTTGCCTAGGGCAATACCATACAAAGGTCAGGTGCTGAATCAATTAGCTTCAATTTTCCTTGATGCAACATCCGATATTGTTCCAAACTGGAAGATCGCAACTCCAGATCCTAATGTTACCATTGGATACAAATGTGAACCGTTTAAAGTTGAGATGGTAATCAGAGGATACTTGACAGGACATGCGTGGAGGGAATACAGATCGGGTAAAAGGCAGATCTGTGGCGTACCTATGCCTGATGGGATGATTGAAAATCAAAAATTTGAAGATCCAATAATAACGCCAACGACGAAAGCCGATCACGGCCATGATGAAGACATTTCTAGAGATGATATTTTAGCTCAGGGAATTGTTTCTGAGGCAGATTATATAAAGCTGGAAAAATATACTCACCAGTTGTTTCAAAGGGGAACTGAGTATGCCGCAGACATGGGGTTGATCCTGGTAGATACAAAATATGAGTTCGGTAAGAAAGACGGGAAAATATATCTTATTGATGAAATCCACACCCCCGATTCATCAAGGTACTTTTATGCTGATGGATATTCAGAAAGGCAGTTGGCAGGCGAACCTCAAAAGCAACTAAGCAAGGAATTTGTGCGACAGTGGCTCATTGAAAATAATTTCCAGGGTAAAGACGGCCAATCTGTTCCGGAAATGGACGATGACCTGGTAAGTTCTATAACGGAAAGGTATATTGAGTTGTATGAAAATATTTCGGGTGAGAATTTCGAGAAAGGTGACGACCGATCAATTATGACTCGTATAGAAACTAATGTGAATGATTTTCTAACTACAGAGGCCCTGTAGTATGGTCCGTATTCAAGCCTGCCATTAGTGCTGGTATCAGACGGTGCTGCTAACGGAACTGATTATAACGGCAATGTCTTTCAGCAGTCTATCTCTTTCGGGGGAGGTTGTGGAATTGAAATACTGATTCAGTATTAATTGAGAATTAAGTATCACTTCTTCCTCAAACGGTGGATCTAGGTTTTCTATAATTGTCAGTGCTTCGAATGCTTCCATAAAACTGCCATTCGTTGCTGATTGAATGATTTCATCAACATATTCGTTTACGTTCAATCCTGAGTTCCAGATTGCCGACAGAGCAAGTAAACGGCAATTCTCTTGTGGTGAAGATAATTGTTTGATCAGAGGCTCAACCGCATTAGTGGATTTTAGCTCATTGACAAGTTTGGTTATGGCTTCTTGGATCACATTACTTTTAGTGGCTGCATATACCTTGAACAGAATCGGTATAACTTGTTCTGTCCCCTTCGTTCTTGATTTTCGTATTGCTTTAAGAACGGTTGAATCCTGATCTGAGTTGAGATCCTGAATGATTTGGGCTGTAAGCTGATTTGGCTTTGAATTATTTTCTGACATATTCATTTGTATTCCCGGCAAATGTATGTGTTTCCCGTTAATATAAATGAATGGAAGAAAAGAAGACGCAAAAAGAAAGGGAAGCTGTCGCTTCCCTTGTCTAACCATAAAACTACTTTCTTACTACTTAATTTTGCCTACCTTAAAACTAGGTAAAAGGATTCAGGGATGTAAATTACTTTCGGTGAATGGAAGGCAAATATCGATAAGATGCGTTGTCATTCGATTTGGAAGTGTACGATACCGGATCCAGTGATAACTTTATTCTTCACTTGTACTCAGAATGAACGATAGATAAAAATTTGACGCAAAAAGAAAGGGAAGCTGTCGCTTCCCTTGTCTAACCATAAAACTACTTTCTTACTACTTAATTTTGCCTACTATAAAACTAGGTATAAAACCACTGTAGTGCATCAATGTTTCGTTGAGTGGTTGTGAATTGTCGTTAAGTGTTAACTCCTGCGAGATTCGTGTTCTGGAGCCTGATGAGAAGTGGTTTCTGAATGGTGAAATTATTGGGGCAAAAGAAAAGGGAAGATTGCCCTTCCCTGATCTAACCATAACCACTTTTATTCCTACTTATTTTTGCCTGAGATGAAACTACGGTTTATTAAGGAATAACATCATTTCTTTCGGTGAATGGTATAAAAATGTCGATAAAGCGCAATATACATCGATGAATGGATTTTGTGTTTTTCAGGGTGATTGCTCTAAATTTTTCGTCCTTACTGACTACAAAATACATTTTAGTTCTAGTGTTGTGAAAAAGAAAGGGAAGCTATTGCTCCCCTTGCCTAACCATAAAACTACTTTCTTACTACTTAATTTTGCCTATTGTGAAAGTAGGGAAGATACTTGTTGCAGCTAGACATGTTTCGGTAGAACGCCAAGATCTTTCGATAAAGTACTGTAATTAACATGATTCTGGATTCAATCGAATAAGGGGAGTGCCCTGTTTTCTAATTTCTAGGTCCAAAAATTATGGATCCGACACGAATTATGGTACTGCCTTCTTCTATTGCCAACTGATAGTCCCCACTCATACCCATTGATATTTCTTTGAATCTGAGGTCATTCTTAAAGTAATTCAACTTTAATTGGTCAAATGTGTTTTTCAAAGATCGAAATTCGTTCCGTATTTGGTCCGCGTCATTTACGAATGATGCCATACCCATAACCCCGGAGATACTAATATTACCCATCATTTTGAATTCCGGATCCTCCAGTATATTTATAGCATCTGCTAGTTCAAGACCATATTTTGAGCTTTCCTCTGCTATATGAAATTGTAATAAACAATTCACTATGCGTTCGTGTTTCGCAGCTTGCTTGTTAATTTCCTTAAGTAATTTGAAGCTGTCCACAGAGTGTACAAGGTGAATGAAAGAGGCAATGTGCTTTACTTTGTTTGTTTGAAGATGACCAATTAAATGCCAGAAAATATCTTGGGGCAAAACTTCTGCCTTAGAGATCAATTCCTGAACCTTGTTTTCTCCAAAATGTCGTTGCCCGTATTCATAGGCTTCTTTCACATCAACGATTGGCTTGGTTTTGGAAACTGCAATTATCTCTACGGTTTCAGGTAAATTTTCGTTGATTGTCCTAAGATTATCTTGAATCATGCTTCAAGTTTATGAAGAATATGCTGGAATGAAGCACAATTAGTTTCGTTTTTGTTTACTTTATATACTTGAAATGATTCGATCAGCAATTATCATACTTGTCATTTTACTACCTGTCACAGTATTTGGTCAGGGAATGAATACAGGGATGCCTATCTATCGAAATTTCTGGTTTCTTTGCGCAGTAGCCGTAACGATCACTGTTGTAGTTGCAATCTTCTATCGGTCTTTTAGAAGAATGCAATCGGAAACCGTGACCTATTCCTTGTTACACCAGTCATTGGCTTCTAATCGGTTGGTATTGCTTTTTTTTGGAATAGCTTACCCCACGGGCTCTTTCATTAATAGTGCTATTGGCTCATCGATATCCTCATCGCGGTTAATCGTTTCTGGTGTTCTGGGCCTGCTGATATTATCAACCCTTATAGGAAGCTATTATCACCAAGTCTTTCGTAAACATATTGTGGCTTTTATTAACGGCTTTTACATATTGATTGAATTGCACGTTCTATTCCTTGTTTATCAGAATAATTTATTACCGATTTTGATAACCGGATTCGTTTTAATCACCGCGTTTTCAAGTGCTATTTTTAATTCGATAAGAAGTTATTATGTATTTGCAATATCGATTTTCGCAATATGTATAAGTATTGCGTTATCCGTTAATGCGGAATATCCGGAGAGATTCGAATTCGTTATTGTTAGTTTCTGGACGTTAATGGTTGTTGCTATACTGATTATAGTAAAGCTAAATATGGTTAGAAAGCTAAGGATGTCAGACACTATTCTGCAGAAAGGAGACTCCATTATTCTGGTTAACAATTCGAAAGACCAAATAATTTTTGCCAGCAACAGTATAGAAGAAAAGCTTGGTTATAAGCTTGATCAAGTCTATGGAGATGGCTGGTGGAAATTACGTGAAGAAAAAGACAACATGACCAAAGAGCAGTTGCTGGAACCATCCAGAAATTTTAAAGGCACACGGCTCTATACAAATACGATTACGGATTCCTCGGGTAACAAGAAATATTTCAATTGGACTGACACAAAAATTGAGGGGGGCTTGATCATTGGTGTGGGTCAGGACGTGACCTCAATACATGAATACCAGATAGAACTTGAAAAATTATCTGTTATTGCCAGTAAGACGGATAATGGTGTTGTTTTGATTGATGCGCAAAACAATGTTGAATGGGTAAACAGCGCCTTTGAGCAAATTACGGGCTATGAACTGTCTGAGTTAAAGGAGAAGGGATTTCTCGATTTATTGATTGGCGAAGACACAGATCGTGAAATGCTTGAGAAATTGGTGTCAAGCGACTATATGACCAAGACCATTGATATAGAGCTGTTGCTGTATACCAAGACTGGAAATCCTGTTTGGCTGGCCATCAATCATACGCCTATTTTCAATGAGGAAACTAAAGAGCTGCAATGGCAGGTTAATATGATCCAGGACATTTCTGATTCCAAAATAGGTCAGGAAGAAATGAAACGTCTTTCACTGGTTGCGAAGAATACTGATAATTACGTGATCATTTCTGACAGTGAAGACAAAGTGATCTGGGCCAATAAAGCTTTTGAAGATATTTTCAAATACAAAGTAGATGACGTTATCGGTAAAGAGACGGCTAGTTTCTTTAAAACAGAAGAGCTGAATCCGATGCTTTATAATAAGATACAACAACATGTATATAAGAAGAGAATTCCATTTCGAGGAGAATTGACTGAAATCGACGCAAACGGAGATCATTTATGGCTATCCGTAAACATAACACCGATTAATAATTCCGAAGGAAACCTTGAACAAATCATCACTTTGGGGTCTGACATTACGGATAAAAAATTAGATGAATTCCAATTGAATGAATATTCGAAAAAATTGGAGCTGATGCATGAGATTGACAATATATTGATCGAGGAGAATACAGAATTAGTAATGATTAATGAACTTCTTACAACTATCAAGAACAGTAACAGTATGTACACCAAAGTATCTCTAATGATCTTTGATGAAAACATGAAAAGAAGCAATAATTTTTTTATCGATGATGCAAGCGAAGATTTGTCATTTGAAACGGATTTAGACCTTTCTTTATTTGGATCATTGAAGCAGATTCAATCTAAACAGTCCTATTTGGTTCAGGATCTGTTATCTGGTGCTGAGTCAGTTTCAGACACACAGCTCATAGATGAAGGTGTTAAAAGCTATGTAATGATTCCTTTAGTTGTTGGAGAAAGGATCATGGGGACGCTTAATGTAGGAGGGAGATACCCTTTTATGTTCATTGATGAGGAAGTAAGTGTCATTGAAGATATTGCCAAGTCAATTACAGTGTCATACAAGCAAAGAGAGCAAGCGAATAAAATAATGGAAAGCGAAGAGAATTTCCGCCAGCTGAATGAATCTTTGAAAGAGGTATTCTGGTTTTTTGATCAGGAGAATTCAAAAATGCTGTATGTAAGTAAGGCATACCAGGTAGTTTTTGGTCAGAGTCCAAAGTTAATGTTTGAAAACCCTTTGGTTTGGATGGAGTCAATCGTTTCCGATGATAGGGTACGTATACAACGAATTTATTTGGCTGAAGTTTTTGGGGATGGATTTGATGAACAATTCCAGATCGTACATCCGGAAAAGGGAATTAAATGGGTACATGCTACGGCTATTCCAATTAAGAATAGTGATGGTGAAGTTGTCAGGATCTCTGGTTTTGTAGAAGACATTACCGAGCTAAAGAACAATGAGGAGGCGCTGAGCAATTTGAATGCCAAGCTAGAGTCGATAAACAACATCAATGAAAGTATCCTTGGTAACGAACCTTTTGGAAAGGTGCTTATTTCCTCTTTAGTAAGACTTGGGATTGTGCATCTTGAATTG
>Ga0206681_10000690_pt1 | contig 17348 bp, 19 predicted proteins | sample M150012015metaG_FD_161048 | JGI IMG/M metagenome (GOLD analysis project Ga0206681, IMG submission 161048) | Ammonia-oxidizing marine archaeal communities from Monterey Bay, California, United States - M1 500m 12015 | ecosystem: Environmental > Aquatic > Marine > Intertidal zone | place: USA...
GAAGGGGCGGGCGGTTTTCTCGCGATTCTTTCACCCTGGTTCGATGCCAAATTGGTACGGTTTAACGGTTCTAAAAACTATTTAGAGTTTTGGAACGGTGCAAAAATTTGGCTTTCTCACTGCCAGTACGAAAAGGACTTGATCAAATACCAGGGGCCAGAAATTCACGTCCTGTTAATTGATGAATTGACCCACTTCACTGAAAAACAATACCGCTTTTTACGCGGTCGTTTGCGGTTAGGGGCTTTGGAAGTTCCTGAACAGTACAAAGACAAATTACCACTTGCTTTGTGTGGCACCAACCCTGGCGGAACTGGTCACATTTGGGTCAAACGAACATTTGTTGATTCAGCCACGCCGTTGAAGATTGTCAAACAAGGCAAATCTGAAGGCGGCATGTTGCGCCAATACATACCGGCCAAGCTAGATGACAACCCGACGTTACTTGATAACGACCCTGATTATATGGATCGTTTGGAAGGCTTGGGGAACCCTGCATTAGTCAAAGCTATGCGTGACGGTGATTGGAATATTGTAGCCGGTGGTGCGCTTGATGATGTGTGGTCAGTCAATTTGTTGTTGCCACGGTTTGAAGTTCCTAAGTCCTGGGCAGTTGACCGGGCGTTTGATTGGGGTTCATCACACCCGTTTTCAGTGGGTTGGTTTGCAAAAGCCGACGGAACGGAAGCGACATTGCCCGACGGGTCCATATTCTGTCCACCAGCGGGATCAATCATTCAAATTGCTGAATGGTACGGAACCAAGAAGTTTGGTACCAACGAAGGTTTGAAATTGTCATCCGGTGAAATTGCCGACGGTATCAAAGAACGCGAAACAGATTTAAAAGCCGGCGGTTGGATCACCACACCGGTGAAACCAGGGCCAGCAGATAACCAGATCAGCAACATCATTGATAAATCAGTTCCAACGATTGAAAAAGTGATGAAAACAAAAGGTGTTCGATGGACGAAGTCGAACAAATCACCTGGTTCACGCGTTATCGGTTTGGAATTGTTAAGAACCAGGATGAAAGAAGTTCAGAAGGGCCACCCGGAAGAACCGGGGATTTACTTCACTGAAAATTGTATTGCTTCAATTTCAACGTTGCCGTCATTACCGCGTGATGAAAACAAAACTGAAGACGTTGACACAAAAGCAGAAGACCACGCTTACGATATGGTGCGTTATAGGGTTCTAGCCGCAAATAAAGTGGCTAGGGAATTAGATTTAGATACGGCGGTATAGTTTTTGATGGAAACACACCACGGCGATGTAACCGGATTGAGCGGTGCGATTATTCTTGTTCTTTCGGTTGTAGCAGAATTTTTTCACGACTCAATAGGCTGGTTAGACGCCCACACGGGTGCGGTTGTCGCGTTGTGCGCGATTGGTGGTTTTATCCTCTCATGGGTCAGTGTAATTCAACGAAATAGGGCATTAGAAAAATGAAATTCACAAAAGCAATGATTACAACCGTCTTCATGGCGGTTTTTTTATGTCTGTCAGGTTGTTCAACGTTTGAAACGTTGGGTGATTACGTCCGTGAAAACCCTGTTTTTGCGTCGATTGTGACCCGTCAGGCCGTTGCGCGTTACATTTCAGCCGGTGATATTCCACAAGATCAGGAAGTACGCGCACAGAACGTGACCAAAACCGTTTCAAAGGTCATGGCGGTCTTGGACGGCAACCCGACAACCACGGTTGACACGTTGTTGATCACTATTGACAGCGCTATACCCTGGGAGGAATTGTCACCACCTGACCGAGTCCTGGTCACAGATATTGTTGTCCTGGTTGAAGCTGAGTTGCGGAAATACGAAGTTGAAAATGAACCCGTCAAAGATTCGGCCAGGGTAGCGATCCGGGAACTTTTCGAAGTCGCGAAATCAGCCGCACAACTGTATTTGTTGAAATAACATGTTTTTAAGCCGCGTTAAACTCGAATCATTCGGTCGTAATAAATGGCGATTGATTGAACCGTTGAAGTATTTGACGACCACCGTTGATGTCATAACGGTCCCAAAAGGTTTCGTGTGTGACCTGGCTTCAATCCCTCGTTTGTTTCGTTTGATGTTTGAAGTGAACGGGAGACATCGCGAGGCGGCAACGCTTCATGATTGGTTGTATTACAGAAACGGACACGCCACAAAATACCTACAGTTCACACGCAAACAGTGTGATGGCTTGTTTTATGAAGCGATGATTGAAAGCGGTGTTTCAGCTTGGAAAGCCTGGTCAATGTGGGCGGGTGTTCGCGTTGGTGGTTGGGTAGCTTGGAGCAACAAATGATGAAATTTTTAACATTGTTTTCAGTGCTGTTTTTCGTAGCAATGAATGTGAAAGCCGCTGATGTTCTATTGACTTATGACACACCAACACAGCGTGAAGATGGAACAGCGTTACCGTTTGAAGAAATTTCAGGCTATAAACTTTATTCGAGTCACAACGGCGTTGATTCTTCAATTGTGAACATACCACCAGGTCAAAACAGTTATCAGTTTTTAGACCAACCGACAGGTGACTATGTTTATCAAATTTCAACGGTCGATTCTGACGGATTGGAAGGCAACAAAAGCCCCACAGTACTTGTTGAAATCAACGCTGGACCAAGCGCACCAGCATTCACACGAATCATCAAAGAAACGTGTGACATCGACGGTAATTGTGAACAGGAAGTGATCCTGGAGGTTGCGCAATAATGGCGTTTAATCAGTTAGGTCCAACCGTATTAAACAACGGCGGCGCGATAGATTGTGCGGCGGGTGAGATAAGCCAAGCAGAACTAGACAATCTAGTCGTATCTTTCGATCTAGCACTAACCGTCGATTTCGATTCAGCATACCTATACCTCGGTTCAGAGTCAGGCCCGGATGCTTTAATTCTGAGGATGCAAGCCAACGGCGCGAACCTTCGTTTGACGCTAACAGAGCGCGAAAACTTTACAGATAGCGCCGTCTTTACAAACCAAGATATCGCTTATACTCTCGGCGCTACGGCTTCAATTCGTGTCACTCACGAACCTGACAACACTTACACCGTCTTTGTAAACGACGTTCAAGCCGCAACAGGTGTACACGCCAACGACACCACAGCGGGTAGTGTTGCGTTACATTTTGGTTTTGGTGGTTCGGGAACCGCCACATATTCAAATATCCAAGCAATAACCGCCGTACCTGTTATTGAGTACGTTGGTGGGGCCGCTGAAAGTGGGTACTCTTCGACCGCGACAATCACCCACGGTCTGACAATTCTCGAAGGCGATTTTGTTCTTGCATACATAAACCGCAACGATGTAACCCCGATAGGCAACGTCACAACAGGGCAGCAGTGGATCAAAGCTCGCGACCAACAGCCCGACGGCGAAACAGCTTGGCAAGCGGTCTACCACACAGTCGCAGGAGACAGCTTTCCCGCTGTTCTAAATTTTGATTTAGGCGCGGCAGCAGACTATCAAGTAATACTTAAGGCTTTCAGACCCAGCGCAGGGAAGTATATTGCCCTCGGCGGGGTAGTTTTAGCCACGAACGCTTCGAAGTTCACATCGTTTCCAATGACCGCCTCGGCGGGGGTTGTGCTACCGGCGAAACACGCGAGCGTCATTTTCGGGGGTAAAGACAGAGCCGACAATTCTACACCATCAAACACCGTTGATAATGGGTACACGGGCGTTCTTGGTACGGGTCTCGGTCGGGCGTCTGTAGCCGCGCACAGGTTATCAAATGCCCCAACAACAATTGCAGGCAACATTACTGTCGCTAATACTGACAACGCAACCGCTGATAACGCATACAGCGCACACGTTACGCTAGTTGAAGTTGATCGCCCGCAGCCAAAAATTTTAGGGTATGAGCTTCACACTGCTAGTGCGGATGGTTCGTTTGCGATCACGGTTCCTGATGATGCAACAGGGATTTTTGTTACTGTTGGCGGCTATTCTGACGGCGGGGCAAGTCAGCTAGTTGATGAGCTTAGCCTTGCAAATGATAATTCCCTATCATTTACGCAAGTTATTGTTGAAGCGTGGTACGGGTCACAAAACGGCACAACACAAAACGAAACGCTCCTATTAAAATCTAACGATGCAGGGTGGTCGGGAACGGGCGCGCAGACGATTTATCACAGTGCGAAAAACGGCGCGTATCTTGAAGGACACAACTTCATAGTCTGGTACGCTAAAGACTTTGATCTAGTTAACCCCATAATTGACACAGATCATTCGCACGGTGATGCGGGTGTTAACCCTTGGGATTCATCGCTTACGGGTATGACTGCAAGTGATATGCACGTTTTGCCTACTTATCGCTACAACGGCGGGTTTTCGTTGGATATCAACGATCAAACCGAAGTTGTTCAAGTACCGGCTTTCAACGGCGCAGCGCTAACACTGGCTTATAAATACGGTGTTGACTCGATGCAAGTTGCGTCATCGAGTACCGTTAAAACAGCCTTTGGTTTGCGGGGTGCAAATCAAACCGCGACCATTGGTAATACTGATATTCTGGGAAGCGCTTGGGGGTGGACTCCCGGATATAACGCCCGTTCACATTTTGCTGCGCATACGGCGGGGGCTTCCGAAGCAATAGCCGAATTTCATTTGTATGGTTCAGGTAACAGAGCATTCAACGTGTTCGCGTTTAGAGCAGACACAGGTGAACACTTAGGTTCAGGCGTTGTTAATATCAGCGGCTCGGCAGGCTGGCACTCTGTTACTGGTTTAAACATAGCACTACCAGCAGGCGTTGAAGTGCGTATTGCCTTTGAAGAACAAGGCACGGGCGGGTCAGTAACCTTATACAGAGCTAGTTCCACAGGCGCATACAGACAAGCTAGTAGTGCAGTAGCCCCCGATCCGTGGGTTGACGACTCCGTTTATAATTACGACTTTTCATTCTACGCCGTGGTTGGTGGTGCCGATGCTGTTGTTGAGACAACACCTTCGAAGGAATTCGTCTGGAATCTTCACGCGGGAACACTGGCGGCGATCACAGACAAAACGATTAACAACGCAAACGGCGCTACGGCGAACCAAACGTTTGCGGGGTTACTCGACTATAACGACGGCACAGACACCGGCTTTGACCTTACGATACTTAAAGCGGTCACACCAAACTCAAACAATTCAAATCCAGTGGGTGACGCCGGACTGAATCAAGCAATTTTCGAAGAAGGCGGTTACGCTAGTGATGGCACTTACCCAGGCGTCAACACGATAACCATTGACTGTCCGGTCGGTGTTACATCATTAGATTTAGAACTTTTTCACAACACGACCTATAACAGCCAGACAGACTTGGACGTTGACGCAAACGGTGTGACATTCGAAGGTCACAGCGTTACCGGAAACGCAGCAGGCACGACGATTTTACTAGAAGGCGTTGTCCCTGACGGATCAAATCAAGTTGTCATTAACTACACGCAAAATACGAGCCAATTTGTATATGGCAACGGCTTACGGGTTTTCAACGTTGTTGAAGGCGGCGGCGGTAATACGCCCGTTGAAAACAACTTTTCGCTAAGTTGGAACGCGCAAAACGCCGTTGATCAATCAAATTCGTTTTTGTGGGGTGTGTTAAATAATGTTGCCGCGCAATCGAGCGTTGATTGGGACTTATTAAACAGCGTTTTATCAAGTCGTGACTTGTCGTGGGCTTTGGTTGAATCGGTTAACAGCGAACTAGAAATTGAATGGTCGATTTTTAACGCTGTAGCGAATTCATTGCAGATCGATTGGGATGCACTAAACACGGTTTTGAATAACCGTCTTGTCCGATGGAATATTTTTAACGATGTGCTTGGTGGCCTTCAGATCGATTGGGAGGTTTTAAGCTCGCTTACGGGCGTCGTTTCAACACTTCAAACGGATTGGAATTTGTTGCAAGCGGTGACGAATCAGGCAGGGCTTGATTGGTCAATACTTAGCACAGCGCAGAACGGCACACAGCTACGCTTTAACGTTCTAAACCAGCTTAGCAACAATCTAGACTTAAATTGGTCACTACTCGCGACGGTCAACAATACGGCGCAGTTGAATTGGTCAATCGAAGACCAATTGGGCAAGGTTTCACAGAGTGCGTCTGTTTCATGGGGTATCTTAACGACGATCAATAAACAGCTTTCAACACACTACGACGTGTTGCAAGCGGTGGGTGTGTCAAGTCAGATGCGTTGGGATATTGCACAAGCAATTCAAACCGAAATTCAAACCAATTGGTCGATATTGCAAGGCGCAGAAAATGGCGTTTCGTTAACATGGGATTCTATCGCGCTGGTTGATGGCGGCTTGCAACTTGCTTGGACGATCCAAACCGAAACCATTCGCTTGCCGATGCACCAAATGATCATCCAAGGTGAAAATCGAGTAATGACGATTCTAGACCTAGACCGAATAATGACAATTCACTAAATAAACGAATTTAACTAGCCCGCTTTTGCGGGTTTTTTTATATCAAAAGAGGGTTTCAAAATGGCCGTAATTGCAGCAGATATCAAATTTTTTCTTTCAGGTGGTGCGGCTAATTCAGACGCAAACGCATCATTGGGCGGTGTTAAGTCTTCAGTTGAAATTACTGACGCGACATTGCACAACCTTTTTGACGTGGTATCGAGCGCAGAAGCGAGCGCGGGTGATGTCGAATACCGTTGTCTATATGTCGAGAACACAAACGCAACAGATACATTGCTAACCGCTTTAGCGTGGATTTCTTCAAACACCCCAAGTGGCGACACAGCGCTTGCAATCGGCCTTGGTTCGGCGGCAATCGATGCAACAGAACAAACCGTTGCGAACGAAAGCGCGGCGCCGGCCGCTGTCACGTTCTCAGCACCAGCAACACAGGGCGCAGGCTTGGCGATTGGTAATCTAGCGGCGGGCGAGCATAAGGCTATCTGGCTACGCCGGACAATCTCAGCAGGCGCGGCGGCTTACAATAACGACACGGCAACAATTAACGTTGGCGGCGATACAGGCGCGTAATTATGAGCTTTATACACGACGGTTCAACCATCCCATTAGCACCAGTTAAAGACCCGGATAGCACTATTGATTATGGGTGTGACTGGTCTAGTTGGTTGGCAGAAAGTGAAAACATTTCAGCGTCGTCGTGGTTAGTTTCTGGCCTGGATACGAGCGGCGAAGTGAACAACGGTGTCATCACGGGTGTGACCTTATCAGGTGGTACGGTTGGCGAGTCGTATCAGCTAACAAACCGTGTGACAACGAGTTTTGGCCGAACTGAAGACCGGTCAATGATCATTCGTTGTTTGAACAAATAGGGGCACCGAATGACAGTTTATGACGTTACGTTTCAACGCAAAGATCATTTACACGCGTTACACGATTGGGATTTGGTAGACGATGTCTGCGCGGGTGAACGCAAGATTAAAGATGAAGAAACAAAGTATTTGCCAAAATTAAACCCATTGGATTTATCAGATAAAAACAAAAAACGTTACGATGGTTTTTTACAACGTGCCGTGTTTTACAACGTCACCGGTCGAACACTTGAAGGTTTAGTCGGGACAGCGTTTTCAAAAGACCCGGTTGTGAATGTTCCAGCGGCGATGGATTACGTGACTGAAAACATCGATGGTCACGGCGTGTCAGTTGTTCAACAAGCACAGTCAACGCTCGCAAACGTGCTTAAAAAATCACGTCATTGTTTGTTTGTCGATTATCCGAAAACGGACGCTGATGTTTCAATTGCGGCACAGCAACAGGCCGGTATTCGTGCAACGTGTGTGTCTGTAGACGCTGAAAACGTGATCAACTGGCGCACGTCACAAGTTGGGGCGTTGCATCTTCTAACGCTGATCGTGATCAAAGAATCGTACACGGTGATCAGTGACGATGGGTTTGGACAAGACGAAAAGCCACAATATCGAGCGTTAAAACTTGTTGAAGGTGCGTATACCGTCGAAATTTGGCGCCAATCGGAAGACGGAAACGACAAAACAACCTGGTTACTTTACGACACTTACGCACCCAAAAACGGCAAAGGTTCAACGTGGGCGTTTATACCTTTTACGTTCGTCGGCGCACAAAACAATGATGTGAAAATTGATAAACCAGTGTTGTTGGATTTAGCGACATTAAACCTGGCACATTATCGAAATTCGGCACTTTACGAAGACAGTTGTTATTTTGTCGGCCACCCGCAAGCGTTTATGACGAACCTTGATGAAGAATGGCGTGACCACTTAGAAAAAAAACAAATTGTGGTAGGTGGTCCTTCTATTATCCCATTACCGGAAGGTGGAACGTTCGGGTTTGCACAGGTCGGGCCAAACACAATGGTCAAGGAAGCCATGGACCAAAAAGACGATCAAATGAAAGCGTTGGGGGCACGAGTGCTTCAACCTGGTCAAACCGTCAAGACAGCAACAGAAGCGCAGAACGACAACGAAACTGAACATTCCGTGTTGTCCCTGGCAGCGTCAAACGTTTCCGACGCATACAACCAAATTTTGCAATGGATGGGCGAGTTCAACAACGTCACCGGAACCATTGAATTTGAATTAGGTACTGATTATTCAGTTCATAAATTAGACGCGCAAATGTTGACGGCGTTGGTTGCCGCTTGGCAAGCGGGACGTTTACCAAGTTCAGATTTTTGGGATCAAATGCGTGAATATGGTTTGGTTGATCCGTCCAAAACAAACGACCAACTTGACGGTGAAGTTGAAGAGGACGGGACCGGTTTAAATTTAGGCGGTGATGATTTTGAATCTAAAGCTGCTTGACGCCACGATCCGCAACCAGGTTTATTTAGAACAACTGAAAGCGGGTCAGGTCGGTCGATTTACGAAGTTTTTGAAGTCGGTCAACGACGATTTAAAACGCCGATTGACCCAAGACGATTTGACCGAATATTCACGAACCCGTTTCAACCGTTTGTTGTCATCCGTGAATAAAAACTTGGATGACGCGTTCAAAGGGTTTCAGCAACAGCTTGAACTTGATTTGGTTGACGTGGGTGAATATGAAGCGCAGTTTGAAGCGCGTTCACTTGAAAACGCTATCAATGAAGCGGGTTTTGAATCCGTTATCCCAAGCACGAACCAGGTAAAAGCGGCGATTTTTTCACAACCGCTTTCCGTTCGCGGTGCCGACGGCGGTAAATTATTAAAACCGTTTGTTGCGGATTGGTCGAAAGCAGACAAAGCGCGTGTGATTGGTACCATTCGTCAAGGGTATTTTGAAGGTCAAACGAACTTTCAAATCCTGAAGAACCTACAAGGTACGAAGGCGCGAAATTACCAGGATGGTGTTTTGGGTGTTGTCGGTCGCAACGGTGAAGCAATCATCCGAACGTCTGTTCAACACGTCGCGAGTGTATCCAGGTTCGAAACTTGGGAACAGAACAAAAGCGTTGTGAAAGGCTATGAATGGCGGTCAACGTTAGATAGTCGAACAAGTACGATTTGCCGCACACTAGACGGTGAAACGTATCAAATCGGGCACGGACCAAAACCCCCGGCGCACATTCGTTGTCGAAGCACGACAATTGCGAGCCTTGATAAAAAATATGATTTCTTGGATGAAGGGCGCACACGTTACGCGAAAGGCGGCAACGTTGATGCAAATCAGGATTATTATGATTGGTTGAAAGACCAAACTGAAGAATTTCAAGATGATGTTTTAGGACCGGTCAGGGGTAAATTATTTCGAGATGGCGGTTTAGGAGCTGAACGGTTTCGCGATCTTCAACTTGATAAACGTTTCAGGCCAATCACATTAGACGAAATGCGAAAGAAAGAACCGGACGCGTTCAAATTGGCGTTCGGTGGTGACGGTACGAAAACAAGCGTTGTGAAAACACCGGTTGCAAAGAAAAGTGTCAAAACGTTTGAGCCACTACCGTCAACAAGCATGGTCGAAACATGGTTAGTTGAAAACAAATATGCCGGTCAGGTTCAACTCGGAAAGTTGGACGTTTCGGTTGCTAACGAAATGGCCCAAAGTTGGGTTTATCACGTTGAAAAATTCCCTGAATTACGTGGGAACATGGGTTTTATGGGTTCTATGCAAACCCAAAACAAAATGTATTATGACCGTCAATATGCACACAACTTGGAACGAGCTAAACGCGTTTATCCTGATGCTGATCCTCACATGTTGGCTAAACGTTGGACGAGACGAAGCAAATCTGACGGGCGAGCATGGGCACACGCTACCAGAAAAGGTGGCCATAAAATTTATGAAGGCATGGACGGTATTTGTTTCAATGAAAAGTTTGGAGCAACGAAGGGCTTAAAACTGTTGGAAGACGGTTTGACCAGAAGTTTACAAACCAAGTTTCACCCGGTGGGGTGTGATACAGCGAAAAGCATTATTGATCACGAAGTTGGTCACCAACTTGATTACCTGATGGGCTTGTCTAAAAACCCCGACGTGGTCAATATGTGGAAAGATTGGGGGCGTAATGCCGACACCCTTTCTACATACGCGGGTGAGAACATTCAGGAGTTCATCGCTGAATCATGGGCAGAATATTTGAACAATCCTTCACCCCGGCCAGTGGCTAAAAAATTAGGTGATTTCATTGAAAAAACGTACAAAGAAAGATTCAAAGGGTGATGAATTGCCGGGTGTCCCGGATGATTCAATCTATGAAACACCCCCGTTGATAGATATTTATCCGGGCACACAGGAAGACGCTGAAGACATTCAAGACGAATATGACGAAGCGTTTCCGGAACGTAAAAAGCAGTAAACCAAAACGAATAACCAGAACCCGCCTAGTGCGGGTTTTTTTATGCCTGGACAGTGACCAGGTGAATTGAAAAAAAAGGCGGTGCCAGAAAATGTTGAAAGCAATTTTAGAATCAATGGACGGTGTGGACGAGTCGATCCACGGGTTTTACAAGGAGAAAGACGGAAAATTTCATTTGGAAGTTGACGGTTTGGAAGATACGGGAGCGTTAAAACGTGCGAAAGACCATGAGAAAAACGCGCGCAAAAGTGCGGAAGAGAAGGCGACAAGCCTTGAGGCTCAAATCGCAGAATTAACCGGGCAAATTGAGCAAATCAACGATGACAAATCACGCGGTAGTGGTGATGTTGAAGCGCTTGAAAACTCGTGGAAAAGCAAACTATCAAACCGTGAGAATGAATTAAACGGCCAGATTGATACGTTGAAGGGTTCATTGAATGAATTACTGATCAACAACGTAGCGGGAAGCATGGCCGCTGAAATTGCAACAGAAGGCAGCGCGGGTGTGTTAGTTCCACACATTCAAAACCGTTTAGGCGTTGAAGAACGCGACGGGAAAATGATCACAGTAGTGAAAGATTCTAGTGGTAAACCGTCAGCCACCACGGTTGACGAACTACGACAAGAATTCAAAGACAACCCGGTGTTTGCACCGGTAATTGTAGGCAGTAAGGCCAGCGGCGGCGGTGCTTTCGGTGGTGATGGGGGCGGTGCCTCAAAACTTGATTATTCAAAGGCAACTCCAAAACAGATTGCCGACCATATTAAGGCTAAACGAGGTAGTTAATTATGTCCTTATCAGATTTACAGGTATTTTCAGATTTTGTTTATCAATCCAGCACCGAAATGTTGGATCAACAAATTGCACTTTTTAACGGTGCTACACGCGGCGGCATCACTTTGCGTTCAGGCGCAAACACGGGTGATTTCAGCGATGAGGCACACTGGAAGAAGATTTCAGGTTTGGTGCGTCGTCGTAATGCGTATGGTTCGGGTGCCGTAGGTGCGGCAACAATGGAACACTTGCTAGACACCAGCGTTAAAGTTGCGGCGGGTACACCCCCGGTCAACATCGACCCTGGCATGTTGCGTTGGATTCAGCGTTCACCAGAAGAAGCGGGTGTTGTTATCGGTCAACAAATGGCGGGTGACACGTTGCAAGACATGTTGAACACAGCGTTGATGGTCTTCACCAACGGTGTTGGTCAAGTGGGCGCTGTAGTACATGACGGCACGGGTTCAGTTGGTAGCTTGGCGGCGTTGAATCAGGGCGCGGGCAAGTTTGGCGATCAGTCGCAAAACATCGTTGCTTGGGTCATGCACTCAAAAGTAATGACTGACATTTACGGAACCGCATTGGCGAACAGTGAACGCTTGTTCGAGTTCGGCAACGTTAACGTCATGCAAGACGGGTTTGGGCGACCACTTATTCAAACTGATTCACCTTCATTGGTGACCGGTTTGGTTCATCACGTTTGTGGTCTAACACCTGGCGCGTTGCTTGTTGATCAGAACAACGATTTTGATTCAAACGTTCAAACCAACAACGGTGACGAAAACATCGGTCGAACATACCAGGCTGAATGGTCTTACAACGTTGGATTGAAGGGTTTCCGTTGGGATAAAGCGAACGGTGGGTCATCACCAAACGATACTGCATTGGGAACTGCTACAAACTGGGATCGTTACGCCACGTCGGATAAAGATTTGGCCGGTGTAATTGTCAACGTTGACTAGCATTTGAAGGGGTCCATGTGACCCCTTTTTCTTTTTCTAATTAAGTGAAGGTGAAAAAATGAAAACGTTATATTTTGTGGCTGGTTTCGCTAGTGACAAACAAAAAGCATTGGCTAAAAAAGCATTTGCAAAAATTCGAAATTCGTTGATTTACCAGAAAGGTGAATCACTTGAAAAATGTGATGAAGTAATGGGTGACATTCCAGCGGAATACGCCGAAAAGTTCAAAGTTTCGTCACACGATAAAGCCGCAAAGCAGTTGCTAAAAACGACGAAACCGAAAGCACCAGCGAAAGACGAAACCCCGGCGAAAGACGAAACCCCGGCGAAAGACGAAACCGGCGAAACTGAAAAGTAAAAAAGGCGGTAAACCATGGCTTTGATTTTGGAAGACGGGACGGGTTCAAACCCTGACGCGAATTCATACATCACGATTGAAAAACTACGTTCTTATGCGGATTTGCGAGGCGTTGACTTGACGAAACTTTTGAACATCGAAGTTGAACGTTTGATCATCAAAGCCATGGACAAACTTGAAAACCCTGCAATGAGTTTCAAGGGTTTCCCAACGAGTGATTCACAACCGCTTACGTGGCCGCGTTCGGGTGTTTACGATGTTGAACGACCAGGGAAGATGTCAAAAGTGGATGAAATCCCGCGTTTGCTTGAACAAGGTTTGGCGGCGTTGGTGTTTGAAGAATTGGCGGGTGAACCGGAACAGCGGGCCACTAAACGCAAATTGGGTGATTTGGAAATCGTTTATTCAAACGACCCACCAAAACAAAATTTCATAAGCGCGTTCGATAGTGCCACAGCGTTGCTGGCGCCGTTGCGTGAATTAAACGGTCTTGGGATGGTGCGCGGATGACTTGGGTTGATGATCTGATCCGCGCGGAAGGTGTTGAACTAACATTAACCCGTGAAGCCGGTGGTGATGTTGATCCGGTGACGGGCAAACGTGCAACGTCCACACTTGAAACGTTCAGACCGTTTGGTTTTCCGTCGAAGGATAGTGAAAAACTCGCAAAGTTGGTGAATGGGGTGTCGCTGAATGACCGAACTTTTAAGTTGGACACCACGGTTCAACCTGAATTGGGCGACTTGGTCACAATCGACGGTCAAACGTTCACGGTCCGTGAAATTGATATTCCATACATGGATGGAAAACCGGCGTGTTTCGTTGTCGGGTTGGTTAAATAATGGCGTTTGGTGACCAAATCCGTGACGCGCGGGAAGAGATAATCACCGACGTTGATGACTATCGAAAAGCAGTCACGATTAAACTTTTCAATTCTGTTATTGATGACACCCCGGTTGACACGGGGCGTTTGCGCGGCAATTGGCAAACCAATGAAGGCAGCGCAAAAAAAGGCGAAGTTGATAGAAATAACGGCGGTGAAGCGAAAGACGAAGTTGTTAGTGTGACGGAAGCGTCAAAACCAGACACCGTGGTTCATTTAACAAATAATTTACCGTATTCAAACCGCGTTGAATTTGGGCGCACAGGTGGAATGATGCGTAAAAACCTAGCACGAATACAGCAAATTTTAAGGGGTCGCAAATGATCGGTGATATTCGTTCAGCAATCGCTCAAGCGTTTGAAAATGGCAATTTTGGTTTACCGGTGGTTTACGAAAACACCGGCGAAGATCAACAAGGTGGTCAACCGTGGTGTGAATTTTCGTTCACTCCCAACGCACCAGACGTTCTAACGTTGGGTGACGACGGTGAAAACGAACACACCGGGTTTGCCCAGGTGAATTTGAACTATCCGTTGAACAGCGGGATTGGTGAGTCAATGGATAAAGTCGCTGAAATTATGGCGGTTTTTAAAATTGGGACTGATCTAGTTTACAACGGTCAAACCGTCACCGTGACCCGTTGCGGTCAGGATCGAGGCGGGCAGAACGAAAACGGATTTTATCAATCCATTGTCTCAATCGAGTGGCGAGCAACAACGCCACGTTAAACAAACACAAATTTTATGAAACCCGCTTTTTGCGGGTTTTTTTATGTCTGAAGAAAAGAGGGTTTCATTATGTCCGACGGTAGCCGCCACGGTTTACGATACATCGAAGAATCAGTTTATGGTGTTACACCAGCAACACCCACATTCAAGCCCGTGCGCCACACAAGTTGCACACTGGCACTTTCTAAAAACTCAAGTCAATCGAACGAATTACGACCAGACCGTCAAGTTGCGGATTTGCGCCACGGTGCTTATCAAGTCGGTGGCGACGTTGGTATTGAGCTTTCAACGTCTTCGTTCGACGATCTAATTGAAGCGGTTATGGGTGGCACTTGGGCCGCTAACGTGCTTTTAGCGGGTGTTATCCGTCGATCGTTCACGATGGAACGTTATTTTGCAGACATCGCAGGAATTGACAAACCGTTTCACCGGTTCACCGGTTGTGAAATGAATTCAATGTCGTTGTCGGTAACACCAGACGCGCGGGTCACCGGATCGTTCACGATTCTTGGCCGTGGTATGTCTACAGACACGGCGATTGTTGCCGGTGCCACTTATGACGCCGCTGAAACAACAGACGGGTTAGACAGCTTCACAGGCACGTTGACAGAAGGCGGTTCAACAATTGGCGTCATTACTGAAATTTCGTTGAACGTTGCGAACGGACTTGAAGCGAAACCGGTTGTTGGTTCCAAAGAAGGTGCGCGCCCGTCAATTGGTCTTTCCCTGGTCACGGGTCAAATCACCGCACACTTCGAAAATTCGGATTTGTTGGACAAGTTCATCAATGAAACCGAAACATCAATCGTTTTCACATTGCCTGATGGTGCCGGTAACAGTTTGGAATTTGAATTGCCTCGCGTGAAATACAGCGGCGGTCAACCTGACGTTTCGGGACCGGGTTCAATCCTTCTGACCATGCCGTTCACCGCGCTTTATGACGCGGGTGAAAACACCAATTTAAAAATCACACGGGTGAACGCGTAATGGGATCGTTTAAAACATTAAACACCCGTGAAAAAGCCAACGAGGGGGTGAAAATCCCCCTGGTTGCGCTCGACGGGTCCGAAACAGGTGAACATTTGATCATTCGTTCGGTTGATTCTGATGCGTTTCGTGAAGCGGAAGCGGAAGGGCGCCGTGACGCTTTGCGGGCAGCACAGGTTGAAAGCATTGAAGAACGTAAAAACATGGCGCGTGAAAGCACCACACGAATGCACGTTGCGTTGATTAAGGCTTGGTCGTTTGATGAAGACTTCAATGAAGAAAACGTGCGTGATTTCTTGCAAGGTTCGCCACAAATCGCGGATTTGATTGACCAACTTTCAAGCAATAGACGGCTGTTCATTGAAAAAAAGTCGCCAGCCTTAAAGCGTTCGCGCGCCACGTCGCAGAAGGCGCCAAAACCCCGGAAGGCTCGAACACCTCGAAAAGAAAACACCTCGAACAAATAGCCAAAACAACCGGGATTCCAGTTGACCCAGGACCGCAATGTCCTGGCGAACTGGTGTATTTGTGGCAATGGTTCAACGAGATTTTTTATCTCGAACCCCTTTCATTCACTGAAATCAACGCATGGTCAAACCTTACCAACAAGAACATTCGCGGTTGGGAAGCCCAATTGATTTATGAAATGAGTCGTTTTGTATGAGTAGTTATAAAGCAAATCTTGACCTGACGGTCACGTCAAAAGGGGTGAAAGCCGCCGATAAAGGTTTGACCCGGATTGAAAAACAAGGTGCGCGCGCCGAACGATCAACCGACAAAGTGACCGCGTCGTTTAAACGTTTGATTGGTCCCGTTGTGGCGTTCGTTACCGCAACCGCTGGGTTGAAGAAAATCGCAGACGTGACGCGCCAAAACGAGATTTTCAGCGCGTCATTGAAAACCGCGACGGGGTCAGCAAAGGACGCCGCTGTTGCTTTTGAAGCGCTTGAAGAATTTGCAAAACGAACACCTTATCAACTTGATCAATCGGTTGAAGCGTTCGTAAAGCTGGTGAACTTGGGTTTGACCCCGTCAGAACGCGCGTTGACTTCATACGGCGACACAGCAGCGGCGATGGGCAAAGACTTGACCCAATTCATTGAAGCGGTTGCCGACGCATCAACGAACGAATTTGAACGTTTGAAAGAGTTTGGTATTAAAGCCAGCCAACAAGCGGATTCCGTCAGTTTCACATTCAAAGGTGTAACAACAACCGTTGGTAAAAGTGCGACAGAAATTGAAGAGTATTTGACCCAATTGGGTGAAAACAATTTCGCGGGCGCGATGGCTGAACGAATGGCCGGTTTGGATGGTGCAATTTCGAACCTATCTGACCAGTGGGATCGTATGTTTCGCGAGATTAGCGCGAAGGGAATTGACGATCTAATGATCAGCGGGGTGAACCTCGCTAGTGAAGCAATTGAAGACTTCACCTACTTGATTGAATCAGGCGGGATTGAACGCGGCGCCGAACTACTCGCAGCGCCATTCATTAACCTGGCACCAATGGTTGACGACGCGACCGGGCACATTGAACGCGCTTTTGAATATTGGGGTGATATGGGTGGTGAAGTTTCTAAATTCATCACTGAAAACTTTGATACCAATCTTTCACACATTCCTGAAAATATCCGGTCAATGATTCAATTGGCTGTTGTTGAATTTCAAGCAATTGGTGAAGCCGGTGACGCGTATGGTAAAGCGTTCGCGCAATCGTTCGGTGCCCAACTTGCACACCTGGTTGATAAAGCCGGCATATACAGCAACGAGCTTTTAGACATTCTGAACGTGTTTGACGGTGATTCGTTCAACCTTGACGCTGAACTTGCAAAATCAAACGCATTGATTGCAGATATGACCGACGGCTATTTCAAAGCCGCTGAAGATCAAATCAAAAAGACTGATGAAACTCGACGTTCAAGCATTTCCGCAATTCTCGACGA
>Ga0206681_10000691_pt1 | contig 17346 bp, 27 predicted proteins | sample M150012015metaG_FD_161048 | JGI IMG/M metagenome (GOLD analysis project Ga0206681, IMG submission 161048) | Ammonia-oxidizing marine archaeal communities from Monterey Bay, California, United States - M1 500m 12015 | ecosystem: Environmental > Aquatic > Marine > Intertidal zone | place: USA...
TATAGCAATCGTTAAGAATCTAGTCCATTGAGTAATCTTCTTACGACCACTCTCTCCTTCACTTTGGAGTTTTTGGACAGCCGGAACAGCAATGCTCATAAGCTGAACTATAATTGATGCCGAAATATATGGCATGATTCCAAGAGCAAAAATAGAAGCACGTGTAAAAGCTCCTCCTGTAAATAGAGATAGAATGTCACCTAACCCTCCACTTCCCATAGAACTCATTTGGTCAGCTAATACATCACTATTAACTCCAGGTAGTACAATGAAAGATCCTATTCTGTACACTAGAATAAGACCAAGCGTAATGCCAATCTTATTTCTAAGTTCTTCGTGGCGCCATATATCGGCTATTTTAGAGAAAAATCTCATTTCGCTAATCTATCAATGGTTACCATAGAACCGCCAGCAGCCTCAATTGCAGCTGAAGCCGATTTAGAATATTGATGAGCCGTAACTTCAATCTTTGAAGTAAGAGTACCGCGACCAAGAATTTTAATCAGGTCATGCTTTCCAGCTAATCCGTTATCGAATAAATCTTGAGGCACTATAGTAGTCTTACCAATCTTTTCAGATAGCTCTTGCAGAGTGTCAAGATTAATTCCTTTGTATTCAACTCTGTTTGGACTAACAAAGCCAAACTTTGGAACACGACGTTGTAAAGGCATTTGACCACCTTCAAATCCAATTTTTGAAGAATACCCAGAGCGAGACTTCGCTCCTTTGTGGCCGCGAGTTGAAGTGCCACCATGGCCCGATCCTTCTCCACGACCAACTCGCTTTCGCTGTTTAATAGATCCTGATGCAGGTTTTATATTGCTTAGATTCATTTTAATGCTGGTTGAGGTTATTTATTTTCGACTTTAACGAGGTGACTAACTTTACGAATCATACCCATTATTTGAGGCGTTGCCTCGTGCTCGACAGGATTGTTAAGCTTTTTTATACCCAAAGCTACTATCGTGTCTTTCTGACGTTTGGTGCGATTGATTGCACTACGGATTTGTGTAATTATTACTTTACTCATAATACTTCAGTTCAGCCTTGGAATACTTTGTTCACGGAAATTCCGCGAGCGTTTGCAATAGTCTTCGCATCACGAAGTTCTTTTAAGGCGTTAAACGTAGCTTTCACAACGTTATGTGGATTTGAAGAGCCTAGAGATTTAGCTAATACATCTTTAATACCTGCACTCTCAAGAACAGCTCTCATAGCTCCTCCTGCAATAACACCGGTACCCGCAGAAGCAGGACGTATCAGTACGTGAGCTCCAGCATATTTAGCTTCTTGACGATGAGGTATAGTGCCGTTAATTACAGGAATAGTAATCATATCCTTCTTACCTGTCTCAATTCCTTTTTGAATAGCTGTGGCAACTTCACGACTCTTACCTAGTCCATGTCCAACTCTGCCTTTTTCGTCACCTACTACTACTATAGCACTAAAACTAAAAGTACGACCACCCTTTGTAGTCTTAGCTACACGGTTGATACCAACTAAACGTTCCTTCAAATCAGGATCGCCTGTGCGACTCTGTTGTTCACGACGTCCACCTTGGCGTTGATTGCGTTTATCTTGTCCTTGACCTTGATTCATAGTTATCAGAATTTAAGACCCCCTTCACGGGCAGCTTTCGCTAATTGTTTTACACGTCCATGAAACAAGTAGCCATTGCGATCAAACACAACATTGCTAACACCTGCTTTTTTTGCCTGCTCGGCAATCATGGTGCCTACTGTAGAGGCCTGCTCTAACTTAGGTTGATTTTTTGTTCCTTCTTTAGATACAGAAGATGCCGACGCTAATGTTCGGCCATTTGTGTCGTCAATAATTTGAGCATATATCTGCTTGTTGCTACGGAAAACTGAAAGCCTTGGGCAATCTGTAGTTCCTGACAACTTACCGCGAACACGGCGCTTTATTTTTAGACGAGCTAATGCTTTTTTCTTAGACATAACTTAAATTATTTAGCAGCCGTCTTACCAGCTTTACGACGAATTTCTTCACCTTTATAACGAATCCCTTTACCCTTATATGGCTCAGGTTTACGTAATGAACGAATTTTTGCAGCTACCGTACCTATAAGTTGTTTATCGTGAGACTCCAACTTAACATATGGTGGTTGACCTTTTTTTGTTTCAGCTTCGAGCTTAACTTCTTCAGGTAAGTGCATAATAATAGCGTGACTATACCCTATACTTAGAGTTAGCTGCTGCCCTTGAGATGATGCACGGAAACCTACTCCGTAAAGTTCAAGTTCTTTTGTATAACCCTTTGTAACTCCTTCAATCATATTAAAGATTAAAGATCTGTATAAGCCATGCTTAGACCTGACTTCTTTATCTTCAGAAGTCCTACTGAGGGTAATTACATTATCCTCAATAGTAATACCTACCTCTTCATCTACTACCTGCTGAAGTTCGCCTTTAGGGCCTTTAACCGTAACATTAGATTTATCTATAGTTACAGTAACACCTTCTGGTATTGTTATCGGGGATTTTCCTATTCGTGACATTTTTTCTCTTGTATTATCAGTAAACAGTACATAGAATTTCACCGCCGATGTTTAAACGACGCGCCTCTTTATCTGTCATCAATCCCTTGTTTGTAGAGATGATACTGATTCCAAGGCCATTCAGAACTCTAGGCAACTCAGAGGCACTTCCGTACTTACGAAGACCTGGCTTTGAGAATCTTTTAACTTCAGTAATTGCAGGTCGACGAGTTTTATCGTCATAACGAAGAGCAATTTTAATGGTACCCTGTGGCTTCTCATCAACAAATTTGTAATTGAGGATGAAGCCTTGGTCAAAGAGAATTTTTGTAACCTCCTTCTTTAAGTTCGAAGCAGGAACATTAACAACTTTGTGTTGAGCCATCTGCGCATTACGAATGCGAGTGAGTAGGTCGGATATAGGATCGCTGTGCATATCTGTATTCTTTATGGTGTTAAAAAAGCAGCTTACCAGCTAGCTTTCTTGACTCCTGGGATGCGACCCGAGAGGGCCAATTTGCGAAATAGAACACGGGAAACGCCAAATTGACGCATATAGCCACGAGGGCGTCCTGTGATCTGACAACGATTGTGCATACGCACAGCTGCTGAGTTAGGGGGAAGCTTTTGGAAGCCTTCCCAATCTCCTGCCTCCTTCAAGGCTTTGCGCTTTGCAGCGTATTTAGCTACCATCTTGGCGCGCTTGCGCTCACGCGCTTTCATGCTTTCTTTCGCCATACTTAGTTCTTTTTGAAGGGAAATCCAAACTCTGTTAATAAGGCTTTTGCCTCTTCATCAGTGTTTGCGGTTGTTACTATAGTGATGTCCATACCATTAATATTCTTGACATTGTCAATATTTATTTCTGGAAAGACAAGTTGTTCTTTTATACCAAATGTGAAATTACCACGCCCATCAAATCCTTTAGATCTGATACCCTGAAAATCACGAGTACGAGGTAAACTTATCGAAATAAGACGATCTAAAAAATCATACATATTACTTCTACGTAGAGTTACTCGACATCCAATAGGCATGCCTTTTCGTAACTTAAAATTAGAAACATCTTTTGTTGATTTTGTCTTCACTGCCATTTGACCAACAATGTCAGACATCTCAACTACTGCTTGATCCACCATCTTACGATCTCCAACAGCTTGCCCAACACCTTGGTTAAGACAAATCTTAGAGATTTTTGGAACTTGCATAACAGAGCTATACTCAAACTGCTTAATTAAAGCAGGAGTAATTTCCTCTTTATACTGGGTTTGAAGTCTAGGTATATATTTCATTACTTCAGATCTTCGTTAGATTTTTTAGAATAACGAGTAAGTTTCCCGTCGTCATTACGACGACGACCTACACGTGTTGAGTTTCCTGAAGCATCAACTACCATCACATTTGAAATGTGAATGCCAGCCTCAACTTTTACTACGCCACCCTGAGGGTTTGACGCACTAGGTTTTACGTGTTTCGTGACGATATTAACACCTTCAATCACTACACGGTCTTTCCTGCGATCAACAGAGAGTACAGATCCTTTCTTTCCACGGTTTCCCCCAGAAATGACCTTTACTGTATCGCCTGATTTTATTTTTAGTCGCTTTTCCATCTTTCTTATGTCGTCCTTAAAGCACTTCGGGTGCTAATGAGACAATTTTCATAAAGTCCTTATCACGTAATTCACGAGCAACAGGACCAAATATTCTAGTTCCTCGTAATTCTCCATTTTCGTTTAATAGAACCACTGCATTATCATCAAATCTGATATATGATCCATCCTGACGACGTACTTCTTTACGAGTACGTACTACTACAGCTTTTGCTACAGTACCTTTTTTAACGTTTCCATTAGGAGTAGCACTCTTTACTGTTACAACTACTTTATCGCCTATTGAGGCATAACGTCTTTTTGTACCACCCAAGACACGGATACAGAGCACCTCACGAGCACCACTGTTATCTGCCACTTTCATTCTTGATTCCTGTTGTATCATAGTTCCTAGTAGTTATATAAATTACTTAACGCGTTCAATTACCTCTATCAATCTCCAGCACTTACGCTTGCTGATAGGACGTGTTTCCATAATTCGTACTGTATCTCCGATGTTACAAGTTTGCTCCTCATCATGAGCAACAAATTTTGAGGTTTTAGTTACAAACTTTCCGTAGAAAGGATGCTTCTCTTTACGCTCAACAGCAACAACGATAGACTTGTCCATCTTGTTAGATGTCACAATGCCTATTCGTTCCTTTCGAAGGTTACGTGTTATTGTTTCTGTACTCATAATCAATCGTTAGTTGAGTTAGAGCTCGCTTTTGATCGCGAGGTTTGCTCTGTTAAAAGACGTGCGATATCACGCTTCTTAATTTTCAAAATAGTCGGTGTTTCTAGCCCCGATATAATATGGTTGAAGCGTAAATTTTTATAAGATTCACGTTCTACAACAATTCGTTCTGTCAAGTCCTTATCAGACATTTGACGTATTTCGTTCATTTCAATCATTGCGCGACATAATCAGGACGGGTTACTAATTTGCAACGTACAGGTAGCTTTTGAGCCCCAAGACGCAGCGCTTCTTGTGCAGTTTCTAGTGTTACACCATCAACTTCAAACATGATCCGACCAGGGCGCACAGGTGCAACCCAATGAGATGGAGCTCCTTTACCCTTACCCATACGTACCTCAGCAGGTTTAGACGTCATAGGTTTATCTGGGAAGATTCTAATCCAAACTTGTCCTTCACGCTTCATAAAGCGGGTAATCGCAATACGCGCTGCCTCTATTTGACGAGAAGTGATAAACCCCTCATCCATAGTTTTAATGGCAAATGATCCATAGGCAACAGTGCTACCACGGTATGCAAGGCCACGGATGCGGCCCTTTTGCATTTTACGAAACTTAGTTCTTTTTGGCTGTAACATAGTCTGTAAGCTTTATCTACGTTGGTTATTACGACGACCTCCTCCTCCTCCGCCACGACGATCTCCTCCGCCACGACGGTCTCCTCCACCACCACGACGGTCTCCTCCTCCACCACGACGATCTCCTCCACGTTCTTTCTTTTGAGGAGGAAGTGGAGATAAATCAGGCTTACCGTAAATCTCGCCACGGCAAATCCAACATTTAATTCCTAGTACACCATATGTTGTATGGGCTTCAACATGAGCATAATCAATATCAGCACGGAATGTGTGCAATGGAATACGACCTTCTTTGTAAGCCTCTGAACGAGCGATCTCTGCACCATTGATACGACCAGCAATATTTATCTTTATACCCTCAGCACCTAAGCGCATTGTGCTTTGGATAGACATTTTTATTGCACGTCTGTGATTAATTCTAGCCTCAAGTTGACGAGCAACACTATCTGCTACAAGTCGAGCATCTAATTCAGGACGCTTAATCTCAAAGATATTAATCTGAACATCTTTACCTGTAAGCTTTTTGAGCTCCTCACGAAGCTTATCAACCTCTGAACCACCTTTGCCAATAATTACACCAGGACGAGCTGATTTAATTGTAACTGTAACCAGTTTAAGGGTGCGCTCAATAATAATGTTTGCAACACTAGCTTTACGCAAGCGTGCATTAAGGTACTCTCGGATCTTAATATCCTCTACGAGTTTAGAACCGTAGTCGTTTCCTCCGTACCAGTTAGAATCCCACCCTCGTATAATTCCGAGGCGATTCCCTATTGGATGTGTTTTCTGTCCCATATTAATTCTTTGCGCTATCTACAATGATGGTTACATGGTTAGAGCGCTTCCTTATGCGGTGAGCTCTACCTTGAGGTGCTGGTTGAATACGTTTTAGCATTCTAGCACTATCAACAAAGATTTCACGGATGGTAAGATCCGAGTCCTCTGGACGTGCTCCTGCGTTTTTTGCTTCCCAGTTAGCAATTGCTGATCTGAGTAGTTTTTCAATACGACCTGAAGCTTCTTGCGCTGAAAAGCGTAAAATATTTAATGCTTCAAATACATCCTTACCGCGTACGGTATCAGCCACCAAACGCATCTTACGAGGCGAGGTTGGGCAATTATTGAGTTTCGCAATAGCAACACTTTTCATTGCTTCTTTACGTTCCTCGGCTTTTATTCTTTTTCTAGCTCCCATAGTTCCTTAGTTAGCGAGCGACTAGCGCTTCTTATCTCTTTTATCAGCGTGACCACGAAACGAGCGTGTTGGAGAAAATTCTCCTAATTTGTGTCCTACCATATTCTCTGTAACAAATACAGGAATAAACTGTCTACCGTTATGAACGGCAATAGTTAGACCTACAAAGTCAGGTGTTATTGTACTGGCGCGAGACCATGTCTTAATAACTGACTTCTTTCCAGAACTTTGCATAGTTTCAACGCGTTGAACCAGCTTGTAGTGGACGAATGGGGGTTTTTTCAGTGAACGTGCCATATCTTATTTCTTCCTGCCTTCAATGATATACTTAGATGATTTCTTGCGAGTGTTACGTGTCTTGTAACCTTTTGCAGGAATTCCATTTCGTGAACGTGGATGTCCACCTGATGATTTTCCTTCACCACCACCCATTGGGTGATCTACTGGGTTCATTACCACTCCACGAACTCGTGGACGGCGTCCCAACCAACGTGAACGACCAGCTTTACCGCTAACCTGAAGGTTGTGCTCGGAATTTCCAACGGAACCGATAACAGCCATACAAGTAATTAAGATCATTCTAGTTTCACCACTTGGTAGCTTGATAATAGCAAACTTGCCATCACGAGCTGCAAGTTGAGCGTAAGCACCAGCACTACGAGCAATGCATGCTCCTTGTCCAGGGTTTAATTCAATATTATGAATAATAGTTCCTAGTGGGATATCTGATAAATACAGTGCGTGACCAACTTGCGGTAATGCTTTCTTACCAGAATTAATCTTCATTCCAGGTGTAAGACCAGCTGGAGCAATTATGTATCGTTTGTCTCCGTCTTTATATTCGACAAGACAAATACGACTTGAGCGATTTGGATCATACTCCACTGTTAATACAGTAGCTTCCATATGCTTATTACGCTTAAAATCTATGATTCGGTAACGACGCTTATGACCACCTCCACGGTAACGCATAGTCATCTTACCTGTATCATTACGACCGCCAGACTTCTTGAGTGACTCAAGTAACGGCTTATGAGGTGTGTCAGTAGTGAGCTCAGAAAAATTCGTGAGAACTCTATGACGCATACCGGGCGTTATTGGATTGAATTTACGAAGTGCCATATTAGATGTTGTCGTAGAAATCGATGTTCTCGCCTTCAGCAATGCTAACTAATGCTTTTTTGTATGCATTAGTGCGGCCTTTAACTACACCGGTTTTAGTGAAACGTTGTTTAGCTTTTCCATCTACACGAAGTGTGCGGACGTTCATCACAGTAACGTTATACTCTTTTTCGATCGCATTTTTAATCTCGATCTTATTTGCACCGAGAGAAACTACGAATCCGTAGCTATTAGTCCGCTCAGTATCGGCAGACATTTTCTCAGTTATGAGGGGCTTGATTAGGATCTCTTTCATAGCAGATATCACTTTAGCAATCCCTCGAGAACCTCGTGGGCATTATCAACGAACAATAAGTTCGTACAGTTCATAATATCGTAAGTGCTCAAATCTGAAGCTAGCATAACTCTATGCTTGGGCAAATTGCGGCAGCTACGGTAAACGTTGTTATCTTGAGTTGGAAGAATCGTTAAAGTCTTCTTATCGTCAAGCTTCAGGTTTGTCATTACAGTTAAAAAGTCCTTAGTCTTAGGAGCATCCATCTTAATGCTATCAACTACCATGATACCTTCGGCTTTCGCTTTGTAACTAAGTGCGCTACGACGAGCTAGTTTTTTCAACTTAGAATTTAGGTATATAGTATAATCTCTTGGTTCAGGGCCGAAAGTATTACCTCCACCGCGGAACAAAGGGTTTTTGATAGAACCAGCACGAGCTGTTCCAGTACCTTTTTGTTTCTTAATCTTACGAGTTGATCCTGAAACAATACCACGATGAAGAGTATCGTGGGTACCTTGCCTTTGAGCAGCATGGTAACGTTTCACATCCAAGTAGATTGCATGATCGTTAGGCTCGATTCCGAAAACAGAATCGTTAAGCTCAGCACTTTTCTTCGACTTAGAGCCTTTACTTGTATATACGTCGATTTTCATTATGCTTGTGGCTTACGGATTACAATGGTTGATCCTTTATGACCAGGAACAGCACCTTTAACAACAAGGACACCTTTTTCTGGCATAACTTTAAGAACTTCCAAATTCTCAATGGTAACTTGTGAATTACCCATCTGACCAGCCATGCGCATTCCCTTGAATACACGAGCTGGATATGAAGCAGCACCGATAGAACCTGGAGCACGTAGACGGTTATGCTGACCATGAGTAGCTTGACCTACACCAGCGAAACCGTGACGTTTAACAACTCCTTGGAATCCTTTTCCTTTTGAAGTGCCAATGACACTTACATATTCTCCTTCATTAAATACATCTTCAACCTTTACTGTATCTCCTAATTGGAGTTCATCAGTAAAACTTTTAAATTCTACTAAGCTTCGCTTAGGCGATACACCAGCGCGCTTAAAGTGACCTTGCATTGCTTTTGATGTGCTCTTTTCAGAACGTTCACCAAAACCGAGTTGGACAGCTGTATAGCCATCTCTCTCGAGGGTACGTACTTGCGTTACTACGCAAGGACCTACTTCTAACACCGTGCATGGGATGTTCTTCCCAGAGGCACCGTAGATGCTGGTCATTCCTACTTTTTTCCCTATTAATCCAGGCATTTTAATTTATTTTTTTTAAAATAGACAAAGTCTATTATCATACTTTTATTTCAACTTCAACTCCACTTGGCAACTCCAATCGCATTAAAGCATCTACTGTCTTTGATGAAGAACTGTAGATATCTATAAGACGTTTATAATTACTAAGCTCAAACTGTTCACGAGCCTTTTTATTTACGTGTGGTGATCGTAAAACAGTGAATATTCTTTTATGTGTAGGTAGTGGAATAGGTCCGCTAATTACAGCTCCTGTAGATTTTACAGTTTTAACTATTTTCTCAGCCGATTTATCAACCAGATTATGGTCGTATGACTTAAGTTTTATGCGAATTTTTTGTGTCATGGCGTTCCTAGATATTAACCTTGGGCTTCTTCTATTACTCTCTCTTGAATATTTCTAGGAGCTTCAGTGTAATGACTGAAAGACATACTAGATGTGGCACGACCTGAAGTTAAAGTTCTAAGGTCTGTAACGTATCCGAACATCTCAGAAAGAGGAACTTTACCGTTAATTACTGTCTTGCCTGAACGCTCATCAGTGCCTTCAATAATAGCACGACGTTTGTTTAGGTCTCCAATACAATCACCCATGTTTTCCTCTGGAGTTACAACCTCAAGAGACATCATAGGTTCTAGAATTTTTGGTGTACATTGTTTAATTGCATTACGATAAGCAAACTTTGCAGCTTGCTCAAACGATAGTGCATCTGAGTCAACAGGGTGAAAGCTTCCGTCTAAAAGCTCAACTCGTAAGCTATCCATAGGGAATCCAGCTAAAACACCATTTACCATAGCCGTTTTGAAACCTTTCTCAACAGCTGGTATAAATTCTCTTGGAACGTTTCCGCCTTTAACAGAACTTTGAAATTCTAATCCATCTTTCTCAGGATCAGTAGCCGGTCCAACTTTAACAATAATATCAGCGAATTTACCACGCCCACCAGATTGTTTCTTGTAAACCTCACGGTGCTGAATTTCTGAGAAGATAGCTTCCTTATATGCAACACGTGGTTGTCCTTCGTTGCACTCAACATTGAATTCACGACGTAGGCGATCAATTAGAACTTCAAGGTGAAGCTCACCCATTCCAGAAATAATTGTTTGACCACTTTCCTCGTCAGTTCTAACGGTAAAGGTCGGATCCTCTTCAGATAACTTAGCAAGACCATTTGACAATTTGTCAAGATCAGCTTGAGATTTAGGTTCGATTGCAATTCCAATCACCGGGTCAGGGAATGACATCGACTCGAGAACAATCGGTGAATCTTGAGCGCATAAAGTATCGCCAGTACGAATATCCTTAAATCCCACTACAGCACCAATATCACCTGCCTCTAATTCATCGATAGGATTCTGCTTATTAGAATGCATTTGGAAGATTCGTGAAATACGCTCCTTCTTATCTGAACGAGTATTCTTAACGTAAGATCCGGCAGGAAGAGTTCCTGAGTATGCACGTACAAAACACAAACGACCAACAAAAGGATCTGTTGCGATTTTGAACGCTAGTCCTGCAAATGGCTCATCTGGATCGGGCATACGCTTAATCTCTTTCTCCTCATCATCTGGATCATGACCTATAATAGCACCAACATCATATGGTGATGGAAGGTAGCGCATAACTCCGTCTAACATTGTTTGCACTCCTTTATTCTTAAAAGCAGAACCACACATTATTGGAGTAATATCCATAGCTATGGTCGCTTTACGAATTGCAGAGTAAATCTCATCATGAGTTAAGCTATTTGGATCTTCGAAATACTTCTCCATAAGAGTATCATCCTGTTCTGCAACAGACTCTATAAGTTTTTCTCGCCATTCAGTAACTGTCTCGACAAGGTCTTCTGGTATATCAATCTCCTCCCAAGTCATCCCCATATCTTCCTCATTCCAAACAAAAGCTTTGTTTTGGACTAAATCAACTACACCGCGGAAAGTCTCTTCTGCTCCAATAGGAACCTGTAGAGGTACTGGATTTGCTCCTAGCATCTCACGAATCATCTTGACAACATTAAAGAAGTCAGCACCAGAACGGTCCATCTTATTTACGAAACCAATACGAGGGACTTTGTATTTATCAGCTAGAGACCAATTTGTCTCAGATTGTGGCTCAACACCAGAAACTGCACAAAAAAGACCAACAGCTCCGTCTAAAACTCTCAATGATCTTTCTACCTCAACTGTAAAGTCAACGTGACCAGGAGTGTCAATAATGTTTATTCTATGCTCTATGTCATTGAATTCCCAAGAACATGTAGTTGCAGCAGAGGTAATAGTAATACCGCGCTCTTGCTCTTGCTCCATCCAATCCATAGTCGCAGCACCATCGTGAACCTCACCAATCTTATGTGAAATTCCAGTGTAATATAGGATACGCTCCGTACATGTCGTTTTACCGGCATCTACGTGGGCCATAATGCCGATGTTCCTTGTTAGGTTGAGGTCTCTCTTTGCCATAATAATATTAGAAACGGAAGTGAGCGAATGCTTTGTTTGCCTCAGCCATACGATGGGTGTCTTCTTTCTTCTTGAAAGTAGCCCCCTCCTCTTTTGCAGCAGCAATAATCTCTGCTGCTAATCGAAGAGCCATAGACTTTTCATTACGCTTACGCGCAAAACTAATAAGCCAGTTCATTGCAAGACTATTCTTACGACCATCACGTATAGGTGTTGGTATCTGGAAAGTGGCTCCACCGACACGACGGCTTCTTACCTCTACTCCAGGAGTTACGTTTTCAAGTGCCTTCTTGAATAGTTCTAAACCGTCTTCTCCAGACTTTTCAGTAACTTGTTCTATAGCGCTGTAGAAAATCTTGAACGCAGTACTTTTCTTTCCGTCTTTCATTAAACTGTTGACGAAAACAGTTACTTGAACATCTCCGAATTTTGGATCCGGTAGGACGCGGTGCTTTTTAGCTACTTTCCTTCTCATTGTTCAGTGTATTACTTCTTCTTTGGTCTTTTTGCTCCGTACTTAGAACGACTCTGAGTACGCCCATCTACACCAGCTGTATCGAGTGCACCACGAACTATGTGGTATCGTACACCTGGTAAATCTTTTACACGACCTCCACGAACCAGTACGATACTGTGTTCTTGTAGGTTGTGGCCTTCACCACCTATATAGGCATTCACTTCGTTTCCGTTAGTTAAGCGTACACGTGCCACTTTTCTCATTGCTGAGTTGGGCTTCTTAGGTGTCGTAGTATAAACACGAACGCATACACCACGACGTTGTGGGCATGAGTCCAATGCTGCGGACTTACTTGTTACCGGCTTAGTGTACCGGCCCTTGCGTATTAGCTGCTGTATTGTAGGCATCTTCGCGGTTAGCGTTATCAAATGGGCATAAAAAAGACTTTCCCAAATTTAAATGGGGGTGCAAAAGTATAACATTTTGTATTAATTCCAACAACATTGAGGGGTTTTTTACACCAAAATGATAAAGGTCTCTTCGCTTCCTCCTGAATAGTACTATACTTAACTTAGCGCTGTGGAATTTCTAAACGATTTAAATGAGCCCCAAAGAGCAGCTGCAGAGCACATGCTGGGACCGATGATGGTCATTGCTGGGGCGGGTAGTGGTAAGACTCGAGTTTTGACTTATCGGATAGCAAATTTGATGAGTAAGGGGGTTGATCCATTTTCTATTTTGGCCTTAACCTTTACTAATAAGGCTGCAAAAGAGATGAAACAACGGATAGGCAGGGTTGTGGGAAATGATGAAGCTAGATACCTAATGATGGGAACGTTCCACAGCATATTTGCAAGGGTTCTAAGAATAGAAAGCGATAGAATTAATTACCCCCATAATTTCACGATCTATGATAGCCAAGATAGTAGAGCACTGATAAAGGATATTATCAAAGGGTTAGGCCTTGACGACAAGGTTTATAAGGCAGCTTCGGTTGCAAACAGGATTTCTGGCGCAAAAAACAACCTGATAGACGCAAATAACTATGCAAATCATCTCGAAATTCAAGCTGAAGACAAACAAGCTGGAAAATCAAGAGTAGCAGATATTTTCAAAGCATACGAAAACAGATGCTTTAGAGCTGGCGCAATGGATTTTGACGACCTACTCTTCAAAATGAATGTTCTATTGAGAGACTTTCCTGATTTACTCAATAAGTATCAACATCGCTTCAAATACATTTTAGTAGACGAGTATCAGGATACTAACTATGCTCAATATCTTATTATAAAGCAACTTGCTGCTGCACACGAAAACATATGTGTCGTAGGTGATGATGCTCAATCAATATATGGGTTTAGGGGAGCTAGTATTCAGAATATCCTGAATTTTAAGAAGGACTATCCAGACACTACAACCTATAAGTTAGAGCAAAACTACAGGTCGACTAAAATGATTGTCAATGCTGCAAACTCTGTGATTGCTATAAATAAAAACCAAATCAAGAAGGAGATTTGGACTGCAAACTCCGATGGAGATAAAATAAAAATTCACAGGGCGAGTAGTGACAATAACGAAGGGAGGTTTGTTGCAGACAACATATTTGAAACAAGGGGGGTATCTCAATGTGAGTATGGAGACTTCGCTGTACTATATAGAACTAACGCTCAGTCAAGATCTTTTGAGGAGAGCTTAAGGAAGATAAATATTCCATATAGGATATACGGGGGGCAGAGTTTCTATCAAAGGAAAGAGATAAAGGACTTAATCGCCTACTTTCGACTTACTGCAAATCCAAGGGACGATGAAGCTTTAAGGAGAATCATCAACTATCCTACTAGAGGAATTGGAAATACAACTCTGGACAGATTATTTGCGGCAGCTGGTGAAAAAGATATGGGTGTGTATGATTTGATGAGCTTAGGTGACCAACCTAAGGCAATTAAAAAGGCCGCTTGGTCAAAAATCCAAGATTTCACTGCTATGATGAAGGGGTTTTCCGCTGATTTAGAAAACCAAACCGCACATGCTCTAGGATTACAGATTGCAAAACGTTCTGGATTAGTTCATCAATTATATACTGACAAAACTCCCGAGGGAGTAGCTAGATATGATAACGTTCAGGAACTTCTAAACGGATTACAGGCATTCAGCGAACAGCCTGACCCAGAAAACCCGGATGCTATACGAACACTTTCAGACTTTTTACTAGATGTTGCATTATTAACAGACGCCGATAAAGACGACGACGACACGAATAAAGTGTCCCTTATGACTATTCACGCAGCCAAAGGATTAGAATTCAAGCATGTAAACATCGTTGGGTTAGAAGAAAATCTATTCCCAAGTCAAAGAGCCATGGACTCGAGAGCCGAGCTAGAAGAGGAAAGACGGCTTTTCTATGTTGCACTTACAAGAGCGTGTGAGAGTTGTACGTTATCGTATGCTACAACAAGATTTAAATGGGGGCAACTGCACCAAGGAGACCCGAGCCGATTCTTAGACGAAATAGATGATAAGTATATTATTCAGCCGGTAGGAGTATCGAGTTCAGGCATCTCTAGCGGTAGCTTGAATTCTGGTTCAGGATATAAATCGGGAGGATGGAGTAAAAAAGTTAATAAGCCAAGTATCGCAGGTCGGAAACTCAAAAAGATAGATTTGTCTTCTAAATCTACTCTAAATGAAAAGATGGAGAAATCTTCTGGAATAAGTAGTGAATCTAATAATACCAAAACACAAACTGGTAAACCAAGTATTTCAGAGGGGATGACAGTAAATCACGCCAAGTTTGGCAAAGGAAAAGTTGTGAAAGTTGAAGGGGACGAACCAAATGTGAAAGCAACTATTTTCTTTCCAGCAGCTGGATCAAAGCAGTTGCTTCTGAAATTTGCCAAACTTGAAGTACTATGAAACCAATTAATTTAATAGCAACTTTTATTATTGTAGCATTAATAAGTGGATGTTGTAGAAATGACTGCGCTAACACCTATATAATTGAAGGGGTCGTAATAGAACTAGCAACTGGATTACCATGCGTGGGTTTTGAAGTTGTAATGGAGGAGCAAGTACTTGAAAATGGCGTTCTAAACGGATTCTTCGAAACTGCGGGGACTGCAAATACTGACGAAGCTGGGTTTTTTACCATTTCTTTTCCTAGGAAGAGCGCTTTAGAATATCGAATAGGAATAGATGAGGAAGGGTGGTTTGGTATATCAGAAGATATCAATCCTGATGATTTTTCTCCAGATATTCCAGTACACATAGATATGGAGGCAGTCCCAAAAGCTGAATTGAGTGTTAATATTATTAACCAAATACCATCCGCTGAATTAGATAAGCTCCGATTTAGGTTTCTCGAGGATTTTGAACATTATACTACTTGCGGTACTGATTGGAGAGTTTTTGAAGGAGCGTCTGTGGATACGACTATAAACTGTATTCTTCCTGGAAATGTCTGGATGCCATATCTGCATATTGATCAATCAGGAGAAGAAGATGTTGAAGTGTCAGATTCGATTTACTGTGTAGCATTTGAAACTACATCATTAGAAATACCATTCTAAACAAATAATATAAGCTCTTCAGTATTAGACCCAAGATTACTTTGTAAAATCTTGAACTAACTTTGCCGCACTTGCAATATTGACACCGTAAATAAAATTATGTTCCTACGTATCTCATTCATTAGAATAATAACCTTCCTGTTTTTCATTCTACTTTTCTCCGCCAAACCATTTGCTCAGCAAAATTCAGAATCTGTTTGGGCTAATGAAGTGAGAGCGAATGAAAGAGAATATATAGAAAATAATGGGGTATCTAATATTAACTCAAGCAGAGGGATAGAAACTCCTCCTCCATTTTCTGAATTAAGAACTGCTGCCGAATGGGAGGAAATAGAAGTCTTGACAATAGCTTGGGAAGGTTTCCCCTGCATTCTTAAGCAAATCGTAGCAGCATCTGTATCAGAATGCAGGGTAATTGTCTTTACTGAAAACATTAACTCAACCTCTAATTATCTTTCGAGCAGTTCTTGTGGTGGCGCACTTAATCTTGAAAATGTAGATATTCTCCAAGCTGATTTAAATACAATATGGATTAGAGATTATGGAGCAAATACTGTTTATGGATCGTGGAATGACGACAGGTTGTTGGTCGACTGGATTTATAACCGACCTAGACCAGATGATGACATTATTCCCGATGTCCTAGCAGAACATCTTGAATTAGATCTCTACAGTACTACAGCAGAACCATATAACCTTATGAATACTGGAGGGAATTGGATGAGTGACGGATTCGGAACAGCTTTTGAATCTGAGCTTGTTCTCGATGAGAATCAAGGCGGAAGCACTTGGTGGACAGATTTTCCAAACCACACAACAGAAGAAATTGAAGGCATTTTTGAAGACTTTATGGGGGTACATACATTTATCAAAATGCCTACCCTACCCTACGATGGCATACATCATATAGACATGCACATGAAACTTTTGGACGAAAGCACATTGATGGTGTCCGAATATCCTGAAGGAGTCGCCGATGGGCCACAAATAAATGCCAATGTTGATTACATTCTGTCAAACTTCACCACCAAATGGGGAACGCCATTTAATATTATTAGAATACCTAGCCCCCCTCAAATAGGTGGAGGATACCCAAACACAGGAGGGTGGTACGAAACATATAGCAATGCTGTATTCGTGAATGAAAAAATACTACTTCCTACATATTATGAGGAGTACGATACTACAGCGATTAGGATATGGGAGGAGGCTATGCCAGGGTACGAAATCGTAGGTATTGATTGTGACGGGTCTGAGAGTATTATTTCTTTAAGTGGTGCGATTCATTGCATTACACATTCTGTCTCAGTAGAGGACCCATTAATAATAAGTCACCTTCCACTTCCCGACACCGAAAACACGACAGACCCCTACACAGTTGAGGGCTATTTGAGTCATAGATCAGGTATTCTAGAAGCAAATCTTTTCTATTCCGACAACCCAAATGGACCGTGGACTGAAATCTCGATGAACGACTCGGGAGACGGAGAGAATTGGACTGCAGATATCCCAGCAGCGCCAGAGGATTCTGATATTTTCTATTACATCTCTGCAAATGCTAATTCAGG
>Ga0206681_10000699_pt1 | contig 17179 bp, 14 predicted proteins | sample M150012015metaG_FD_161048 | JGI IMG/M metagenome (GOLD analysis project Ga0206681, IMG submission 161048) | Ammonia-oxidizing marine archaeal communities from Monterey Bay, California, United States - M1 500m 12015 | ecosystem: Environmental > Aquatic > Marine > Intertidal zone | place: USA...
AACGGTTTTGTAAATATTGAAAACTTTAATAACGTATTACCCATCTGATTGTTCTAATAATTAACCCATTATTACTAGATTAAATCTTTAGTGTATAATAATTAGACTTCTCTAATATAAATAGACTTCTCTAATATAAAAAAATTACAGTAATCTTCGTGTTAATAATAAATGTGTTTTACACGCTTGTTTAGTGATTATTGCTTCAAATTTAAAGTAGTTATTTATGATAAAAATTGGCATACTTTCAGATACTCATGGAGTAGTTCACCCCAAAATTGTTGATTTAATAAATAAGTGTGATATTGCTATTCATGCTGGTGATATTGTTGATATTGAAGTAATTAAAAAACTAAATCCATTGCAAAAAGTTGTTGCTGTAAAGGGTAACAATGATAGTCACATAGAATGTTTTGACGAAGTTGAAATATTAGACCTTCCTGGAGGTAAATTAGTAGTTGAACACGGCCACAAGCATGGACATCATGAACCTTGCCACGATTCTTTAAGGTCGACTTATCCGGATGCAAAAATTATTGTTTATGGTCATACCCACAAGCAAATAATAGATGATACACAAAAGCCCTGGGTAATTAATCCTGGAGCAGCTGGCGATGTTCGGAACTATGGTAGCGCTAAATGCTTTACTATTAATATACAAAGCCCAGAGGATTGGGACATTAAGTCACACAAATTCTATTGATATCTCATTAGAGATAGTATAAATATCACTAAAAATACCTTGCAATTAAACGCTTAAAGGTTATTATTAAACGCTGTAAAATATTTAGTATCTGTTAGATATTTCTAGAACAAATTCAGGAGAAAATATGAAAAATGCTTTCTACGCACAGTCGGGCGGTGTAACAGCTGTAATTAATGCCTCAGCATGTGGTGTAATTGAAACAGCCAGAAAGAATTCAGATAAGATTGGTACAGTTTACGCAGGCCAAAACGGCATCATTGGTGCGCTAACTGAGAACCTAATTGATACATCTAAAGAGTCTACTGCCGATATAGCAGCATTAAAACATACCCCTTCAGGAGGTTTTGGATCTTGTCGTTACAAAATGAAGTCCCTTGAAGCTAATAGAGCTGAATATGAAAGACTTATTGAAGTCTTTAGAGCTCATAACATAGGTTACTTCTTCTACAATGGTGGTGGTGATTCAGCGGATACATGCCTAAAAGTATCTCAGTTATCTGAGTCCATGGGCTACCCAATTCAAGCAATACACGTCCCAAAAACTGTTGACAATGACTTACCGGTCACAGACAACTGCCCTGGATTCGGCTCAGTTGCTAAATATATAGCTGTCTCAACTATGGAGGCTAGTTTCGATGTATCTTCAATGGCCGCAACATCAACAAAGATTTTTGTACTCGAGGTTATGGGTAGACATGCAGGATGGATAGCCGCAGCTGGTGGGTTAGTAGATGACTCAATCCCGGTTGTAATTTTGTTCCCTGAAGTTAACTTTGATGAAGAAAAATTTCTATCAAAAGTTGACAGCAACGTAAAAGAGTTCGGTTACTGCACTATTGTTGTTTCTGAAGGAACGAAATGGCCAGACGGTCGTTTCCTAGCTGAGCAAGGAACTCGAGATGACTTTGGTCATGCCCAACTAGGTGGCGCAGCTCCAGTCGTTGCAAACCTTATTAAAGAGTCTTTAGGACACAAGTACCACTGGGCTGTTGCAGATTATCTACAGCGTTCTGCTCGCCACTTGGCCTCTCAGTCTGATGTTGAACAGGCTTACGCTCTTGGTGAGGCGGCCGTCAATATGGCTCTTGAAGGTAAAAATTCTGTTATGCCGGCTATTATCCGTACTTCAAACAATCCATATACATGGGAAATAGGTTCCGGCGAACTAAAAGATATTGCTAATGTTGAAAAGATGATGCCAACAGATTATATATCTGCTGATGGTTTCGGCATAACTGATGCATGCCGTGAATACCTACAACCACTAATAAATGGAGAAAACTACCCTCCGTACAAGGATGGCTTGCCAGACTATGTGGTCATGAAAAAAGAAATGGTAGAAAAAAAATTACCTCCATTTGAGGTTTAATTTTAATTACAACAATCTCTGCTCAAGCTCAATTTAGAAAATGAGTGAGGTTTATTTATAAGGAAAAAAATAATGAACGTTATATTATTAGGCCCTCCCGGAGCAGGAAAGGGAACCCAAGCAACAAATATTTGTAAAAAGTACTCAATCCCTCAGATCTCTACCGGAGATATGCTTCGTGCTGCAGTTAAGGCTGGAACCCCTCTAGGTGTTGAAGCAAAAAAAGTAATGGATGCCGGAGGACTGGTTTCTGATGACATTATTATCGGTCTAGTAAAGGAAAGGATTACCGAGGATGATTGTACGAATGGCTTCTTATTCGATGGTTTTCCTCGCACAATTGCTCAAGCAGAAGCACTAAAAACTGATGGAGTTAAGATTGACTATGTCGTCGAAATACAGGTTCCAGATGAAGATATTGTTGCCCGTATGTCTGGACGCCGTGCACACTTAGCATCTGGCCGTACATATCACATTACATATAATCCCCCAAAGACTGAAGGTAAGGACGATATCACCGGTGAAGAATTGGTGCAACGTGCTGATGATAACGAGAACACTGTTCGCTCACGTTTAGATGTTTACCATGAGCAAACTCAACCGCTGGTAGATTATTACAGGTCTTGGATGAATAGCGATAATGAAGCCCCCAAATATGGTGCAGCTGAGGGCGTTGGATCTTTAGAAGATGTAAGAGATCGCGTTTACGCTAACCTAGATTAATACTACTATGACCAAGACAGGTCCTAGAGAAATTAATATCCCCTATAGGCCCATCCCTTTGGATGTGCCAAAAGGGATGAAGCCTAATGAGTTTTTCAATTCTCCTGAAAATTTAAAAGATTTAACTGAAAACAATGGCCTCCTGACTAACGACGAAGATTTGTTACTCTACCGAAAGGCCTTGGGACATTCAAATGAATTCGACTGTTCTATTATTTACAATACATCTCAAAGCATTCTAAACCCTCTTGGGAGGCCTGTGCGTCGTACTCAACTTCCTAGCAAAGTTAGAAACGTTTGGAATAGAATGAATCAGGTTGTTTTTGACTTTATGTTGGATGTTTATCCTGACCCGGATAGGTACCTTGTGCTTGCTGGAGAGGCATCCCTAGATGCAACATGGCCTATTACATCTGCAGGTGTGCCAAGCATAAGGATGTTACATAACCATTTCATAGTGTTTGATAAAGAGGATTTAAAGTCTGCTAATTTTGCTAATTCAAATGACCCAAACCTAACCGATGGTGGGCAGCACTCTTTGTTTGCGGCTTACATGCATGACGTGTACTCAGATTTTTTGTCGTCTCTTGATTTACAGATTCTTAAACCAGTAACCGGTGACGCTTCTAGCCTTTTACTAACTGGGTACCCTCGAGGACTACCAAGCTGGGAAGTTCAGGGAGGCATAGACAGCTTAAAAAATATTGATTTTTGGAATGAATATGACGATATTTTGAAAGGGTTTATTGATTTTTACCGAACCTTTTTCGCTCAAGTGTCTAGTAGAAATTCCGGACTACCAAAAGACTCTTATTTTCCTAAAGAAATTGAAAGAACGCTACTATTTAATAATTGTTTTTTATCTGCCGCGAAGAAGGTTCGTGATAAGTGCATTCATGACGCAAAATATGCATCTGCAATTAGATGGCAGCCCGCATTTAAACAGTTAATATACAGGAACGATCAGAACAAACTTATTGTAACTATTTCGCAAAACTCAATTGGCAATGCTATAACTGAGCTTCTTGGAGTTGTAGTTAATCGTTCCCCTGATATTGCAGCTTATGAAAAGAAAGAGCCCGCATTAATTAATAAATTGCTTGCTCTAAGGGCAAGACTTGTTGAGGCAGATCTCGGTAAAGGTATCGGCACGAAGTATTGGGATGATTGTTAGAACGTATTTTCTGAAATAGCTATACTTTAGGAGTTCTCTACATTAATACTGCTGCTACTTGATAGCATAAAATTAGCCTGAACCTTCATCAATGTTAGTACGCAATCTTTGAGATCATTGTACTCACTAACTCCGGTATCAATTTGCTTCGTACCTAAATAGTAAAAAACGCTCTTGTAGACAAACTCGTCAACTTTAATTATTACGAATGTACAGTCCGTTGTTTCCCATACTACTGCAGGACATAGTGTAGTGTTCTCATCTGAAGCACTCCTAGTAATCTCAATATCAGCCAAATGAAACTCTACATCCTTCCAGCGCTCACTTGTAGCTTTTTCTATAGTTTTTAGCTCAGTTGGAGAGAAATCGTTAGGCATATCAGTTATATTACTTTAGTAAAACTAGTGTACAACATTATTTAGGTCTTGCTCATTGTCTACTGCCCCACCGGCCTCAATTTCTTCATCTGTGGCGTCACGAATTGACACAACTTCTAGCTTGAAGATTATTTTTTTACCGCATAGAGGATTATTGCCATCAACAGTTAATTTGCCGTTCTCAATCTTAGTAACATAAAACTCTTTAGGTTCACCTTTGTCACTTTCCATGACAATCTTAGCGCCAATCTGCCTATACTCTTCAGGAACATTTTCAATATCATCAGTGAATGTTAGGCTCTCGTCCCACTCACCAAACATGTCATTGCAATCTATTGGCACCTCTACTATATCGCCAACACACTTACCATCAAGCTCAACGGTAACTTGTTCAAATAACTGTGAATTTTCGCCATGTACATAGCCTAACGGGATTTCTACTTGGGCAACGATGTCGCCATTGGTTTCATCAATAATTTTATAAGTCAGCTCTACAAACTTATTATCAGTAATAATTTCTTTCACTTTTGTAAATACCTTTGTGAAGCTCTTAGCTTATCAATTTGTTAATACCAATAACAATGCTAAAAGATTGTTGCGCCGAATATTTTAATTTTTTCATCTTCTAAACCAAGCACCAACCTACCCAGATACTCGCCTTCCATTTTTTTGTTAGTTTGCTTATAGAGGACACTAACATGTTCGCCACGTCTTAAGATTCCCAAAACTTCACTCTCTGGAGATAAATTTTTTGTTAATTCGTTTCTAGCCCACTGCTTACCGATCTCTATTTCGTTAGCACCACGCATCATCTCTTTACAAAAATTCTTAGTAAAGCCCATATAATTTTGATTATGCGAAAATTTTTTTAGATCTTTCCACATAGGGTTTGCGATCTCTAAAATTTCCTCGTCTGTTTTTTCAAGAATGTTCATTACTCTTACTCACAAAATAAATACTTAAAATAATATCCTACGGACACATTATATAAAAAAAGACCAACGTACGAAAGCCCGTTGGTCTTTTATATTCTAAATAAAGATTAAACTTAATTAACCTTTATTTATCTACTTAGTCTTCGTTCTCATCAACAATATGATAAACAGGAGCTTTTTCCATTGTGTACTCACCAGTCTTACGGTCACGGTGTGATACTGTTAATACATGCCAGTTATCATCATCTAGCTTAAGGGCATCGCCACGGTAATAGTAACCAGGCCAGCGAGTCTCTTTACGGAATAATGTATGCTGCATAACGCTCTCAGATGTACGATGGCGGTGCTTTAATTCCCATGCACGCATTAGTTGATGTGTATCTTCTGCGCCGATATGATCTAGATCTTCTTCAAGAATCTTTAACTTTTCAACACCAAAGTTTAATAGTTTATCGTTAGTCATATAGTTAACACCAATACCACCGCAATACTCATCCATAATCTTTTCAAGACGCTGAAGACCTTGAATTGGAAGAATGTAGCTTGGAGATACAGTGCCACCAACGATTTCATTACGCCCAACGGTATAGTTCTCTAGAGGTTTATATACCTTCTCCTTTAAGTCTGCAATTTGTTTGTCAGAGACATTCATATTGTCAGCCATACCATCATTTATGTAATTAACGGCAGCTTTTGCGGCTAAACGACCCTCAGTAAACGATCCAGAAGAGAATGCATGTGCAGTACCGCCAACAGCATCTCCGGCTCCGAATAGACCTTCAACTGTCATCATTCTGTTGTATCCCCAAAAATACTCATCCGGAGATAGGTCTTTAGGACCTGAACACCATGCGCCTGAACATGTCGCGTGGGATCCCATTACGTAAGGCTCTGATGTTGTTAACTCAGGATTAACGTACTTCGGATCAATGTTCTGTGATGCCCATACTACCGCTTGACCAACAGTCATTCCTAGGAAATTTTCCCAACCAACCTCTTCTAAATGAGGGTCTTGGAATGCCTCCATTGTTACCATATGGATTGGTCCTCTTCCAGCTGCAACCTCATTAATAAATGCGTGGTTACGCAAGCAAGTTGGAGTCGGAACGTGGTCGATATATTCGCCAACAATCTCTTTAGTGTGCTCATACCAAGTCGTTTCATACTCGTTACCGTAAGCATTTTGAGTATATGTTTTAAGGTGTAGGAAGTATGCTCCAACTGGGCCATATCCGTCTTTGAATCGAGCAAGAACGATACGGTTTTCCATTTGAGTCATCTTAGCACCAGCTTCAATAGTTAATGCGTATGCAGAGCCAGAGCTCCAAGGCGCATACCAAGTACGTCCCATACCTTCACCAACAGAGCGTGGCTTAAAGATGTGTGAAGCACCACCAGCACCAACAATAACAGTTTTCGCACGAAACACGTGGTAGTCACCTGTACGACAGTTAAAGCCGACAGCACCACCTATACGATTTTCTTTAGTTTCATCCATCAATAAGTGTGTAACCATAATTCGATTATAAATCTTATCTGCGGATTTACGTGCAGCCTCAGCAACGATAGGCTTATAGCTTTCACCATGAATCATTATTTGCCATTTACCTTCACGCTGGTACGCTCCGGTAGTAGAGTTTTTCATAAGTGGGAGACCCCACTCTTCAAATTTGTGTACTGCAGAGTCAACATGACGAGCCATATCGTAGGCTAAATCCTCACGCACCATACCCATCAAATCGTTACGAGCATATCGTACATGATCCTCAGGATTATTCTCACCCCAAGAAGTACCCATATAACAGTTAATTGCATATAATCCTTGAGCAACAGCTCCAGAACGATCAATGTTTGCCTTTTCAGCAATAACGATCTTCATATCACGACCCCAGTATCTTGCCTCATAGGCAGCACCTGTACCACCCATTCCAGCGCCAACGACTAGAACATCAATGTCGTTTTCGTATATTGTTTTATATCCCATTAGTAGTAAACTCCCTCTTTAAATTTAAGGCCATTAGTGGCCAATGTGTGCATACCTTCATCCTGATTGAACGCATCTGGTTCATAACAAAGATAATCGTCAGCGTGCTCTTCCTTCTTAGGAACTGGCAGTTTAGCGAGTTCTGGAATAGCTGTACCCCAAGGCTTAGTTGTTATTGGAGACAAGAAGTTCTTCTCACGCCCGTCTCTAAACTTAATCTTCCAGGCGATTGTGCCCTTCTCTTCTTCGCGTAGTACGCGTACACTATGCCCTAATGGGGCAAAGTCGGCATAACCACGAACGTCAATAGCGTTTTGTGGGCAAGCCTTAACGCATGAGTAGCACTCCCAGCACATGTTAGGTTCAATATTTACAGCACGACGATATTTTTTATCGATATGCATTATGTCTGATGGGCAGATATCAACACAATGTCCACAACCATCACAACGAGTCATATATACAAAAGCAGGCATTTTATTTTCCTTTTATTAGTTAATTAAATAATATTAGTAGTTTCTAGGAGCTGCACGCTTAATTCCAAGGCCCATGTCTAATGGTGCGTCTTTTAGCAATTCCATAGAGTGTCTATCTCTGTCAGCAGGGTCCTGTCTGTCGGCTGGTTGGGGTAAGTTCTCATTAGAGCCGTCAGCCTTAATCATGCGCTTATTGTAAGCAGCAGCAGGCTTGAAGAACATATGAGCAAACTTAGACCATAACACTCCACCAAATAGGACAGTACTTGAAGCTATAAATAGAGCAAAAAGTATCCATCCACCAGAGTAAGACCACAACAAAGCGAATGCTGAAGTTGCCATCAATGAAAGGCTGAATAAATCCATAGGTGCAATGTTGTACCACTTATTACCTTCAGCAGCAACATCAACCCTAATAAATAACCAGAACCACCAGCTTCCAATTGCAAGCATTATTCCGCCTATATGCCATAACTGTGGCAACAACGTTTCACCCTCAGCTGGAGGATTGAAAATCATAACAGCAGTACTTGCTACAAAAATTACAAATCCGTACATAGTTAATAGGTGTGCAATTCTACGTTTGGTATTACAAAACTCACCCGAAAGAGCCACATCCTCTACTGCAGTTTTGACTGCAATTGTTACTTTTTCACCGCCACTAACAGTTTTTGTTGCGTTTGTCTGGGCCTTCTTTGCGTTTTCGAAGAAGTACTTAGCACTCTTTTTATGCCACATATCTATGACCGTGCCTCCTACAACAAGAATTACCATAGCGATAATGTAGTACTGCATCGCTTCTGGTGAAATGGTTGCTGAAATTTCAGCAAATGGGTTTGTAGTGATCATGGCAAGAACCTCCTTAAATTATATTAAATCACAAATCATTATTTTTTTCTATTTTTAATACCTAGCAGTATATTTTTTTGCTAATATTAAAAATTCCTCTATATTAGGCCAGCGCTATTTTGCGGAGTGGCCTTTTAGTTCTATTTTTACTTTGTCTTCATCTTTTATATCTGCATAGTAAGCTTGCAAAACCTTAGCTACTTCGGGTCGACTGAAGGTGTCTGGGAGATCTTCACCATCAGAAAGCATCTTACGGACTTTAGTGCCTGACAGTAAAACACGGTCTTCTGCGGTATGCGGACAGGTTTTCATTGAAGACATTCCGCCACACTTGTGGCACCAAAACGTCCAGTCAATCTTAAGTGGCTTAGTAATTAACGCGTCATCGGCAATCTCATCAAAAATATTATGTGCATCAAATGGGCCATAATAATCGTCAACACCGGCATGGTCACGTCCTACAATTAGATGTGTACAGCCGTAGTTCTGTCTAAATAAAGCATGTAGAAGGGCCTCACGTGGGCCAGCATAACGCATATCTAGTGGATAACCGGACTGTAGTACTGTATTATCAACGAAGTAATTCTCGATTAAGTTTGCAATAGCTTCTGAACGAACTTCGGCTGGGATATCTCCAGGCTTTAGGCCTCCTAAAACAGAATGAATCATCACCCCATCACAAATCTCTACCGCAACCTTGGCTAAATATTCGTGCGATCTATGCATAGGGTTTCTTGTTTGAAATGCCGCTATAGTTTTCCAGCCCTTATCTTCAAAGTAAGAGCGAGTTTGCATAGGTGTCATATATAACTCTCCATATTGCTCTGGAAAGCCGCCATCTGATAACACTTTTATCGAGCCAGCGAGATTGTATTTGCCTTGTGCCATCACCATAACAACTCCTGGGTGATCTAGCTCTGTAGTTTTATAAATGGTGCTACATTCATGGTCCTTATCAATGCTATATTTTTCCCTGACCTTCATGGTTGCAACGATTTCATTGGTTTCACCATTAACTAAAGCAACCTCATCTCCAGACGCAACATCTTCATCGTCAGTAGATAGAGTAATAGGTATAGGCCAAAAAAGACCACTCTCCATGGTCATATTGTCACATACGCCTTGCCAATCTGTCTTACCCATAAAGCCATCTAGCGGTGTAAATCCGCCAATCCCCAGCATAATAATATCGCCCACCTCTCTTGATGAGCAAGCAATTTTTGGCAATGATTTTGCCTTTTCTAGTTCTTTTGCTAATGAGTCACCTGATAATGCAAGTGGTTTAAGGCTTTCGCAACCGTGTGGAGGTACTAAATTTGACATTAAATAACCTGAATAAGTTCTAAAAAATAATAAATTATACCAACCATCATTTTATTTAATATCAATTATTGGTGATATAGCTATATACCCCCTAAGAGATACCTACTAAAAAGTTAAAACTTAATCTAGATATCATGCCGATTAATAAAGTCAATTAAGGGCACACGAAGATATTTCTATAGTGTAGGTTCAGTACCTAACGTCTATCAAAAGTTAATTTTGAATTTAACTCTTTGTACTGGCTCATCTGAGCCCTCTTCTGGTTTTGACTTTTCTGCCAAGACCCTGTCATTTTGTATGTCATACTCTAGTGTCCCAGCACTAAAAGAATCAAACCCTTGAATTAGGTTAGCATTGCCATTCAAATATATAAATTCTTTATCTATTAAGTAAGTAATAGTCACAGCAGTCGCCTCTACAAATCTTTGCTGGTTTGGCTGGTTCTGTTTGTAGTATGCCCTTTTATCTATTGAACCCTTGGCGATAACCTTGTTAACTTTTTTGTTATCAGAGTACATCTCTATTAGATCTGCCCTTAATAATAAAGAACCCTGTGTAACTATTGCATCACCAGTAAAAGTACTAAACCCTTCCCCCTCATCCATCATAACGCTATCTGCACTAATCTCAAGTGGCTCACTGGCATCTGTATTTAATGAATATGCATTATTGAAATTAATTAGCAAAATTAATATGCACGACTTCAAAAAAACAAAAGTGATTTTGTTTGCTTTAAATATATATGTGTTATCTTCTTTATTCATAACTAGCTACCACGCCCCCTGTGAGATTCATCAATTGGCCCGATACATCGTAATACATACCTTTGGCCTTTATGTCTGCATACCCAGAATTATAATGAATCTTGTTATTAGTTTTATAAATTTCCCGTCCGTCTGACTTATCTATCACTAAATCGCTAGTATCTATTCTAGTGCCAGAACTTTGCAATATTGTTACCTTGCCATATAGATGGTTAATATTAGTTTTCATATTTAAATCAATAGACTCAGAACGTACCGTATTTTTATTGGTTATGTAATCTGTATCAAACTTAGAGTAGTAATGCTCTTGCCCATTGGACTTATCTATCACCAAATTTTTGGTATTAATTGTTACATCAGAGTTTTCCAATACCGCTTCTCCGTAAAGATTAATTATATCTTCTTGCATATCTAAATCCATTGCTTCAGAAGAGACTTTATTATTGTCTGATATATAAGTAGTAGGAAATTCTGAATAATAATGTTCTTTTCCGTTAGATCGATCAACTACAAGATTTTTTGTGCTGAGTGTTTGTCCATCATCTAACTCAATATCAGTATAGCCAATTAAATCTAACTTGTCATCTGGAGCATTCATAAGCATACCATCCTGTGCGACTACTTCAGCCCTGTCTCCATAGTAATAAACCTTTTTAGTACTACTATAATTATTTGTTTTTGAGCTCACCAGAAGCTCCTCTGTCTTCATGTGATGACCGGTCCCACTTCCAGGTTTAATCTCCACTTTACCACTAAAGATAAAATCTCCGTTATCTAAATAATTAGCGCTCTGTGAATTTAGTACATAATCCGTCAACCCATTGTCATCATAAATGGTAACTATTGGATACACCAGTTTTATAGGTGAATCTTTATAATTAAGGTAAGTTTTTGCCTCAATGTAGTGAATTAATTGCTGATTTTCATTAAACTCTTGCATGGCAAAATTATCAATTTTTTCAATATAGGAAATCGCACCCGGCTCTGGTACCGAACTGTTAGTTATATCTGCCTCCCTATTTTGAAAAAAATCAAATATAAATGGAAATTTATTTATCAAAAGACCTGAAGTGCCAATAAACACTATAATGTAAATAATTATTTTGAGTGTATTTTTTATTTGAAGGTCAGCCATTATCAAATTTTATAAATATCTATGCATCAATCTCTTAATAAAAAAATTAATGGCATCTACGCCATAACACCTAATGAACCGGTCAATCTAACTCTAATTGAAAAAGTAATAATTAAATATAAAGTTAGTGTTATTCAATATAGACACAAAACAACCGATGAAATCATTAAGTATAAAGAGGCTAAAGACATTCAACAGTTGTGCTCAATACATAATACTTTATTTATACTCAATGATGACATCAACCTTGCTGAAAAAATAGGCGCTGACGGGGTTCATCTTGGCAAGAATGACGAATCTGTACTTACTGCTAGAAAAATATTAGGGAATAGAGCTATTATTGGAGCATCTTGCTATGACGATGTAAATCTAGCAATACAGGCTCAAGAAGATGGGGCAAGTTATGTTGCTTTTGGTGCCCTTTTTAGTTCTATAACTAAACCAAACGCTAAGCATTGCGGGCTCGACATAATTACTAAAGCTAAACATATACTCAATATTCCTATTATTGGTATTGGGGGCCTAAACCTTGATAATCAACAACTTGCTTATAATGCAGGGTGTGATGCTGTAGCTATGATCAACGCCTTATTTAAGGTCAGCTCTAAATAATTACTCAGTAGCAGCAAGGATAACATTGCTCCTTTGAATTGTTCGCTGTTTCCAAACACAATCACACCTGTAAATTGAATTTTATTGGCAATAATAGCATGCCTTGATGTGTAGCATGTAATATTAATTTTGTATCCTAGATTAAACTTCAATTAATTTTTGGACTCCAGGACAATAAAGTGCGCACTTGACTTCTGTATTATAAATTTCTTCTATGACCTTTTTATACAACAACATTTGCTTGGTATGCTGCTTTTGTTGCCTAAGAATGAACTGAGGTATAGACTCTCCGTCAACTAATTGTGCTGTCTTATAATCAATTATCCATAATATATTACCCTCAACAAACAACCTATCTATAACAATACTATTTCCGTTAATAACGAACTCAGACTCAACCAAGGTCGACTCTCTTGGCTTAAAGAGCCAGTCAAAAATTGGATCCTGTCTGGTGTTATTGAGCATAGTCGTTATAAACTCAGTACTTTCAATAATCTTATTTTGAGGGATACCTATTTGTATTAATTCTGAGCATATTTTATTCTTACCTGGGTCGAATATACCGAACTCTAAATACTGGTGTATTAATGTTCCTAGAAGGCTTTTATATAAATTATCTAATCTTAGTTGATAGTCTATATGCTCATGGTTATCATAAATTAACTCATCAAAATCGCTTAGATTAGAGTAGCGCAATAGCTTTGGATTTTTTTGCTCCTTAAAATCAGTATCTCCTACTGACATGTCTAGCTCATCAAATTTGCTTCGATAAAAGGGCATCAATAAATGTAGGAACGTTTTTGAACTAGAATTATTATTTTTGTTTGCACAACCCAACAAATGTATGTTGCTCTTAGCTCTAGTCATAGCAACATACAGTAAGCGCATTATTTCAAAATTACCTTGCTGTGAATCAATATGTTTTAAGTAACAATAAGTTTTACTGTCGTTTACTTCCGTGTAGGATTTTATTGGGGCTAATAGTAGTGAGTTATCTGCAAACTCCTTTACGTGTATTAATGGCGCCTTATCGCTCTGTGTTCGTTTACCAAGACCAGGAATGATGACAGTGTCAAATTCCAAGCCCTTTGCTTGGTGTATGGTCATTAACTTTACATTAGCGCTAGTGCTTGGAGCATACAAATCTTGTAGCATTGATTTTATAGTCTCAATGTTTAGTGATTGCTGCATTTCACAGTCATTAATAATTTGCAGATAATGCTCTTTTATCATTAACTCTTGCTGATTCAAAGAGTTCTTAGGAATCAATTTATCTATCGCATATGCTAGCAATTCTACAAAATTAAACCTACCCTTATTGGATAAGACACTATTCATAATGCTCGCTATATGGCTAGCTCTAGACTGACCATCATTGGTTAATTTATGTAAAATTTCTACATCATTAAGTTGCTCAATAATTACTCTCTCTTCGTTAGAAGAAAGAATAAGCAAATCTTCAAGTAGCAGTCCGCACCATGGAGCTCTTAGAATGCTCAGCCATGCCAATTTGTCACCCAAATGAAGTAATGACCTTGTAATAGACATTAAATCCCGGGTAAACAAGTGGTCTCTAAATGGGGTTGTTTTTAATGCCTCGAAGTCTATATCTTGGCTTTTCAGTGCTGGCACAATCTCAGCCAAATGTGAACGGTTTCTCACTAAAACTGCAACTATATTTGACTTATTTAAATTAATTGCATTTTTTATAATTTCAACAACTTTTTGTGACTCTAAGTGTTGCTGATTCGCACTGAATGGATGAATCTCAATGGAATTTTTATTGATAATATTTGATTTAGAATCAGAATACGAATAACTTATCGCTCCGTTGTAGATGTTTTCAAATTTAGGAAATATTTTAGAAAAAATTTCATTGTTACCCTCGACAATGCTCTTAGATGATCGAAAATTGGTATTTAACTGTATAAATATAGGCTTAATGTCGGCAATACCGTGCTCCTTTACCTGCAGAAATAGTCCTACCTGAGATTCTCTAAACCTGTAAATAGATTGCATTGGGTCGCCAACCAAGAATAACGTTTTGCCAGAATTTTGTTGCCAGTTTTGGATTAACTTTTCAATCAAACAGAACTGGGAAGATGATGTGTCTTGAAATTCATCGATAAGAATATGGCTGACCTTGTAGTCTAAAAATAATGCTATATCACTTATGCTTTCATTGCCATCTAAAGCATTGTCTGCCTGTAATGCCACCTCTATATAGTCACAAGCCTGCTCGCTATCAAATATAATCTTTAGTTGTGCAACGCAAAGCCTTAATACTTGAGATATATCGCTTAATATTACTGCCTGTGATTCTGGAAGCTCATTGTCTGGCAACAAAAACACCTCGTGAAGTAAATCTTTCAATAATTCATTAGAACTAAGTTCCTCAAGTATTGAGATAAATTTATCTTTGTGCTCCTTGAACTCTTTAGGAAATCCGTTTTTCACATTAACAGTCTTTCTCCACTCAAATTTACTAGTTAGGCATAGAGAACATATACTTTTCCAGTCCGCTAAATCATTTAATGATGACCCGGGTATAGTTGTTATTTGGGAATACTCTTTAACTGAATTTATGCTAATCGAATCAAAAAAACTTTTTTTTAGGTGCTGTTTAGCTTCTCTCTCTAGGGTAGTTAAGTGCTGTACGATAATTCTAGTTGCGCTATCCTTTAGTATAACTGGGTCTAGAGTATCGTCTTTATATAGGCGTGACAACCACTGATCGCGCTTAGATAACATTTGCATCAATAATCGATAAAAACTCTCAACATTGTTATCTAAATGCAACAACACAGAACCAACTGTATCTTGATATTCAATATCATTAATTGCTAAAAGTGTCTGCTCGGCTGCTCGTTTGTATGCCTTATCTCTTTCCCATGTTCGCTCCATAATTCGTTTGGGGACTATATGGTCTTTTGTTGGATATCTATTTGTAATCAGATTTGAGAGTCCGTCTATGGTAGATATCTTAAGGCGCTGTGGCATTTCTAGTAGTTGCCAATTCTTTAACACAGATCGTTCCATAACTGCGCAGGCTAGGTCAAATGTGGTTTGCTTGTGAGTTTCAGTTGGTCTTGGATTTTTTGTTAACTTTAATGAATCTATAACTCTGTGTGTGAGTTCGTTAACTGCCTTCTTTGTAAATGTCATAGCTATGACATTTTCTGGGTTATTTGAGATGGATAATAACTTTAAATAGCGCTGAGTTAATAACTCAGTTTTTCCAGATCCTGCTGGTGCCTGAACAATGTAGGATTCAATTTCGTTTAACGCTAACTCTCTCTGCGCTCTATCATTCACATTGACTCAGGTGCACCAACACCTAACAAGTTCAAACCATTTGATAGTACTTGCTTCACAGCCTTTATAAGTAATAGTCTTGATCCTCTAATGGTTTTATCGTCTACCAAAAATTCAGTACTATTGTAGTAACTATGAAAGCTACCAGCTAATTCTCGTAAATAATAAGCTAATACATGGGGCTCATAATTAACAGCAGAAGACTGCAGTACCCCTTTATATCTGTTGAGTAATTTCATTAATGAGACCTCAGACTCATTATCTAATAACGACAAATTAAATGAAGATGAATCGCTATACTTATTACTGGATTGCTTTATTACAGAGCAAATTCTGGCGTGTGCATACTGGATATAAAAAACTGGATTCTCATTAGTTTTAGATTTAGCCAAATCTAAATCGAAATCCATGTGTTGCTCAGACTTACGTAACACATAAAAGAACCTTGCTGCATCTATACCAACCTCTTCACATAACTCCCTTAAGGTTACAAACGAACCGCTACGTGTTGACATTGAAACCTTTTCGCCATTTCTATAAAGGTTAGCAAATTGCACTAACAAGACCTCTAACTTGTCTGGGTCATGCCCTAGAGCCTTTATTGAAGCCTTAACTCTAGCTATATATCCATGATGATCAGCACCCCAAATATTGATAATCTTGTCGTAACCCCTATCAAGCTTCTCGAGGTGATAAGCTATATCAGATGCAAAATAGGTGTGAATACCGTTTTCTCTTACAACTACGCGATCTTTTTCATCGCCAAAGTCTGTAGTCTTGAACCATAGTGCGCCATCTTTTTCATATATGTATCCTGAATCTTTGAGGGCGCTGACAGTGTCTTTTGATAGTCCGCTATCTATTAGTGACTGCTCACAAAACCATTTATGATAATCAACACCAAACTCAGCTAGATCATCTTTGATACCTCCAAGTATGCTATTAATTGCAATATCAAATACTACCTTATAGTCCCCATTTAGAGCCTTTTTGCAGTTCGAAATTAAGTCATCAATGTGCTTCTCTTTGTCCCCTCCATCCTTTTCATCTGCACTGGCTCCAGATAAAATGTCTACCTTTGCAATGCCATTAATTTGATCGGCAATAGTGTTAATATAGTCTCCCTTATAGCCGTTATCTGGGAAGCTGTCTGTTTCTATATAGCGTAAATACACACTAGTAGCTAGAATATCCATCTGCCTGCCCGCATCGTTAACGTAGTACTCATTACTAACATCGAACCCTACTGCACGCAAAAGATTGGATATTGTGGCTCCATATGCAGCACCCCTTCCGTGCCCTACATGGAGTGGACCGGTAGGATTTGCAGACACAAACTCTAGCAAAATTCTTTTCCCTTTACCAACATCAGATGAGCCATATTTTTTACCTTCAGTAATGATATGTTCAATAACAGATGTGTTTGTTTCTTGGGAC
>Ga0206681_10000700_pt1 | contig 17175 bp, 11 predicted proteins | sample M150012015metaG_FD_161048 | JGI IMG/M metagenome (GOLD analysis project Ga0206681, IMG submission 161048) | Ammonia-oxidizing marine archaeal communities from Monterey Bay, California, United States - M1 500m 12015 | ecosystem: Environmental > Aquatic > Marine > Intertidal zone | place: USA...
TAATATTCAATATTATGCTCGTAATCTTTTCTTTTTCAAGGCTTATCGGCGATACCGCATCCTTCAACCTGTAATCTCGAATATTCAAAAAATAAACGAAATCTCCTTCCTGAAACGTTACTTTTCGCATGTTTCGTATAAATGATGATTTATTGATGTCAGTCAACGGTATTACCTTTAATACATCATCAAAATACACCCATTTCTTTTCATCAAAGTAATAATTTACACTGTGGATCGGGGCATAGCTCAATAAGTTCTCGCTATCATCCTCGTTTTTCAATTTATACCAGTTCCTTAACTCCTCTAGCTTAGGTGCGTCTTTACTGACTTTCAGATAGAATACCTTCACGATATAATCCTGTAATTTAAAATTCTCTTGATTTTCGGAATAATACTCCTGAATCTCAGCATCAGTAACAAGTGTATCCAATTTCTTTTTGATCAATTCCTTCTCATATGCATAAATGATCAATGATTTTTTGTAATCCTCCAGCTGTCTTTCAACATTTAAAGCCTCATCAGGTAATTCAAGCATAGCTCTTTGAATGATCACCTCCTCACGTGTCCAGTTATCAACAAACTGTTTCACAAATTCTACAGAGTCCTTTACATCCACCGTCCATTGCTTACTCAGTTCATCCATATATAGGATTTGTTCCCCAACCCTTGCAATTCTTATTCTGTTTCGACTAAGATCGGTTTCCGCGCAACTAACCCCTACCAGTAAACAGAATATGAAAAGTCTATATTTCAACTATCGAATAGTGTAAAGGACCTGTTTTTCCACTTCAACAGGGTACTTTTCCCTAAGCTCTTCTATCCATGCTTTTTCCAAGTAATCTTGATACGCCGCAGTTATGATGCCTTTAGCCTCATTTAGTTCCTTGTTCATTGGTGGTATTACTTCTTTAACATTGATAACTACGAATTGGCCGTTGTAATTAAACGGACCATTCACCCCGATCTTAGGTTCATTATCAATATACTCGACTGATTCTATTTCGTCCTTCTTACTCTTTACATTTACATTCAATGGAGAGTTCTGATTGACCAGCTTAGCAATTGAATCTCTACCTATTCCTTCTGCAAGAAGTGATTGAACCCTATCGCTGGATTTTTCATCAATGCAATAATAATGGTCTGCGTCTATTCTCTTTTTCCAAACAAATTCCGATTTTCTAGACTCATAAAAACCCTTTAGACCGCTAGTATCTTTAACTGCCTTACCCCAAACAACTTGATCTGTTAATTCGAACAATAGAATTCCATCCCGGTATTCTTTCATTAACATTTTATATTTTATGTGCTTAGCTTCTAATTGTGATTTCTCGTATTCGATTATTTCAGAATTCATCCATAATTCAAATCTCTTGTCAACTTCCTTTTGTGTATCCTTTCCCCTGGTTTTTTTTCGGTTATTTTCCAAGGTTTTCCCAAAATCTTCAACAGTATAGGATCTGTCCGCAAATTTGACCAACTCTTTTTTATCAATTTTCGTTGGATTATACTCATATCTACCACGTAATACTGAAGAGTCGACTGACTTTTTAAATGATTCCATGACCTTATCGTTCAATTGGAAGTTATATTCGGTCTTTAACTTTTCGATGAAAGAAGATCTTGTTTTACTGTTCCTTCCATCTTTTGCGATTTTTGACTTGATCTCACCCTTCAAATCATCAAAAGAGTCTAGATTCTTTGAATCTAAAAGCTTTATAATGTGCCAACCGAATCTAGTTTTAATCGGCTCACTTATATCACCTATCTCCTTTAATGCAAAAAGCGCTTCATCGAAGGCAGGGATCAGATCTCCAGCACCAAACCACTTTAATTTACCTCCGATTCCGGCGGAATTTCTATCCTCCGAAAATTGTTTGGCCATTTGTTCAAAGGTTGAGCCAGTTTTCAGCTTATTGTAGATCTCAGCTGCTTTATTTTCAGAATCACCCGTTTTACTCTTAAGGTCATCCTGAGCAGACCGAATCAGAATATGAGCGGCCAGCCTGGTGCCTCTTGCAGGTCTTTTGTCCTCAACTCTCAAGAAATGATATCCAAAACGAGTTCTGATGATTTTCGATAGTTCTCCTGGTTTTGTATCGTAGGCTGCCTTTTCAAATGGATACACCATTTTGAAAGCAGTAAAATAACCTAGAGAGCCACCATTCTCTTGTGCTGAAGGATCTTCAGAAAATTGCTTGGCTATTGTTGCAAAATCTGATCCTGATCGCACCTTTTTCTTTGCCTCCTGTATTTTATTGAATCCTGCCAATGTATCTTCCGGTTTTGCTCTCGCATCCACTTTTATAAGGATATGGCTCGCCTTTACTTCATAGCTCATATGATCATAGGCTTCCTCCATCAGTTGTTGATTAAGGCTCTGATCCATTAAATAGGGCTGTGCCAATTGTTCTCTGTATTGTGCCAGTTCGTCTTTGAACTTTTTAACTGTATCCATACCAAGTTCTTCTGCCGCAGTTACCTTCAGCTTAAAATTAATGAACAGATCAAGGTATTCATCAAGGTCTTCCTTAGTGATTTCTTCATCCTTGTTGTTCTTCTTGAAGATATGCTCAAATTCTGATTTGGAAACTTGCTTTCCGTTCACAGTCATCACAACCGGATCACTTTGCGAATTCACGACCATTGAAATAAAAACGATGATCAATGCTAATATCAATTTTTTCATAACTGTATTGTTAAATTACTTATTGTACAGATTGTTTTGTATTATTTTAAACTATAGTTGGGTGCTTCTCTGGTAATTGTCACATCATGGGGATGGCTTTCTTTGACACCAGCATTCGTTATTCTAATAAATTGTGCTTTGTTGAGGTTTTCAATATTTCCCGCTCCACAATACCCCATTCCGGCTCTAAGACCACCAATAAGCTGATAAATTACTTCACTAAGCTTTCCTTTAAAAGGTACACGTCCCGAAATACCTTCGGGAACCAATTTTTTTATATCATCTTCCATATCCTGGAAGTAGCGATCTTTGGAACCTTTCTGCATCGCTTCAATCGATCCCATACCTCTGTATGACTTAAATTTTCTTCCTTCGTATATAATTGTCTCGCCTGGTGATTCCTCCACACCGGCAAACATCGAACCCATCATAACTGTACTAGCTCCTCCGGCCATGGCTTTTACGATATCTCCCGTGTATCTAATTCCTCCATCTGCGATAATCGGAACACCGGTACCCTCCAATGCTTTTCGAACATTAATGACCGCCGTCAGTTGTGGGACACCCACACCAGCAATTATTCTGGTAGTGCATATTGAACCTGGGCCAATTCCAACTTTTACAGCATCTGCACCCGCATCTGCTAAAAACTTCGCCGCCTCCGCAGTGGCAATATTCCCAACAACTACATCTAATTCAGGAAAAGTAGATTTAACATTTTTCAAAGTCTCCAGCACTCCTTTGGAATGACCATGTGCTGTGTCAATTATAACAGCATCTACGTTTGCCTTAACCAAGGCTGAAATTCGATCAATTGTGTCGGGAGTTACACCGACAGCTGCAGCAACTCTTAGCCTTCCAAATTCATCTTTACACGAGTTAGGATGTTCTTTCAGTTTGATAATATCTCTAAAAGTAATCAGGCCGATCAGTTTATCATTATCATCAACAACGGGTAATTTTTCGATTTTATGTTTTTGAAGCACAGCTTCTGCTTCAATTAGATTAGATGATTCTTTCGCTGTAATAATGTTGGAGCTAGTCATTACTTCCGTGACAGGACGTTTCATGTTCTTTTCAAATCTTAAATCCCTATTGGTCACGATTCCTTGCAATTTTCCTTCTTCACCGATTACAGGTATACCGCCAATCTTATGTTCGGCCATAAGCATCAGTGCATCTCCAACCGTAGCATCTCGATATAGTATTACGGGGTCAAGGATCATTCCGCTTTCAGATCGTTTAACCTTTCTGACTTCACTAGCCTGGTTTTCAATCGTCATGTTCTTATGAATGACTCCTATTCCACCCTGTTGTGCAATTGCGATCGCCAAAGCGCTTTCCGTAACAGTATCCATAGCTGCGGAAACAATAGGTGTGTTAAGCTCAATATTTTTGGAAAACATAGATTTTAGGCTCACATCTCTTGGCAAAATCTCTGAATATGCGGGCACCAGCAGAACATCATCATACGTTAATCCTTCACCAATGAATTTAGAATGGGAGTCGGACATGCTTTGCGAATTGAATTTATTTGTTACAGTTAGCAATTAAATTCTCGCAAAGTTAAAAATTTCAATGATTTAACCGATTCTTTATAGAATATTAACATAGCTATTTTATTCCGTCTTCAAAAGGGTTACATGCCCTTTTTGTATTCGGGTTGCCCCATCTCCGTTTCTAAAGGAAAGAATATATAAATAAACATCCTCTCTACACAGCCCTCCATTGAACCATCCATCCCAAGTTTCGCCAACATTTTCGCTATGAAATACAAGTTTCCCCCAACGATTATACACGTTAAACTCGTACTCATATACGTCAATATAACTAACCACGGGGCCAAACTCAGAATTAACACCACCAATAATAAATGCGTTGGGAACAAACACAAGCGGATCTTCCACTCCGCAGGATACATTGGATCTGCTTCGCTCTTCCAAACCAAAGGAATTAAGATTCTCTATGGCTTCAACATAGTAGCAAAATTTACCGTCCGAGTTGGTTCCAACATAGCTTTCAACATTGTCCTCGTAAAATCTAGGGCCTATACCTATTGTTGCTATTGGAGTCGGATCAAAAACACCATTGACAGCTTTATAAATATGGTATCCGAGTACCGCTCCATCGAAACCTTCATAATCGTTCCATTGCAACAAGTTAACAAGTCGCGCCTGATCCGGAGTTACAGTAAGATAGATCGTTCTTGAAATCTGTGAAGTAAGAGCCAATCGATTACAGCTATCAATTGCATTCACTCTGTAGTAATAAGATCTTTCAGTAGGTACCGCCGATATGTCACTGAAAATTTCTGGATTGGTCGATGGAATTACTTCACTTATGTAATTCCAAGGACCCGTGGAATTAACGCTTCGTTCTATTTCCAATGCATTAACGGATGCTCCAGGATCCAACAATATTCTAACTTCCACTTCTAGCTGTGACTCAACGGAAACGGCTTGAGTATAAAGATAATTCGGGGCAGAAGGTTGAACAACCACCAAGCATTCTTTATTGGACAGCGTCGTTTTTCCGTTCGTACTTACTGCCTTTACAATATAACAGTAAGTGGAATACGAATTCAGATTTGTTTGCTCATAGCTAAAAGTACTGTTTGGAATAGTTGCCAGTAAGGATGGTACCGCACCATCCTCTGACACATACAACTCATAATAATCTACCTGGTCGGGCCAATTGATGTATCCGGTCCAATCTAACGAGACTGACTTCGCACAAATGTCTAATAATCCATTCACTAATATACTATTGTGTTCAATGCCAATTGGCGATGTATTGGGAGTAGCTGGTACACCGCTATAACAACTATCAAACGCAGCAATACCATATGTTTCCGACACCGAACCAGCATTTGACAGAATATTGTAGTACGTAGTGTTTGCATGACCCCAGACCGTATCCAGTATGTACCAATTGCCAAAGTTGTCTTGCTGAAATATAATGTATCCATATGTGTCTTCATGAGGATTTAGGGACCATGTGACTACGGCCTGATTGGTTGATGTATCTACAGAAACTGACTGGATTACGGGCACGCTTGGAGGGATCTGATCCTGAAATATTCCTCCACCTAGAGATGAGTTACTTGAACAAAACAACGTGTCCTGGGCCTGAATTAGGTACGTAATAGAATCATTACAAACCGAGATCGTATCAAGATACAGGTTGATACCAATGGGAACAGAATCCAACAGCGACCATATCCCTATCGGATATTCTCTGAGAATGTAATAGTAATCTACAGTGCTGGATAAAATTGGGTTAAGCAATGCGTTCCAAGTGAGTAATGCAGTTCCATTTCCCGGATTGGTCACGTTAAGAAGCATGGTATTCAGTGTGTCAAAAGGAAGGGCCTCTCCCAAATTACAACCGGACACCGTACGAACGATATACGAAACACTACCATTCTGAGCGTCAGCAGTAAAATCACTGAACGTGCCGGAGGCCATATTGGGTTCAACACCCTCAAGCAGAAACGGCCCGCCGTTGCTAGAATATATTCTATATTCCACAAACGACCCGGTTGTGTCGGTAATTGGTTCCCAATGCAGATCTACACTTCCATCTGCATGAACGTCTGCACAACGCAATTCAGGCGATGGTAAAGCAGGTAATTTTTTGACGGTGATCCTTACCGTTGCAGTTGAAAATTTCGGAATTGGACAAATGTCATCCTGCACCATAAAATGAAACTCATGTGTTGTATATTCTGAACAACTCATGTTCTTCACGTGTGAACAATCGGTCTGCCAGTTAAAAACGGTGCTGACCCCCTGTATCCCAATTATTGGCAGACTGCTAGACAGTATGGCACAAGGAGGATCTGTGCATCCAGACGTAGGATCTGTAAAATTAGTTCCGAACTGTGCGCCAAAGGCAGTTAATGTATTTTGCTGAGGAGTGACACCATCCTGTAAAAGTTCAATATCATTAGCTGCAAAGTTGAAATTCACGACATCTCCGGCAAATACAGTGTCCTCAAATACTTGTACACCTATCGAGTTTGTTATTGGAGGCACAATATCAGGGGCAGTATTGGTTGAGCCACAATTAAAAACCGTGAAGGGTAATTCATAATTCACCTCCGAGATCTTCACTCCACATCGATATGACTCAATGCTCATACCAACCACAAATACACCTAATGTATATGAGGTAAAGGACATTTCTCCAGTCTCTGAATTCAAATTTACCGGGACATTTGCTGAATTATGACTTGTATTCGGAAGTTGACTCGCAGAGGAATAACCGGTTGAATAAGGCACAGCAGATGGCTGAACAAAAGTTGGTTGAGTGGCAGTCAGATAGGTTAAAGGGTCTGTATAGCTGAAAACAAGTGAATCCGTATCCGGATCAGTACTTTTTACAGAATATGCGTTTTCACCTTCACAAAACAACGCAACTAAATCATCAGAAAATTGAGGTGATGAATCATAACAAGGCGATCCATTCATACCGGAATTGTTGAATATTTTTGATATTAGTGTCATACCATAGGTTTGTGGGGAATTCAAATTGTCTACAGCAGCAGAACGTGAAAAATCATCCCAAGTGAAGATCCAACCATCGGAAGGAGGTATCCCGCCCAAGCTTACCGGGTTTGATATGAACTTGGAAACCGTATATGCACCAACTCCTCCTGAAAGGCAGCTTATGGGGTTGCTAGTACCTGATGAAGTACATAAGGGAGAAGCATCATAATCCAGCACATGATTTACTATAATGCTAGTTACAGAAGAGTGATTCCATACCTGAATTTCTTCTATAGGAGAAGGAGAGATCACGCCATTGCAATCCATAATAAGCGATAGCTGAAAAACATAATCCCCTCCGCCCTGACAGGTCCATGTGATATTGCCACCAATCAGGTGGTCTGCTCGTACATTTACAACAAGTGTCGTAAGTAACAAGCACAGTGTCATTTTCAAAATACTAGATCTCAAATGGTTATGTAGCTGAAGTTCGACCACCGTTTAAACGGAATAATTATATTTTTGTTATTCAAATGACGTATTATAGAGTAATACGTTGCTACAACTTACCAGCTACAACCTGAATCAGGTCTTTAAAATTAAGAAATTTCCCCGCTAGATCTCGAACATTTTCAGGGTTAACCTCCTGTATTTCATGTAAATAATTCTCGTTATATGACAAGTCTAGTCCATGAAGAAGGCAGGATTTAAATTGATCGCAGACATTGAATGGGCCATCTGACTTTTTAAGGAATGCGCCTACCATGTAGTTTTTAACCCTTTGCAGCTCCATATCAGATATCTTTTCATTTTGCAGGCGGTTAATCTCACTTTTAATCTCACGAATAGTGTCCCCGGTATATTCAGCATTAACTTCTGTTGAAATCAAGAAAATAGTAGATGCTAAATTACTTATCAATCCAGACCCTATGCCATACGTATAGCCCTTATCCTCCCTAATATTCGACATAAGTCTTGAGCTAAAATAACCTCCCAATACTGTATTTAAAACAGCAAAAGGAACATAATCTACGCTAGATCTTTGAATCGGTATTAGTCGGCCAATTCTGATACCGGACTGAAGAGCATCTTCTTTTCGGATAAGAGATTTCTGAGCAAGAGAGCTATCAACACGCAAAATCTCAGGTTTTACCAATTTTTTAAGCTCAATTTTTCCAAAGACCCTGTCCAAAGATTTTATCAATTTCTTTTTTACGAAACCAGAAACAAATATGACTGCGTCAGAAAAATTCAATCTCTCACTAAAGTGAGTTAGAAGTTGATCCTTTGACAGCTTGAAATCAGCTTCATCAACATCAGAATAATAAGGGTGGTCAGACATGTAAAGTTTCTTCCCGAATTCCCGTTTACATAGCACAGACACTTTATCTAAATTAACCTTAAAACGTTGAAGTCCATTACGCTTATGCGTTTCAAATTCTTTACCCGGAAAAGTGGGGTTGCAAAGGATGTCTGCAAAAATATCCAGAGACTCATCAGCGTACTTGGTTAAACAATAAAGAGTAAATGACGTAAAGTCTTTAGTTATAGAATGCTCCAAAAAAGATCCATAGAAATCAACTGTATTAGCTATTTCAACACCCGACCTATTTATCGTTCCTTCCGGCATCATATTGGCAGTAAAATCTGCCACTAAGTTCCTTGATTGAAGGGCAAGCCCTGACCTAAATACTACTTCGATCTTCACCAGTTCCTGGTCAGCTAGATCAAACGAATACACTGGAATTCCATTTGTTAAAAAGCTATTTTCAGGCAATGGAACTCTAACTGAAGATATAGCAGTCGTGACAGGCGGAATTGATCTATCTATATTCATATATATCTGTTAGACAGTAGTTTAAATTAACTTATATATGTTTTCACTTTGCTAAATAAAACAATGTAGAACAATTGTCTTTTCTTAAAAGTTCATTCGCTACACGGCGAATCTGCTCGGGATTTACATTCCTGTATTTTTCCATTTCCTCATTAACCATATTGGCATCTCCCAACAATTCAAAAAAGCACAAATTCATTGCTTTGTTCAACGCACTCATCTCATTAAATAGCTTTGTAGATTCTAACTTATTTTTGACTTTTTGAAGTTCGTTCTCAGCGACCTTGATTTCCACCACTCTTTGTAATTCCGTTTCAAGAGCAGCATCCGCTTTTCTCACGTCAACGCCGTGGCTAATTTTACCGGTCGCTACGAACAGACCATTTTCATGGCTACCTAGAACATAGGCCCCTATTTCTGCAAAAAGTCCCTGATCCTTTACTAGTGAATTGTATAATCGAGATGATTTTCCATTTGAAAGAAGATCAGAAATCAAATCAACAGCATAAAAGTCAGGATGCATGCGATCACACATGTGATACGCCTTATATATGGCGTTTGCCGGCACCTCTCGTTCTACCGTAAGCTCTCTGTATTTTGATTGTTGCGGCTCTGACTGAAGATCCCTGGTATACTTTCCCCTTTTTGGAATACTTCCAAAGTATTTTTCAGACAGCTCCTTGACCTGATCCACACCGACATCACCAGCAATGCATAGCACAGCATTCTGTGGTCCGTAATGTTTGTTGAAGAAATGCTTTACCTCTTCCATACTCGCATTCTGTATATGGCTGACATCTTTTCCGATGGTTGCCCATTTGTATGGATGTTTCTTATAAGCTAACGGCCTGAGTAACAGCCAAACATCTCCATAAGGTTGATTCAAATACCTCTGCTTAAATTCTTCAATGACAACACTTCTTTGCACTTCCAAACTTTTTTCCGAAAAAGCCAGGCTCAGCATACGATCTGAGTCTAGCCAAAAAGCGGTTTCTAAGTTTTTCACTGGCAATGAAGCATAATAATTAGTAATGTCATTCGATGTAAATGCATTGTTCAATCCTCCGGCCTCCTGAAGTGGTCTATCGAAATTTACAATGTTGACAGATCCACCAAACATCAAATGCTCAAATAAATGTGCAAAGCCTGTTCTTTCTTCATCCTCATCTTTAGCGCCTACGTCATATAACAAATTAAATGCAACGATGGGCGTGGACCTGTCCTGATGTACTATGACCCTTAGACCGTTATCAAGCGTGAATTTTTCGAATTCAATCATTAAAACTGAAATTTTCCACTATTGGTAATTGCCAGCGCTTCACTGTATTCCTTAATTATATCCTCTACTATTTGGCTAGCGGGTTTTATTTCATTGATCATCCCTGATATTTGTCCAATTTCAAGTTCACCATTCTCAATATCCCCTTCGAACATGCCTTTTTTTGCTCTACCACGGCCTAGCAGCAGCTGTAGCTCTTCAGCTGTAGCTTTATTTTCATATGCCTTCAATACTTTGTTATAAAAAGAATTGTGCAGCAGACGAACTGGAGTAAGCTCCTTAAGCGTAAGGGTTGTGTCCCCTTCTTTAGCTTGAATAACCTCATTCTTGAAATGCTCATGGGCAGAAGACTCGACTGATGCTACAAATCGACTTCCGATCTGAACCCCATCAGCGCCCAGCTGCATTGCGGCAAGCATTGCTTTCCCATTACCAATACCTCCAGCTGCAATAACCGGCACTTTCACTTCATTTTGAACCATGGGTATCAGGCACATTGTAGTTGTCTCATCACGACCGTTATGTCCACCAGCCTCAAAACCTTCTGCGACGATCGCATCAACACCAGCTTCCTGCGCCTTTAAAGCGAATTTAACTGACGACACAACATGTACAACTGTTATCCCATTCCTCTTTAGAGTTTGAGTCCATTTCTCAGGGTTTCCGGCTGAAGTAAATACAATCGGCACACGGTGTTTTAATATAGTCTCAATGTGTTGATCTATTGCTGGATATAACATTGGCAGGTTGACTGCAAAAGGGTTTTTGGTAGCAGCTTGACACTTTCTAATATGTTCATCTAAAACTTCAGGATACATCGATCCTGAGCCAATTATTCCCAATCCCCCCGCATTACTAACCGCTGAGGCCAGCTTCCAACCAGAACACCAGATCATACCAGCCTGTACCAGCGGATAATTCACATTAAAAAGCGTGGTTATTTTATTCATCTGTTATGAAAAAAATTATTGCGCCTACGAAAGTAATCTTTTGAAAACAATAAAAGCAGAATATAGCCATTGCATAATATAGACGTCTACAGGTATAAATCAATAATTTGCAGTAGATCTTGTAACATTCGTCAAAAAAGGACCGTTCAAACATTATGTTTTCAACTAAATCATGTATTTTTGGTACTATGAGGAATTCTATATTGTTATCAACAACTCTTATTCTAACGTCACTTCTATGGACGACAGAATTAAACGCACAGTATAAACTCGATTATGGCTTTAGAGCAGGCACGAGTAATTATCTTGGGGAAATGGGAGGAGAAGAGCAAACAAGACGAGATTTCATATGGGATATGAAATTGAACCAATCAAGAACTCTGTTTGGTGTCTTTATGAGATATAGAATAAATCACAGCATTGCTTTCAACTATGGTTTGACGTATTCCAGGATACAAGGTGATGATGCGTTATCAACAAACCCAGCAAGAAGAGCAAGAAATTTGAACTTCCGAAATGACATGGCAGAGCTTTATGGAAGATTCGAATATTATTTCTTTGATGAAAAAGATGTGGGTAATCACGGAAGATACTTAGTTGATTTTCAGGCATTCCTTTTTGCAGGAGCGACGGCTATAATGCACGGACCTAAAACTCATTATAACGGAGAATGGGTCAAGTTGAGACCACTTATGACGGAAGGTAAAAAATATTCGTTGGTAACAGCTGGCTCACCGGTTGGACTAGGATTCTTCTTTACGCACAAACGACGTCATCGATTCGGATGGGAGCTGTCATGGACCCCTACCCTAACAGATTATTTGGACGATGTGAGTACGGTTTACGTTGACGGGTTGACCGGAACTGCAGCAGCCGTAGCTAATAGAAATCCTGAATTGTCAGATCAAACAGGTTTACCCTCAATGAACAATTATGGTTACTCCGGCAATAATTTTGATGACGATGGTAATATATTGTCAAATCCTAGAGGAGACGCTTCTCATAACGACACATATATGTTTACAAGTGTTTCTTACAGCTACGTTGTAAAAGGTGCAAACCGTTTTTACAGTAGAAACTACGGTTGGCTGGGCTACAGAAAACGTGGGGTTAGAAAAGTAAGAGCGAAATTTTAATTTCCCCTTACCCATTTCTGAAATTTTACGAATTGTCTTTCCTTAGAAATTGTCCGATTTTGGATAGTGGTTTGCGTAAATTCGCAATCCCAGGCGAAAGACCGTTCATTTTCCAAGCATTTCGATCTTCTTTATTCGCGGCCAGCCTATTTTTTATCGAGACATTGCTTTGACCGCCAAGACGCATTTTTATTATGGTCTGAGGATGATACCTGACGCTAATTTCATGTTTATGAATGAACCTCAACATCAGTTCGTAATCCGCAGATGACTTTAATTCTAAGGAATACAGGCCATGACGATCGTAACACTCTTTCCTGACAAAAAAGGTTGGGTGAGGTGGCATCCACCCTTTTTTGAACATCCCCTTTTTATAATCCCCCGCCTTCCAGGCACGAGTAATATGATCCGTGTCATCGCGAGTTACATATACCAAGTCCGCATAAGCTGCATCTGCGTCACCAATGGAATTAACCATATCAGATATAACGTGTTTATTTGCGTACAGGTCATCAGAATTAAGAATGCCAACAATGTCACCTGTTGCTGCCGTAACGCCTTTATTCATGGCGTCATATATGCCTTTATCTTTTTCGGATATTATTTTGGCAATATTGTCTTTATACTCTGCAACAATTCCCAAAGTACCGTCTATAGACTTCCCATCTACTATTATGTATTCTATGTTTTGATAATCCTGTTCAATAACAGATTCTATTGCGTCTCTTATTGTTTCTCCAGAATTATAGCATATAGTTACGATACTAACTTTCACTGATTTCTCTACCTCTTATTTTTACAGCAGGGTTCCCTTGGTAAATACTGTACGATTCTAAATCTGAAGTTGCTACAGAATTTACAGCTAAAATTGAATGAGATTTCATCACAACTCCTTGCACTACAGTAGCTCTAGCTCCTACCCAAGCACCATCTTCTAACGTAATTGGATTTACGATTAAATCAAATGTCGGCTTTTTATAGTCATGATTCCCGCACAACAACAATGCTCCCTGAGAAAGGCAACAATTATCTCCAATTTTCACTGAATCCAAATTATCTATCCATACATTTTCTCCTATCCAGGAATTGGATCCAATTTCCAATTTCCAGGGGTACTTTATACTAACTTTTGGCTTTATAATTACTCTCGAACCTATTTTTGCTCCAAATAATCTTAAAATATTCCTTTTTATAGACGACACAGGCAACAAGTACGAATTAAAATACAATGCATTTACGCAAAACCACAAAGCAACAACAAGTTTCCCCCTTCCTTTAGAGTACCAGTTATTACTGAATTCAGATAAATCAACTTTGCTCGCCAATTTTCAACTATTATCTAATTTAGTGCCTGTCACTCTAACACGCCATTGGTGGATGAATTGCAAAACTCCCTGACTAAACGTTCTTCTGATGAATTTGATCGTCTTATCCGAAAAAAAGTATTTTGAGCTCAAATAGACTTCCGAGTTATTCATAGAAGAAATTATTCTATACCACTTCCAAGAAGAGTTACTGTCTAAAACTAAAAACCTTCCCGAAATACCAAGAGTTTGAATTCCCCAAGTTTTATTGAAGGCAAAATGTAAGGGTTGAGAGTTGATAATCAAATCTACTTTCCTATCGTTTCCGTCATTATAGAATTCAAAAGTATTGTCTTTAACCGACAGTATAACTTCTCCGCCCAAGTCCGGCACTTTAATGCAGGTTCTGGACAACTTCTTATAAAGATACCTTGGGTACCTATCTCGTATATCTTTACAAAAATTATCAAAAGTCTCACGAATCTTTTCCAATTCAATTGTTTCAATAGGATCACTAGTCAACTCATCTAACGATGCATACAGCTCTTCATACTTTGCTAGAGATTCAGAAGGATCCCAATCGGGAACGTTCAAATCATATTCCTCCCCAGGATACAGAATAAGACTTTTTAATCCTTCTTCATCAAATCTATTTTTAATATCCAAGGGGGTATTCGCAAAAGTATTTATATGCTTATTATCCTCACAACAAAATCTAATATTACTTGCAAAAGGCATGGTTACTTCAGCCTTCATTACTTCGTGATTCCACACCAGATTATCGATTATTTTTGAAGCTGATATTGGTCCGAATTTTTCGTAATCAAAATACCCGTTATATCCTGCTACTGAGAACTGATTTAAAGCCAGATCTATCTTCCCTAAATCTTTCAAAAAATTCTTACAATCCTTTTTGCTTACCTCACAATCATTGACGTTTAATATGGTATGATCTCCATCTATTACGGCTAAAGTGGAATCCATAGAACCAACTTGAACTACCTGAATGTTAGTTTTCTCTGAGATCGAAGTGATTTTTCTGTTTTCGATCAATTGAATATTTTTGAACCCCAACATTCTAAATGCGTTTGGCATTTTATCTGAGTGGTTTTGTTGGAAAAGTAAAGTAACTCTTTCCTTAAAATCTTTTGGCAAAGACTTTAAGGTTGGTATATGAAAATGGTCCGGGTGCTCATGACTTACCCAAACATGCGTAATTCTGTCATAATCATTCTGATCAAAAGGAATTTCGGGAAATAATACCCAAGAGTTATTAAAGGCTTTACCAAGAGTCCAGGGATCCGTCCATATACAACAATCTTCTGCCGTGATAATAACAGAAGCCGTGCTTATAAATTTAATTTTCATTTTTTTCTTTTTCGAAGCAAAGATATTAATCTATGGAAATAGAATTTAAATATCTGGTCTAATCAAAGGGCCGCTATAAAAACATTTGTTTGCTTTGTTCGACCTGGACTGAATTACTTAAGAAATTTTGAACATATTTTTCACAAGAAATACGCATGCTTTGATAGCTATCATTATTAAGACGCAGTGCATTACTAATAATCTCAATAAAAGCATCCTCCTTCAATACGACGTCCCAGCCAATATTCTGGGATGATAGTTGATTCCATGGAGTTTGGTCACTAATAATAACTGGCACATTCATCAACAGGCTTTCTAAAATAGAATGGCCAAAATTTTCTCCCAATGTAGGTAAGTAAAGAAAATGATAGTTCAAAATAACACCATTAATATCACTTGATTTTATAGATCCTTTGTATTCTACTCTAATATTTGACGGCAAATCATTAATTACACCTTGACAACGATTCCAATATTTATCATCGTTAATTGCTCCATAAATATCAAATGTGATTTGTCCGGCATATTTTTTTTTGTTTAGGATTTCTAGAGCAAATAGTAAATTCTTTTCAGGAGATATTCGTGCCAAATAGAAAAGCTTTAAAGTGCCTATTTCTTTAACTATTTCTGATTCAACCTGGGAATTTTCTTTACTGGGTAAATTTTGAGCTACTAATACTTTTTGGTAATTCCGAACATATTTTTCAATCTGATCTTTTTCAGTTTCAGTAGTAGCTTGAAAAAATACATTTTTATACAATCGCAAGCTATTTGCTAAGTGGATATACATTGTTTTCTTTTTTGATTTCACACTTAAAGCACCATCAGCATACGCACCTCTAGGAGCAATCACAACTTTGATCTTCTTCGAAAACAACAAAGGAATTATTGAAAAATAAAAAGAAAAAACGTGGTTCAAATAAATACAATCCCAGTGGCTACTATTGATTATTCTTCGAATAGTTTGAATACTTAAATTTTTACTCGATATATAAAAAACATTTGCATTTTGCTCAAGACTCTTAACCCACTCATTTGACTTGACTTCCTTATATGGTTCAGAGTCTATATAGTCGGTATCCCTTGTAACAACATGAAAATCAATCTCTTCTGATAAACGGGCAATTAAATTCAAACAAGATCTTATTGGACCACCAGCTTTATAACCAGGCGAATACCAATCAATAAACACTAAAACCTTTATTCTTTTACTTGACATCATTTACCAATTTTCATACTCAAAAACACAGCACACTTCAAAAATTAAATGCCTATAATCCGAAACTTTTTTCACCTGTAGTTATAGCTCTTGTGTCACAATCATCTCCATCAACTATGCTTTAATTCTTTTGGATTAAATAGAGGTCCCTCATGATCAACCATTTAATATATTTTGATCAATCTATTTCATTTTCAATTAACCAATTTTCCAGAACAACTAGGTACCATATTTTTGACCATTTAATTGCAGTGCTTCCAGCTAAAAATGACTTCCAATAATCCCATACAGGTTCTCCGTTTATTTCTGCCCTTCTCGAAAAAGAGTCAATACGCTCTTCACAAAAAGTCCTTAATTCGTTTTTCAGCCAATGCTCCCATGGAAAGGTAAATCCCATTTTTGGCCTATGAACCACCTCCGGTGGTAAAAGGTCTCCAACTGATTCCACCAAAAGTTTTTTTGGATAGATAGGATATTTAAACTCATCAGGAATCGCAAAAACATATTCAAGCAACTCATGATCTAAAAATGGGACCCTTACTTCAAGGGCATGTGCCATACTCATTTGATCCGCATCTCTAAGCAACACATTTTGCATATATGTAGTTATTTCGGCATATGAGACCTTACTTAATATTGGCAAACCTATCCCACTTGATCCTACACCTAATTGGGCATTTATTTGTTGGAAAACCACATTGTCAGGAAGTAAATCACGAGAAACCAAATTGATTAATTCGTGATCCAACATTACTTGTCTTGACACAGGATATGTGTATTCAAAATGAATGTAATCACTTTTTAATATCTCATAGATCTTCTGTGAAGCCACTGTTGGTTTTACCGTTTTCAATACGGCCCCTCCAATCTGCCTTATTAATTTGGGAAAACTATTTAAATACT
>Ga0206681_10000706_pt1 | contig 17045 bp, 17 predicted proteins | sample M150012015metaG_FD_161048 | JGI IMG/M metagenome (GOLD analysis project Ga0206681, IMG submission 161048) | Ammonia-oxidizing marine archaeal communities from Monterey Bay, California, United States - M1 500m 12015 | ecosystem: Environmental > Aquatic > Marine > Intertidal zone | place: USA...
AAACTAAAATAAAATAAGATCAAACGTAATATTCAAAATGACAGAAAAGAAAGAAAAAGAATTTATTCCCGTAAACATTGCGGTGCTAACAATCTCGGATCGAAGAACATTAGAAGATGATGAATCAGGTGATCTTTTGGTTGAGCAATTGCAAGCCTATGGTCACAAATTAAAAGAACGTAATATCTGTAAAGACAATCGGTACCAAATGAGAGCTATTTTATCTGAGTGGATTGTAAATGAATCTGTGCAAGCTGTGATTACCACAGGTGGTACAGGCATCACCGGTACAGACGGCACGCCGGAAGCCATCCAGCCATTATTAGATAAAACCATCGATGGGTTTGGTGAGATGTTTAGAAGCTTATCCTATCAGAACATCAAAACCTCCACCTTACAATCCAGAGCTTTTGCAGGGGTTGCGAACGGAACATTTATTTTTTGCCTACCAGGATCACCGGGTGCATGCAAAGACGGTTGGAATTTTCTTATTAAAGAACAACTGGACAATCGAACTAAACCCTGCAATCTAGTCGAATTAATGCCTAGACTTAAAGAATAGATTTATCAGCGATGCATCAAACTGATCGATTAGAAGTTCACATGTTTCCTTGTTTAAGTGATAACTATGGCTTCTTGATTCATGATCATGTCAATAACCTAACAGCCACTATTGACACGCCAGAAGTAGCAGCTATAGAAAGGGCACTAACTGAAAATAACTGGTCTTTAACCCACATCATCAACACCCATCATCACTATGATCATGCGGGAGGGAATCTTGAACTCAAGAATAAAACCGGATGCACAATTATTGGTCCCGCAGTTGATCAATCAAGAATTCCTGGCATTGATCAATGCATTCAACATGAAGAGGTTTTTTCATTTGGAGAACATAAAGTTAAAGCCTTTCATACCCCGGGTCATACATTGGGTCATATGGTTTATCATTTTGAGGATCAATCGTTAGCCTTTGTTGGTGACACACTGTTTGCTATGGGTTGTGGCAAGTTATTTGAAGGCACGCCAGAACAAATGTGGTCTTCACTTAGCATTATTAAACAATGGCCAGACAACACAAAACTCTATTGTGCACATGAATACACTCAAACAAATGCAAATTTTGCGATCGGCATTGAGCCAACTAATAATGAATTGATGGATCGTAAAACGCTGGTTGATGGTCTTCGCCTAGAAAACACCCCTACTGTTCCCACCACAGTCGAGTTAGAGAAAAAAACCAACCCTTTTCTTAGAGCAAATCAAGAACAAATAAAAACATCCCTGAATATGAATGAATCATCAGACATTGAAGTTTTTGCTGAAATTAGAAAACGCAAAGATAATTTCTGATATTTGTTTCAATTGTTTAAATTATAATAGATTAAAAGCGCCCGTAGCTCAGCTGGATAGAGCGTGTGGCTACGAACCACAAGGTCGGGAGTTCGAATCTCTCCGGGCGCGCCAAGGATATTATGGAAATATATAAAGAATTTTCAATAGAGGCAGCACATTCATTACCCAATGTGCCCAAGGGGCATAAGTGTGCAAGATTACATGGGCATTCATTTAAAATAAGACTCTATGTGGAAGGTGTTCCTAATGAGGAAAATGGCTGGATTATAGATTATGCAGACATCGCTAAAGCTTTTGAGCCCAGCAGAAAAATATTGGATCATTCGCATTTAAATGAGATCGAAGGACTGAATAACCCAACAAGTGAAAATTTAGCTATTTGGGTATGGAATCGTATAGTCTCTGATTTTCCAAAATTATCAAAAGTCGAGGTAAAAGAAACCTGTACAAGTGGCTGTATCTATCAAGGAGAATAAATCAATTTTAAGGAGTAAATAATGCGAAGAATAATCACTGGACATAACAGCGAAGGAAAATCAGTTGTGAAGATTGAAGGAGAGCCATTAAGATCGGTTGGTGAAGAAGTTGGAGGTTTATTTGAAATTTGGAACACTGATGATGGCTCTATTGATAGCACTGACTCGATAGATAGAACTGATATAGATATTGTGCTTTCGCCAACTCCTGGAGGGTCAAAACTTAGATACTTCAGAATTAACCCTACACCCGAAGGTATCCCTGCTGAGATGCTTGAGGAGCTTGCAGCGCAAGCATTTCAAAGTATAGGGGCAGATCACGAAAGAGTGGATACAAGCAGACATCCCACCATGCACAAAACAAAAACGATTGATTACATCATTCTACTCGAAGGTGATGTGACTCTACTCTTAGATGATGATGATGTTAAATTACAACCTTTTGATGTGGTCGTGCAACGCGGAACCAACCACGCCTGGATTAATAATGGTACAGAGCCTGCTTTATTTGTAGCGGTGTTAATTGATGCTGATATAAAAGCGTAATGCAAAAATAATGTTTTATATAAAAACCTTCATAGGGATTATTTTTCAGGTTTCATTATTTGCACTATTTTTATTGCTCCCTGCACCAACTTGGTATTGGTCTGATGCCATCTTTTTGTTGGGATCTTATTTCCTAATCAACGTTATCACTTCATTCTGGATTTGTGCGTATTACCCTGCCAGCATGGAAGCCAGGCTAGAATTCGATTTTAAGCGACAACCAAAAAAAGATAAGATTGCGACCTCAATAATTATTTTAGCCCTAGCATTAGCTCTGAATTTTATAACGGTCGATGTTTTCTATCTGCATATCTTTAAAACACCAACGCCTATGTCTAAATATATAGGGCTGGCTATTTTTCTTAGTGGTTACACCGTTATTGTATTCACCATGATTCAAAACGAATTTGCCCAGTCAGTTGTAAATATCCAGGATGAAAGAAACCAAATGCTTGTTGACACAGGTCTTTATAGTTACGTAAGACATCCCATGTACACAGGTATAATGTTTTTCTTTTCAGGCATCGGCTTATGGTTAGGCAGTGTCTTTATGGCAACTATCGGTACCATTATTTTAATGCTAGCTTTCATTCCTAGAATCTTGATTGAAGAAGAAACACTGAGTGGAGAATTGAACGGGTATGAAGCATACCTGCAAAGAGTAAAATACAGAATTATCCCTAAAGTCTATTGAGCTATTTCAAGGTAAGCGTGGCTTTGCCTTTAGTGGCTGCATTTAGATCACCAAATCTCATACTACGCCAAGCATTAAGATCATTTTTTACATAAGCATCCAAAAATGTGGTGCTGGTAGCAGCAGCAATCCTCAAGGCCTCATGTTGAGGTGGTCCTGGAACATCAGTTCTACAAATAAGTCCGCCTAAATAATGATCAGCCCCTTCTATCAACACATAATGATGAGGAGACAAGGAACGTGTTAATGAATCAGGAATCTTGTATTTAAAAGGTGCTTTAATTCGATCTGAGCCCACATCACTAAAATCCTTAGTGCCAGTTGAAATTAATGTGGGCACTCTAACACCCTTCCATGGTTCCTTTGGCATTAACGTCATGGTTCCTGGGTCACTAATCATTAGCAGCACCTTAAAACGAGTTTCATCAGAAGTTTCTGCATAGCCATCCATAGGGTTCAATAAAGTCATACCAGCTACGATCATAGCGGTGGCTGCGCCCATTGAATGTCCAGCTGCAACCAATTTGGTTCTATCAAGTTTATCTTTTAGATCAGGAACTATTGTTTCTATGAGATCCAATGAATCAACAATAAAGCTCATGTCCTGTCTTCGGGTATCAGTTACTTGAAGTATTTGTTGATACATTTCTCTCATATTGTCTCGTTTTGTTTTGAAACCAAGAGATGTTGAATCCATATGGGTCGGCTGGATGACAACATAACCATGGCTCGCCCAATAATCTGTAAACCCCTTATACATGTCTCCCTTTGAACCATTTCCATGAGAAAAAACAATAACAGGAAATCGAGTCTTGCCAACAGGATAAGAAATTCTAACGGGTAACTGTTTGTTTAGTTCTTCAAACTTTAAAGAAAATTCTTCGGTTTTAATGTCATATTGAGGTTCTTTAACAGTAAAATGTTTTGGAATCACAGCACATGATTGAATAACAAAAAGAGCAAGAAAAATAAATATTATAAAAGGAATCTTAATCTTACTAAGAGATGACATAATAAAATTATAAACATATTTTTTGCCTACCTTTGTCTTTATTTATTACAATTCATAACCATGAAGAAAAATATTAGACAACCAATGCATTTCATTTGCCTACTCTCAGTGGTTCTCTTAATCAATGCTTGCTCTGAATCTGAACCAGAAGGTCAAGAGATAACCATCTCAGGACAAATAATAACCAGCGAAGACTCCCAGGGTAAAACTTTCAACTTAAGTATTTTTCATGCTCAATCTGGGATTGGATTTCAACAACATCCTCTCTATGAAATAGAATCATTTACTAGTCAATCACAGACTTTTAATCACACATTTCTTTATAATTCTTCAGGAAATTCAGGTCTGGTCGTCTATGCTTGGTTGGATATTGACCAAGACGGTATCATGTGCACAACCCAGTCCCGTAATGATATTGCTGGAATTGACTTAAATGAAGATTTCCCAAATTCAAATCAAAGTTTCACGATTACATTGACTCAACAGTGCGTTGGTCCTGATTGGTTTTACCCTGCGGCTAATTAAGTCCCAATTGGTCCTTTAGGTATTGGTGCCACTTTACTGACATAAATAGCAAATAGACTGACAAATACATTACAAAAGCCTATAAATATAAACGGTGCTGATGGGTCGATAGCATCAAATAGTCGTCCCCCCACTCCAGTGGAAATAAGAATACCTAATGCACCAGCAAGATTAAATACTCCGACAATTGCTCCTCGTTTCATTTTAGGGGCCTCTTGACCCAATAGTGTTGTTGCAGCAAAAAAAGCGCATTGCTGTCCCACACCTAGAAGTATAAAAAAAGGTCTTGCTCCAGGGTCGAGAACATTATCAATAAAAAACATGGAGAGATAACCAGCTGAGGCTAGCGCCATACAAACACTGACAGCAAGAATGCGATCAACTTTATCAATCAAATAACCAATAATTGGGGATGCGATAAGAGCTGAAATGGAGGCTGTTACAAAAACTAATCTTGCAGCTTTTGTTGCCTCCGAAGTCGTCATGCCCATATCAATTCCAGTTGCAACACCCCAGAGGACAAGAAAAGTTCCTAAAATAACTAAATCACTTCTAGCCACAAAAGCTGATGCATAAGCTAAAAGTATCCTTGGGTTTCTCCCTTCCTCCAAACCAGACTTGATTTGCTGAGTATAGGGAATTTTCTTTTGCTCTTCTGTTGGGGTTCCTTTCTGTAATCCCAAGGCAACCACTATTGAGGTTATTAAACACATACCGGCAACAATCCACATCGCATACATCCCTGCTGTTACTTGGTCGTAACCCATCTGTGCAAAGGTTTCAGGCAAACGTGCGAACACTAAAGACACAGTAATGACACCCGTTGCGTTTAAAATCCCAGTAACTGCAATCATTTTGCCACGCGTGTGATTTTGTGGGTAATCTGCGGTCACCGTGCCCAGCATCCCTGTGGCTGCTCCCATGCCAATGGCAAAAACAATTCGGTAAATAGTTAACTCTCCTATCCCTGTGGCTAAAGGATAAAGAAAGTAAGATAAGCCCATAGCAAACATACCGAATGAATAGACTTGTCGTCTTCCGATCTTATCGGCAATTAAGCCAACGGGAAGAAAAATAATTAACAGAGCAATTTCTGCTACAACTTGCAGATCTCCTACAATCGTTCCAATTTGGTTCCGCTGATAGCTAAGATTTTCCATTAACACGTAAGTGGTTGCATAAGATATAAACGTTAGCAAACCAATTGTGGTTAAAGCTCCGTAACAAATAGAAAAGAAATTAGTTTTAGTGACACCTTCAACTAAATCAACTCTGAACTTACCTTTAGGTAAAAAATTCAAACTTATGAACGATTGATTCATTGATCCTGAAACTCCTTTCAACTGTCGAAAAAAATAATTAATGATTATAGACTGAAGACTTCTGATTATTATAGTTAAGTATGACAATAAACAAAGATATAGAAAATATAATTTATTCCATGTTTGATGCTTTTAAAGCCGGAGACACAAAAGCAATTGAATATCATCTCCATTTAATTCATGAAAATAGTTAAAATATTGCTCTTATTAGCTGCTATTTGGTTGCTCACTCTGTTCTCCTTTCGGGTACTCAATAATGACAAAGTAGCCGTTGTAGTCACAGATTGGGGTCAACCCGAAGGATTCTCTGACAGTTATTATCAAGGCATTGCCCAAAGAAGCCGTATCGGTATTCAAGCCATGAGTGAAAATGAGGCGTGCTCTGAACATTTTGTTGGCAATTACCCCTATCGTTCGTCAATGGGTAGTTACCCTCATGTGAACTCCTTTTTAACCAAGGGTTTCGAGCAATATTATGATAACTTTGGCATGTATCGTTTAGATAGCAATCAGGGGTTATATATCAATGTTCTAGACGAATCTGTCATCTTATCTCAAGAAGACGCAGATCAGTATGAAAGAATAAAAGTAACTGGTTCAGGAGATGGCTATGGGAGAAGAAATATCCTCTCAGTAGATCCTAGAGACGGGCTAGACCCTTTGCCAGATTATTATAAAATCCTAGCTCCTAATGGAATTCAAGATGTTAGAGAACAGGACGTGGTGTTCTATCGACGAATCAATAAATTACTAGGTGCAAATAGAAAATCCACAGGTATGAACCCGATGACAGATTTTATGGAAGAGTATCTAACTGATTTTATGAAAAACAATTTTGGAAACCGAGTAAAAATTAGATTTGGTATGTATGAGAAAAATTCTGGTTACTCTGTAAGACATGATGATGTGGCTTGGACAATGGCTAGATGGGGAGGCTTTACTAACATGCTTCTCACCCGAGAAACCACCGATCATAACTTCTATGCGAATCATTTTATGACTCGTAATAAAGTCTACTATAGGTTGTGCAAATCTGGTCTTAAAGATCGAGTAGCACTCAAACAAATTAGACAAGTTGGACGCACTCCTGAATACAACTTGATGCTGTTACACAATATGAAGCGCTACCTAGATCAATATTCTGATGAGGAGGAAATTTCCTTAATCTATGCAACCTATGGGCTTCCATGGCCAGGCAGAAATCCTGAAGGACCGCTTGGTGCACCTCATCCTTGGATCAAAGAGGTTTATCATGAAAATGCTTTTAATAACTACCTTAGCTTTAAACGCTATGTGGAGGCTGTTTATGATGTCAAACAAGGTGGTCGTTGGAACATCAATTTCAACCGTTCCGATGGGATTGGAAGTAATGATAGTCGAACCAATAGCTTGTATGGTTATTCTAGATTTCCTAGCCAAATCTTTGGTCACCCTGAAGATGTATTAAGGTTTGAAACTATAAGAGATCAGTTAAAACAAGCTATCCATATTGATCATAGAGAAAACATTATCATTGTCCCTTCTCACTGGTATTACAACGGTCAGGACACTTCATTGAAGATTCGAGAACTGAATAACTTACCACTTAATAGCATTGAAGAAATGAATCAGGGTATATTTGATATTTCATGGTGTGAACAATACGATGAGGATGGGTTGCTAGATCAAATTCTAGATCAAGAACTAAATTGCCCAACAGGTTATTCAAGAATCACTTTAATGGAGACCTTTGATGAGGTGAAAGAAGAATTCAATATTGGCTATGCTCAGCGGATTAGGGGAGGAATTGAACAGTTTGGAGTGCTACCAGATTTAGGGATTGAAGTAATGGCAAGTGGTGATATCACCTATAAGGGCGGAGGTTTAGTTGAAATAACAAGTGGTGAGCTTAAAGGAACCAAACTTATTATCCGGCCAGACTTTCACCCGAACAAACCAGAATCTTTCTCCTATCAAGACAGTTACAGACATAATAACTCAAGTGACCCTTACACGGATGCTAATGCTATCAGACCCTTTAATGAGTTTATTAACTACAATAGCCATCTAATCAGTGCTTGGTTTGATTTTACTGCTCTCATTGGCACGCAAGCTAAAATTAATTCTGATGACCCTTTGCCAATAATGAACAATGCTATTTCTAAAGCTGTATATTTTGGACCTTATCGAACAATTGTGAACTCACCTGCTTCAGTATCAATCCCTGTTGATGTCTCTAAAATTGAAAATAAAGATAAAATCAGAGCTTATATATTTAATGATCTTTCTAGAGAATATGACCCAGTTTTTGAGGTACCAGGCGGGCAAAGCATTCGAGTCGATTGGGACAAAGGAATTGTTTCATTCGATACTCAAGTTCTTGGTATTTTTGTTATCGGAAACTAAAAAAAATACTTTATTGACAAATGAACCACTCAAGAAAACTTATTTGGCTTCCCAGAGACAGTGAATCTAGCCTATTAATTGATTACATGAACTTTTTAAATATTGAGCATAATCAAACGTTCAAAAATTATGAACAACTGTACCGATGGTCGGTAGAATACCCCGAGAATTTTTGGTCATCTTTTACTCAGTTTGCAGGCATTAATTTCAAAAAATCTTCATCTAAGATTCTTGAAATGGGTGACCAAATGATTGATTCAAAATGGTTTGTTGGCTCTAAACTTAATTTTGCAGAACATCTTATATCTAGGAAGGACAGTCATCCTGCAATTATCTATAGAGATGAAAAGGGTCGTAGAAAAGAATTATCTTATAAAGAGCTTTTTGATCAAGTGCGTTCATTTGCTAAAGCTCTAGTTGATCAAGGAGTCAAAGAAGGTGACGTTGTTGGCGCCATCATGACCAATTGCCCTGAAACCATAATTGCAATGCTAGCTAGCAGCGCAATAGGTGCTGTTTGGACTTCTTGTTCACCAGATTTTGGTGTTGATGCAATTTTAGACAGAATTGGACAAGTTAAACCCAAGGTATTGATTGCTATCGACCAATATGAATACAACGGGAAAAAATTTAATTTAATGGAAAAAATAACAGCAATTTCAAAAAAGTTGGAAGGCTTATCTAAAGTCTTTGTGGTTCAACATTTAGATACAAAAATTGATTATAAAAGCATAGAAAATGCTGTTCCATTTAGTGATCATTTGAATCAAGATGAAGCACTACAATTTAATGCCTTACCCTTTGACCACCCATTGTTCATAATGTATTCATCTGGAACCACCGGTAAACCAAAGTGCATTATCCACTCTGCTGGGGGAACACTAATTCAACATATGAAAGAACATCAACTGCATTTGAACTTGAAACCAGATAATAGACTATTCTTTTTTACTACATGTGGTTGGATGATGTGGAATTGGCTTGTCAGCGCATTGGCAAGCAAAGCTACGATTATTCTTTATGAAGGGTCACCATTTTATCCACATAATGAGTTTTTATGGGCTATTGCTGAGGATGAAAAGATCAGTCACTTTGGTATCAGTCCTCGTTATATCACCACGATGATGAAAGAAAACATAAAGCCATTAGAAAAGTACAATCTGAAATCACTACAAACTATTCTTTCAACTGGCTCACCATTACTCTCAGATCATTTCCAGTATATACAGGATGCTATCAAGAGTGATGTTCAAATATCTTCCATTTCAGGAGGGACGGACATCATTTCATGCTTTGCCCTGGGTAATCCAATAGTTCCTGTGTTTGATGGAGAAATTCAGTCCATTGGCTTAGGGATGGCTGTTAAAGTTTTTAATGACGCGGGACAAGAAGCGGCGAAAGAAGAGAAAGGTGAACTGGTCTGTACACAGCCCTTTCCTTCTATGCCTATTGGGTTCTTTAATGATCCGGATAAAAAAAAGTATAAACAGAGTTATTTTAATAAATTTGAGAACACATGGGCACACGGTGATTTTGCAACAATTACTGAAAATAATGGTGTAATCATTTTTGGTCGATCAGATACCACTTTAAACTCAGGAGGGGTAAGAATTGGGACTGCTGAAATCTACCGTCAAACTGAAAAATTGCCTCAAATACTAGATGCTGTGGTAGTTGAAACAACTAAAAACTCTGAGCCAATTGTAACTTTATTTGTGGTATTAAAAAAAGAGGAAAAACTCACTAATGATTTAGTAAAAAAGATTAAATATGAGCTTAAAACCAATGCCAGCCCAAGACATATTCCGAAACATATAATTCAAGTTGATGATATACCCAGAACCAGAAGTGGCAAAATTTCTGAATTATCAGTCAAAGCAGCAATTGAAGGAGAGGAGATAAGAAATATTGATGCCCTAGAAAATCCTGATTCACTATCTATTTATAGAGAGTTTGCAAAGGAAAACTGACCTCATAATGAAATGCAATTAACATAAAAGAAATAAACAATTATTGATTACTTCACTGGAGCCGGAGTTTGCTCTATCGCATAAAGTTCAAGACTTGAAAGACTTGGTGTTTTTGGATCATAGGTCTCAGGAGCAGTAAAATACTTCGGGTAATTTTTTTCTACATAATCCAATACCTGTCGACTATGAACTTCTTCAAGATCTTCGCCTGAACCCATAAAGGCTGAGTAGATCATGTGTCCTGGAGTATCCCCCATATACATCCACGGAAGCCATGGGGTAATTCGATTCCAAGTGCCACTAAAGGGCAGTGTAGTAAAACTTGGATCCTGCATCTTTTGAGCATCAACATGATAAGCAAAGGCTTCACTCACTTGCACCATGGGTCCTGAAGATTCGCGTTTCCATTTATTTGGATTAAGAGCATTTGGATAAAAAAGATTGATATGTATTTCCATATCTAATCGATCACCTCGTTGTTGCCATGGCAAGACAAATGGAATCTTTGGTGGTTCCTCTGTGTTTAAATCTCCAAATTTTGGTGGCTGAGGGAAATAATCCTCAATCACATAATTAAAAGGATCATTAGCAATAGGAACAACTCTAACCACTTCATTGGTCATAGGATTTTTATACTCTTCTAAAACCTCCCCTGATCTCAGATCAGTATAAAGAGCGACCTCTCTAAGAATTTTAGCAAAAGACCCGTCAGTCTGCTGTTCTAGTCTAGATACACCAAACCCTGCGACACCAAGGACATCAAGTATGGGTTTGTTGGGTCTAATAGCCATGATATAACCTTTAAACCAACCGGTTTTTTGCTTTGATTCATCTAAATCGCCATTCAGTCTAGAATAGGCTAATTTATTACCTACCCCTGTTCTAAGATCCAAGTAAGGTCCATTTAAGGCATCACCAGTTGCGCCCCCATAGGCAGAAGGTAAATCAGCATTAGCCTGCTGTGAAAATACACTTAGAGCTGCAGCACCTGCACTCAAAGCTCCTAAATTACCTATGTTCTTAAAAAATTGTCTTCGTTCCATGTTTAAACCTCAATCAATTTGAATTATTTTTTCTACCCTCAAAGAATAACAATAATAGCGCTAAAATTAAAAGAGCAATATTAGCAAAGCCAACCATTGTGAACGGCGCGGTTGGACCTATATTATCAAATAAATAGCCACCAATACTAGCAACTAACAAAATACCAATTGCCCCAAAAAAACTGAAGCCGCCAATGACAGCACCCCGACCTTTTGCTGGTGCAGCACTTCCGATCAATGATATCGCAGAAATATTAGCAAAAATTTCACCCAAACCTAGAAGCGCTGCCCCGAAGTACATTTGCTTACTGAAAATATCATCAATAGAACCAAGGTATAGATATCCACAGGCTGCAATAAACATAGAAATTGCCAAGGCCATAACACGATCAACTTTATCTATAAAAAAATTGATCAAAACTGCTCCGGGGATAGCAAATGCTTGAACCATCACATAAAAACCGGTCGATAATTTAAACGCTTCAGCTCGACTCATATCCATGGTGATAGCCTCGTTAAATAGCCATAATGAGAAAAAGGTGCTCACCACTGATAAATCTCCTCTTGATACAACCCCAGCGGTATAGGCAAGCGCAATTCTTGGGTTTCTAGCTTCTTTAAATGCTATTGCTAATGTAGAAAAATAAGACCCTTTTTTAGTTACCTGAGCAGGCGCACCTTTTTTCAAATTGGTGAAAAGAATAGTTGAGACAATTAAAACCATTGCTGAGGCGCACCAAATTGTATATTGACTAGACAGTGCACTATCAAAACCTTGATTAACAAAATACTCCGGAAGTCTTCTGAAGCTTCCTATGATGAGAACAAGACCTAACCCATTCATAATCGATGTGGTTGCAATCAATTTTCCTCGAGTGCTCTCATGAACGTAATCATTAGCAGTCGTAGGCAGCATCACTGTATTGCAAGCACAACCTAGAGCAATAAAGACACGAAAAATGATGAGCTCAGTGCTATCTCCTGCAAGCGGATAAAGAAAATAGCCTATGCCGAGAAGAACAAATCCCATGGAATATACAATTCTTCTTCCAACTTTATCTGAAAGTGCACCAAATAACCCGATCACACAGACCACAACTATTTCTTGCATTGCCGTCAGTTTACCTGCTAAGGCACCCGTTTCGTTTTGAGGAATCTCAAGTATATTGAACACCAATGGGCCAAAGACATTTACTAATGCCATACTGGCAATACCGAAGAATGCACCAAAAAATAGCGTGAAAAGATGACGCTTCTCAATATCTGGCATGAGAGTTATAGGGCCAAACTTTATCCCCATTTCTTCAACATTATTCTTTGACGATTCAGCTGGTTGATTCATAATCACTTGATAAAACAAATATGTGGACAAAGCATAACAATAAAGACCCGTCTATGATAAAGAAAATATTAAAAATAATTGGCTGGATTATTCTTTTCATTCTTCTATTCAGTCTATGGATGTTACAACGAATGGATACATTTAAAACGATCACTAACAATACCCCAGAGATTTGTGAAAGTTTTGTTATGAATGGAAGTGCTGAGGATATCGAGATCGATTACACAAGAGGGATTGCCTATCTTTCTATCCAAGACAGAGAAGCCTTGATTAAAGGAGAAAATACTCAGGGATTTATAGGAAAAATTGATTTGAATAAAAAACCCTACACGTTGGTCTCTGCCTTAACAAAACAACCTGAGCACCTTAGACCACATGGCTTGAGCTTATATATAGACAATGCAGATAAGCGCCATCTCGCCATTATTAATCATCCAAAAAATAGAGGTGAAGAACCCGAAGTGATTGATCTCTTTTCTGAGACAAAAAATGGAATGTTTGATTTTGTGAGAAGCGTCTCTGATCCATTGTTTCAAAGTCCTAATGATGTTCTTCTTGTCGATAAGGAAAAATTCTATGTGGGCAATGATAAGGGCGGGGTAAGCACTTTAGATAAAATTCAAGAGCAACTGGGTAGACCCATGTCGACGGTAGTCTATTTTGATGGTGAGTCAGCCAGCATTGCTATGGATAATTTATCCTCTGTCTCAGGAATTAACCTATCACCAGACCGACTAACGGTTTACGCCTCAGAAACAAATGCAAAGAGAATGGCGCTTTTAAAGCGTAGTTTGATAGATGGCTCCTTGGTAAAAGTAAATACAATAAAATTATCAGGGTCGCCCGATAATATTAATGTTCTAAGAGACGGGAGTTTAGTGGTGGCAAATATTCCTAAGGTATGGGGATTAATACAGCATTTTATTGCCCTCCAGAACAATGAATATAAACCTGCCCCATCACAAGTCATCAAAATTGAATTTGATGATAGAGGCAACCATACCGTCAAAGAACTCTTTATGAGTGAGGGTTATGATATGTCAACCACAAGTGTTGGGGTCATCTGGTCTGATAAATTATTTATGGGTTCAATTGATGATAAGCAAATGTATATTTGTGAGTTATAGTTAAATATATGAGTGCATCAGCTTTAAATGATTTCGAATCACATGTCTCAAATGAGAGAACTCACTTATCTCAAGTGAGAAGAGCCTTTACAAAAAGCTTAGAGATTCAGAATGTTGACCCTGGCTTAGTAAACTTTTATGTTGCTTGCTCAAATTACTTTGATTTCTCTCTGAAACGCTTAATAAATCAAGACTACATCCTCCATGATTTACTCTTACCTCATGTGGAAGCTGACAACACAGAGTATAAAAATAAACTTGAAAGCCTATCAAAGGGCTTAGGTGCTATGGAAGAATCGATTACTCAACTTAATAATGCTAAAGATAAATTAATCAAATCTGGTCTATATGAGATAGCTTTATTTAAAAAAGAAGCAGCTCACTTTCTTGATGTTTTTATAAATATGCTGGCAACAAATCGTCATTCTACCTATGATTTAGAAAAACAAGTGTTTAAACCTGAAGATTGGAAACAAATTGCAGGGGTGACTGCAGACAGCATTAATAGTGAAAAAACTCTCTATAACGATGTAAAATTGTCGGCACCACAGGGTTGTGAACCTCAAAGTTTTCCTCCAATAGGACATCATGAAAAACCAAAATAAATTAACGTCTTCAATACTCCTTATTCTGATTATGTGTAGTTGGTTACCTAATAATGATTTGCATGCGTTCGAGAATGATGAGCCGACAGTCCTTATTACCGGATCCAATAGGAATCTAGGACTTGAATTTGTTAAGCAGTTTTCAAAAAAGAAGTGGAACGTCATAGCCACAGCAAGAAACCCAAAAGAAGCTGATGAATTACAAGAGTTTGCTGCTAATAATAATAATGTTGTTATTGAACAGCTTGATATAACCAACAATGAACACATTGACAATTTATCTTCTAAATACAAAAATCAAACCATAGATATTCTGCTTAATAATGCAGGATTGACTCCCAGACATTTTTCAGCATTTAGAAAACTATCTGGTGTCGATGAAGACATCACTAGACAAAGTTTTGAGATTAATGCTTTAGGCACCATGAAAATAATTCAAGCATTTATGAAAAATGTTGAGCGATCAGAAAACGGGAAAATTATAGCCTTATCAAGTAAAGCTAGTTCATTCGGAGAAAGGCTTAAGATTCCTATGATGTATAGCTATGCAATGAGTAAGACTGCCCTAAATAGCATGATTTATAGCCTTTCATTTGAAACCAAGAAAAAAAATGTGGTCGTGATATCTCTCTCACCCGGCATGGTGAATACGACTCCAGGGATTTCGCTCCCGTCAGCAATAGAAATTGATGAAAGTGTGACAAAGATGATGGCAGTAATAGAAAATCTAACCATGGATCAAAATGGTTTATTTATTGACTATGAGGATGGTAGAACCATTCCTTGGTAGAGTACAACCTTGGCAAGGTTGCGCTCTACAAGCATAAAAGTTGAACTATAACCTCATAATCTCAATAGCCACCCTTTCTCCTGATTCCATTGCACCCTCCATGCCTCTATTTGAAACAGCTGTGTGCTCACCACAAAAATGAATCTGGCCATGTTGATTTCCAACAGAAGACCCAAATTTTGATATTTGGCCTGGACTCCAATAAGCCCAATCGCCATTCGAAAATCTGCTAAGAGACCATGAATGATATGCGAACGGCTCTAATACATTTTTTGTGCTTGGTCTTATTTCTTCAATTGATTTAATCACTGATAGTATTGCTTCTCGCTGATTCATTCTGTCTAATTTCTCGGCAATAGGTCCCCTTAACCAGATAGTGAAGCTATCCACTTGATCAGGTGTATTTGCATGACGATTAGCAATCATCATTCCAGACAGCCCATTGGTGTATAGATTCGGGCTCATTCCGTCGTTTTCCCAAAATGGAAACTTAGGAACAACATGCAACATATTAATCTTTTGCGAACGTAGATTATTTATCGCTTCTGCCTGAAGACCTTGAACAGAAGGCCTGATATCAATGTTTTTTAAGACTGAGAAAGGCAGCGAGCAAATAACATGATCCGCCGTATAGACTGATCCATCTTCACAACTAACTTCGGCTTTATTTGAGTAAGTTTCAATTGCATTGACACTTTTATTGAAAAGCACTGGTTGATCTAGATTATTAGCCATAGCTTCTGGAATAACCATATTACCTCCTTCAGCGGACAAGCTGGTTCTAAAACCTAAACGACTTTGTGAGCTAGCAAAGGCATTTACAAACATCAACATTAAGACAGAAACATCCTTGGCGTTATATCCATGGGTAATATTCATGTTGTAAACTAAATCGATAAGATCCTGATTATAACCCTGCCGGGTAAGCCAATCATGAACTGAAATATCATGAACAAAGTGTTTAGGGTTCATCCATCCCCATGGAGTTTTAACAGGATTAGCTTTACCTAATAATTGATGAAAGAAAGCATTTGGAGGCATCGCCTTCATTGCTTCTGGTAAAACATTTTTGGGGTGATCAGCCCACTCGGTCATGCTAATTAATTCCCCATCAACAGCCAGTTCTTGCTTCATAAAGTAGGGTATGATTGGGCTTAAATCATTCAATTTAATATTAAAACGATTGGAAATATCGATAATTCTTGCATACCCAGAACCGAATGCAGTCCCTCCGGTCTCAGGGTTACCAGGAATATTTTTTTGTGAAAGAACTCTCCCACCAACTCGACTATCTGCCTCTAATACAGTGACCTTGTATCCCTCATCCTGAAGAATAATCGCACTATACAAACCTGATAATCCAGCTCCAATGACAATCACATCAGAATGATTTCGAGCTTTAAGGTACGAAGGTAGCAATGAGGTCACAGAAGCTGCAGCAAATGTTTTTAAGGTTGTTCGTCTATCGATTGATAGAATTTCAGATGCTTCTGAATGTAGTAGTTTGCTCATTCTTTTAGAGTCAATATTTGATTAATCTCCTGATTATTTAATTCACTAATTTTCCCAGAGGGCCATTGAATTTCTATTAAGTCTATTGAGGTGTTATCTGCAAGACCAAAATGCACTCTATAATCATTAGCTGAATTATAGCCATGGGCGCTGGTGTGTTCCCGATACTGAGTCAATGAGCCTGAAACCAGCTTAATCTTGGCTCCATAACCGTTTCTATTGCTTTCACTCCCTACTAAATTAAGTTTTATCCAATTATTGTTATTGCCTTGATTCCTCAGCAAGAAATTACGGTCTGATGGAGTGATTTGTTTGCCTGAGGAATAAAAAGTCCTGTTAG
>Ga0206681_10000709_pt1 | contig 17006 bp, 12 predicted proteins | sample M150012015metaG_FD_161048 | JGI IMG/M metagenome (GOLD analysis project Ga0206681, IMG submission 161048) | Ammonia-oxidizing marine archaeal communities from Monterey Bay, California, United States - M1 500m 12015 | ecosystem: Environmental > Aquatic > Marine > Intertidal zone | place: USA...
CGCATTCGCTGTGAGTGATCTGGACACTAACTACATACTCTTCGGAAACATTGATGTTAACATGAGCACAGACGAAGGCCAAACGTTTGATCAAGCCACCATTTGGAGTCAGGGCAGGGCAATGGCAAAATAGTGCAGGGATTTACGTGCTGGTAATAGCGTCTGAATCAAAAAGGGCGGTGGTAAAGATATCCAAAGAGTAGGCAATTTGCTTGTTTTGAACAAACAAGAACTGTAACGGGTCAAGAAGACTTGTCGTTTCCTTTTATGTAGGGGTTTGAGGTAGCCCGAATTTCCTTTTCCGAAAAAACTAAAATCAACCATTTTTACCCGAAAAAATGTATTTTTTGGTGTTTTTTTGCCTATTTTACTCATTTTTTATCATTTTATTGACTTTTTTCAAGTTTTACAAATCCAACTCTTTCCAAAAGTATCACGCCGGACAAATAATCTCTTATTGTATTTTGTACAATAATATATTATCACTATATTTCACCACCATATAAACTTATATTCAAATTTACAATGCGACAATACAATCGAAAATCTGTAGCCACCCTACTCTTTCTTGTATTTTATTCGTCCATAATTATGGCCCAGGCAGTTCAAGATGACTTTGAAGGAACGGGCACCATTTCCACTTGGGCCGGAGATGATTGCGGAATGGACGCAGCATTCGCTAACCCACTGGTCAACGCCAGCAATCCATCCGCCACTGTGCTTAAATACGATGATTACGGCGGTCAATATGCAAACGTCAGGTTCGATGTTGCTTCCAGCTTTGATCTTTCTGTAAACCATACGTTTACAATGATGATTTATGTTCCGTCAAGCGGAATTACGGGAAGTCAGCCGGATCAGGTATCATTGAAGCTGCAGGATGGAACCTTAGGTTCTCCCTGGACAAGCCAATGTGAGATCATCAAACCCATCGTCACGGATCAGTGGCAAACGGTATCTTTCGACTTTTTCAGTGATCCTTTTATCAATTTTGATCCGGGGTCCCTGGACCCGATCTATCGAACTGATTTCAATCGGGTATTGATACAGGTGAATGGAGAAAACAACTTTGACCTGGTAATCGCTTATATCGACGATCTCAATTATGACGGATTGATCGGAGGAGCTCCGTGCGGACCTGTTTTCGATCAGCTGGTTTGGTCTGATGAGTTCAATACAAGCGGAGCCATAGACGGAACCAAATGGCACCATCAAACTCAGCTTCCTGACGGAGTTAGCTGGTACAACGGAGAAGTGCAACACTACACCGACCGTACGGTCAATTCATTCGCTGACACAGGACATCTTCATATAATAGCAAAAAAGGAGGTCTTTACGGATCAGGGTCAGACTAAGGATTATACGTCTGCCCGATTGAACTCGAAGTTCGCTTTTACCTATGGTCGTGTCGAAGTACGAGCCAAGCTACCAACCGGAGTCGGAACCTGGCCGGCCATCTGGATGCTTGGGAAGAACATCACCGAACCGGGAGGCTACTGGTCTGCAAGCCATGGAACGACCTCCTGGCCCGCCTGCGGTGAGATCGACATTATGGAACATTGGGGCAGCAATCAGGACTATGTTCAAAGCGCTTTGCACACCCCGTCCTCTTCGGGAGCTACGATCAACCACGGTGGGCTCATGGCAACCGATGTTTCCAATACCTTCCATACGTATTCCATGGAATGGGACACACAATCCATCAAATTCAGTATCGACGGCAATCTGTATTATGTATATGACCCTTCACCTCAGAACATGAACAACTGGCCCTTTATCGCGGATCAATATCTCTTGCTGAACATAGCCATTGAAGGCTCCATAGATCCCGCATTCACTGAAAGCCTTATGATCATCGATTACGTAAGGATCTATCAGGAAAGCACCACTACTCCAACCATTGACACACATACAGCCTGCGATTCACTGACCTGGATAGACGGAATTACTTACACCGGCTCTAATAACACCGCGACCTACACCCTTTTAAATGCTGTAGGTTGTGACTCAGTGATCACACTGAACCTGACCATAGATACGGTTGATACCGGCATAACGCAATCCGGTTCGGTTTTATCGGCCGATCAAACCGGGGCCAGCTACCAATGGTTGGTCTGTGACAGCTCGTATTCGGCAATAACCGGCGAAACAGGTCAGTCATATAACACGATTTCAAATGGAACATATGCCGTTGAGATTACAGGAGCGGGTGGATGTGTTGACACTTCAGCATGCGTCACAATAACAAGTACAGGTGTATTGAATGAAGGGCAGGAACCATCCATCATTGTATTCCCCAACCCAACCAATGGCAACATTAACTTGAAAAGTGCCGGAATGGAAGTGCCTTTTGAATACAATCTGTTTGATCTTAGCGGAAGAATAATCCAGAAAGGAAAAATACTTAACGCCAACAGCTCTGTTATACTAAACCAAAGTACAGCTGGATCGTATTTCCTGAGAATAGATAAATGTCAAGTGCTACGTGTAATTATAGAGTGATTCTCTACTAACAGGTATAGTTAACCCGTTAATTTAAATGCTTCTGCGTGATAGGAAACAAGCTTGTCTATCGGACATTTGCTGATGTTAGATACTTCATAACCATGTTCCTTTGCAACCTCTACCAGGATCTGTTCATAATGAGATGAAATGGAGCCAACGAAACCAAGATTTTTGTACTCACATTCGTAGGGTAAGATCCGGGTTCTGAAGAAATCCCGGAAGCACTGTAGAACAATATTACGAAGCTGTTCAACTTCAAGGTGGTCTTCGTAAAATGCAGCAAATTGTGCAAGAAACACGTTAGGGTCTTTTTTCTTGTAAGTTGCGTTCAGAATCTCATTTGACGTCAGATCATACCGTTTTTCAAATGCTGTTCTGATCTCACCATTCAAGTTGTTCTGCAGATACATCTTGACCAGCTCTATCCCCAAATGCGCACCACTTCCCTCATCTCCAAAAACATACCCATGAGATGGAATGTTATCCAAAACATGTCCGTTCTCCCAGACACATGAGTTTGAGCCTGTTCCAATGATACACGCAATACCGTTTTCATGACCTAAACTCGCACGAGCAGCGCCTACCAGGTCGTGATGCACATTAATGGTTGCGTTTCCGAATTGAGATCCGAGTGCAATTTCAACAATGCTTTTCTTTTCGCCTGACGAGCATCCCGCACCGTAATAATGGACACTGCCTATATCGTGTGACGCTACACCCACCTCATTGAACACCTTGGACACCTCATTTTGGATGAAATCGACAGAATGAAAATAGGGATTAAAACCCTTTGTTCTGACCTTTTCAACAATCTTGGAATCTGCGTCAATTATTGCCCAATCCGTTTTGGTCGAACCGCTGTCTGCCACTATACTATAAGTACTCATTGTCATACCTTATACTAAATTGGGTTTGCTACGTCGGTCTAATGATGGTTATTGTTATTTTTACAATTAGACCTTCGAAGCGAATATAGAACGCAATTCTGTGTATTCCAAATCATTTGACGCTAAAGTCTGATTGAAGACCAGCAATGGTGAGCTGAAAACCTCCTGATTCAACAATGTGATTTCCATTCACATTCACAAAACCAAGCTCTTGAACCGGAATACTCAGAGTGACTGTCGTTATCTCCCCAGGATACACGTTTACCTTCTGATATCCCCTCAGTCGTTTCACACTTGGCGTGATCGATGCAACCAGATCGGTTACGAATACCTGAACAACTTCCTTACCTTCAATTAGTGAGTTGTTGGAAATATCCACAGAAACTTTGATCGTATCATTACTCCCGTATATAGATCGGTCCATCCGTAAATTTGAATACTCAAACTTTGAATAGCTTAATCCGTGACCAAATTCCCACTGAGGGTTGAACGCATTCCTGCCAAAATTCTTATCTAAAGTTTCCGTGTATTTATGATCGTATGGCACCAGCGAACCAGTATATCTAGGGTATGTGAAGGGAAGTTTGCCTGAGGGGTTTGCATCACCAAATATTATTTCAGCTAACGCCCTGCCCCCCTGATCACCCGGAAGGTAGCAATGCAGGATCGAATGAGCCAAAGGTTCAACATCACTAATGATCCTGGGCCTGTTCAGTACCAGAGCCAATATCATTGGCTTACCCAATTTATCCAACTCCTGTACGAGCTCTTTTTGTGCTTCGGGCAGCTCCAGGCTCTCAATATCTCCCGGTTTCTCGGTGCAGGGAATCTCCCCCAGACACACCAGAATCACATCTGCTTGTTTTGCTTTTGACAAAACATCGTCCAATCCATTCGGACTTGCCAGGTCAGAGCCCACGGCGTATTCTACATTACCTTCTGATCCAAGCGAAATCGCTTGATAGATGGTTTGAGCATCATCGGTGTTGTACTTAGTATCCACTCCTTGCCAGGTATACGTCCAGGCTCCATTTTGAATATTGAGAGAATTGGCCGCAGGTCCACACACAAGCAGATTGGTGGTTTTCGCAAGAGGCAGCAGCTCCGAATCATTCTTCAAGAGCGTTATCGATTCGATCGCAGTGTTCAGAGCAATCTCTCTGTGCTCTTTTGAGCCAAACTTATCGTACGCATCAAATTCAGGAACAGGATCTTCGAACAGCCCCAATTGCTTTTTAACCCACAGAATTCTTCTACAGGATTCATCCAGTCTTGATTCCGGGACCTCCCCACCTTTAACAAGTTCGATCAATGCCTTATTAAAAGAGTAGTCATTTGGTGTCATACTCATATCGATCCCTGCCATGATCGCCAGCTTTACTGCTTCCTTCATGTCCTTTGCTACCTTATGATCCCTGTACAACTTGATGATGTCTTCCCAATCTGTGACCGCCAGACCTTTGAAACCCAGCTCATCCCTTAACAGCTTTGTAAGAATATTGTGATCGGCATGAACCGGAACTCCATTCAATTCGCCTGAATTGATCATTACGGTTAATGCCCCGCTATTTATGGCCTGTTGAAATGTGGGCAAAAAATATTCTTTTAACTGTGTCTCAGGAATCCAGGCCGGCGTCCTGTCTTTCCCGGAAATGGGCATGCTGTAACCCAAAAAGTGTTTCATGCAGGCAGCTACCTTGTTCTGTGCAGGCTTTTCACCACCCTGATAGCCCTGAATGCATGCCCGACTCATTGATTTTGCCAAATAAACATCTTCGCCATACGTTTCAAAAAATCTTGACCAAAGAGGCTGTCTGGCAAGATCAAGTACGGGTGAAAAATTCCATGGAATTCCCGAAGCTCTGCATTCATATGCAGTAACCGATGCCCCTTGCTCAACCAGATCCGGATTCCATGTAGCGGCCTGTCCAAGCTGCTGCGGAAACAAGGTCGCTCCGATTGTATAATTCACTCCATGGATCGCATCGATACCGTAAATAATAGGAATTCCGTTTCCTTCCGCAACTGCTTTCTTCTGAATCTGACCAATGATCTCTTTCCAATGCTCCCTGGAATATGCATGTCCGCCTACATTTAAAATGGAACCCACAAAGTAATGATTGATTGCAGAATCAAGCTTACCACTATCGATCGCATGCGGTTCAGCCAGGTCAAAGATCTTACCAACGGAAATGACATCGAGATTAATTTGTGTCATCTGCCCTACCTTTTCCTCGATCGACATTTCGGACACAATGGTTTCTATCTCCTCTCCGTAATCAAACGCATCCTCCTCAGGATCCAAAATTTTGTTCGAAGAAATGGTGTTACACGAATAAACCGCAAACATGCAGGCCCCGATTGTTGTTAGATATAATGCCTTTTTCATACCTCCCAGACTCTGTTTTATATCAAGCAAAAGCAAATTCAATTTTATCATTGTATATTTAGTAAGTAACTAATTAAAATACTTCTTGTAATTTGTACAATATAGTTATTTTAACTAGTTTTGAATTCGTCTAATTGCAAAATCTATGAAAAATTTAGTTACGTTTCTTTTTCTTTTTCTCTTCCTGATTTGTTGTTTTTCATTTAAAGCACAAACCATAAATATAAGCGGAAAAGTAACTGACGAGAACAACGACCCCTTTCCGGGAGTGACTGTCATGGTCAAAGGTACAAGTACCGGTGCCTCTACAGACACAAACGGGATCTACTCTTTAACTACTGAAAATGATTCCAATCTGGTTTTGACGTTCTCTTTTTTCGGTTTTGAGGAAAAATCAGTCATTGTTGCGAACAGAACATCTATTGATATTATGCTCGAGCCCATTTCATCAGCACTGGACGAATTAGTAGTGGTGGGGTATGGTAGTACCAAATACAAAGAACTCACAGGCGCAACGGCAAGGGTCAAAGGCGAAGACATCGAAAAACTTCATCTTTCAAGAATGGATCAGGCCTTACAAGGTCAAGTTGCCGGTGTGTCCATTAATACGAATTCGGGTTCTCCGGGAGGTTCTTCAAGTATCAGAATTCGGGGACTTTCCACATTCGGAGACAATGACCCACTGATCTTAGTTGACGGTGTTGTATACGACTCTGAAGGTCTGAACGCACTAAATCCATCGGACATTAAATCTGTGAATATATTGAAAGATGCAACAGCCGGAATATATGGGGTTAGAGCAGCTAACGGTGTAATTATCGTTGAGACAAAAAATGGACAGCTCAATACCAAACCCAGAATTGAATTTAACAGCTATTATGGCATCCAGCAAACAGCAAGAAAGCTCGAGCTCTTGAATGCCAGTGAATACGCCGTAATAAAAAATGAAATGTTTGCTGCCGGAAATGACGACATGCCTTTCAATAACACAGCGCTCGGAGTAGGGACAAACTGGCAAGACACTATTTTTCAATCTGCACCTGTAGAAAGTTATGGCGTAAGCATCAGCGGTGGCTCTCAGGCCACAAAATATTCAATAGGGCTGACTTATTTTTCTCAAGACGGAATTGTGGGTGGAGACAAAGCTAAATTTACCCGTTACAACGGGCGACTTAACTTAAGTACGGATCTTGCTAAAAAGCTAAAACTGAATTCGGTTTTACTATTCTCACATGATTACCGAACCGGACTTCCTGAAAACGGAATTGGATCTGTACTGTACAATACGATCAATGCATTTCCCAACGAACCAGTAAGAAATCCCAATGGAAATTATAGTTATTTGGAAGAGGTTAGTGACATTATCAACCCAGTAGCTCAGATCGAAAACACGTTTAACTACAACTGGGCAAATAAGTTTGTCGGTAAAGAGGAGCTGGTGTATTCGATCAATGACCAGTTCTCATTCACGAATCGATTCAACTACAATTATGCAATTGTAGACTCTAAGGTTTTTTCACCGCTGGCCTGGTACGGTACTGGCAAATATGCAAATACCGCGTTAAATGAAAACCTTGACCCTACAGTTGTCGAGATCGGATCTGGTGTTTTTATAGAAAGAGGAGCAAGTGTTTACGAGCAACGGGCAACGTATCTGGATCTTACTTACGAAAGCTACCTGAATTACGAGAATACATTCAAAGACATTCATAAAGTCAAAGGAACTCTTGGCGTATCTGCATTTCATCGGAAAGGTGAAGCATTGAGCGGAACGGCATTTAACATTCCGAATAACTCAATTGAATATGCAGATATTTCAGCCAATACAGCTGCGGGTGGCTACTTGAACGGAACCGGATCTTGGGAGTTCACAGAAAGACTGCTATCCAGCTTTTTAAGACTTGAGTATGGTTATGACTCCCGGTATTTGATTTCTGCTATTCTTCGAAGAGACGGATCCAGCAAGTTCGGACCAAATAAACGGTACGGAATTTTCCCTACCGCTTCGGCCGCATGGCTGATATCCGACGAATCCTTTTACAACGTGTCGTTCATTGATTTTCTGAAGCTACGTTTGAGCTATGGTGTTTCAGGCAACGACCAGATCTCTAATTTCGCCTATCGCGCACTGCTGAATGGTGAAGGGGTTTATGTATTTGACGATGTTATTACAACCGGAGTAGCTATTGGAAGGGCAGGCAATCCTGATCTGAAATGGGAAACGACACGTCAATTCAATGCAGGTATCGATATGACCCTGTTACGCAAGATCGACTTCACCGTAAATTATTTTATCAAGAACACATTTGACCTTCTTTTTCAACCGGATGTATCGGCGATCATCGGATCTTATGGCCCTGGTGGTTATCCGCCGATCGTCAACGCAGGTGACGTATCCAATAAAGGACTTGAACTTGAGCTGGGTTATACTACGGATCCTTCCAAAGCATTTACCATGGGGGCCAACCTGAACTTTACAATGGTCAACAACAAGGTAACAAGTGTACCCGAAGGTGTGGACTATCTGCCAGGTGCTTATTTCGGAGTAGGTGGAAATGTAGCTACCAGATTCGAGGAAAACTATCCAATAGGTTACTTTCATGGTTTCCAAACCAATGGCATTTATCAAACGCAGGAAGAAATAGATGCCGCCACGGTTTACCAGGAAGGTGCCCAGCCGGGAGACCTGATCTTTATTGATCAGGACGGCGATGGCGTGATCAGCTTTAATGACGACTCAGACAGAACCATGATCGGGTCGGCTATACCCGATTTCACCATGGGTCTTGCTTTAAATATGCGGTTTAAAGGGTTTGACTTTTCATCGAACATTTACGCAACCTACGGCCAGGAGATCATACGAAATTTTGAAAGGAACCAGCCCTACGCCAATCAGATGGCCTATATGATCGACAGATGGGTAGGCCCGGGGACTTCAACAACCGTTCCTAGAGTGACCACAGAAGCTACAAGAAATGCAGTATTATCGGACTACTACGTCGAAGACGGCTCATTTATCCGGTTACGGAATATTCAGTTGGGCTATACCATTCCCAAAAAAATTACAGAAAAGCTGAAGGTTGAATCGTTCAGGCTGTATGTTTCAGCCAACAATTTGGTCACGCTTACAAAATACCAGGGTTTTGATCCGGATATCGGACCCACGGCAGGAACACTTTCAGCCGGGGTTGACTATGGATTTTACCCTCAGGCAAGAACCATAATGGGCGGATTGACCGTAAAATTTTAATGTGATGAAAAAATTAATTGCACCAACAATATTTGTATCTGTACTGACCTCTGTCATTCTATTTCAGGGCTGTAAGAAGTTCCTGAATGTAGATCCGGCATACACTCAGGATGCAGAAAATTATTTTAACACTCCATCAGATTACGAAATGGCACTTACCGGCGCCTACGATCTGCTTCAGGCCTGCTCAATTTATTCGGTGTGGATCGGCGAGATCGCATCTGACAACACCATTGCAGGAGGCGAAAGTGTTAATGATACGGAGGGGTTGCATCAGATCGATCTGATGACCCATGGAGGCGTTAACACAGAATTAAGAAATGTTTTTCGCTGGAACTATGCCGGAATAAGCAGGGCCAACTTTATTCTTGAAAACAAAGACAACATCGATTTTACAGGTAAAGATGTGATTCTTAGCGAGGCCAGATTTCTCAGAGCACTTTATTATTTCGACCTGGTCAAGTTCTTTGGCGATGTGCCATTGATCGTAGACAAGCGACTTGGTGCGGAAGAAGCCATACAGGCAGCAAGAACTCCTGCTTCCGAAGTTTATGCACAAATAGAAAGCGACCTGCAGAATGCAATTTCGGTTCTGAGTGCAACAACATCAATAAAAGGAAGAGCTACAAAAGGAGCTGCCCAGGCGATCCTTGGTAAAGTTTTCCTATACCAAAACAAGTTTACTGAAGCAGCTGAACAATTTGACAATGTAATTGCTTCAGGGTCGTACAGCTTAATATCAGATTATGCAGACCTGTTCAGCGTAGCAAATGAGAGCCATAGTGAAACCATTTTTGACGTTGAATATTCCGGACTTGAAGGAGGCAGCTATGGATGCCTCAGCTGCCTTGAGGGCTATGCCGGTCCCGGGTTCCACGGTATCAGACAATACAACGGGCCTGTCTATGGAGATGGGAACAGCTACAATTTACCCACACAGGATCTTTACGATGCCTTTGACCCGGCAGACCCGAGAAGAGACCTGACCATTCTGGATATTGATGTATTTATTGCGGCACAAATAAACCCGGCGGACATTACCTACGCAATTGGAGCCGGAGGACATACCGGTTATTACAACAACAAATACATTAAACGCCAAGGAGAGATCGGACTTCCGGACAATGACCTGACCAGTCCGGTGAACTACCGGATGATCCGTTACGCAGATGTCTTGTTGATGGCAGCCGAAGCACATTACCAGACAGGAAACACGGGAACTGCTGAGGGGCATGTTAACGAAGTAAGAACCAGAGCAGGAATGCCGAATGTATCACTAACATCCATTCAGGACATCTGGACTGAACGCAGACTGGAACTCGCGTGCGAAGGGCATCGTTTCTTTGATCTGGTGCGAACCGGGCAGGCATCCGTGCATATTGATGGATTTCAAACCAACAAGAACGAACTGTTTCCTATACCCCAGGTAGAAATTGACCTTACCGGGGGCAATTGGGCACAAAACAACGGATATTAAACTCAGCTAAAATGACAAATCAAATCACATTAAAATCGTTATTGATCCTGCTAGTTGCAGCGGCCATGCTGAATTCCTGTAAAAAAGAGCGACCTCAGCTAGGTCCTGCACCTACTGAAGCAGATGCCACTTTTACTGCAACTCCTTCCGCAGCAAACCCCAACATCATCGAGTTTGCACTTAGCAACACAGAGCTCCTTGCTAGTTGGGACTTTGATAACGGTTTGACCGGAACGGGCTCCAATGTTACCAGCAGTTATCCTTATGCAGGCACATATACAGTAACGGTTCGGATTTTCACAAAAGGCGGCAGCGCTGAGACTTCACAAGAGGTTGTGATCGCCGTGGACGACCCAAGCTTGATCAACAACCCCATATACACCATGCTTACCGGCGGACCTTCAGGACCAGGCTTCAAAACGTGGCATGTAGATTCTGCAACAACGGGCCATATGGGTGTGGGTCCCGACCCGATCAGTGGATTAGGCAATGTTCCGGAATGGTGGCAAGCGGGAGCCAACGAGAAACCGGGGTGTGGCTTGTACGATGATCGTTATGTATTTCATTTAGTAGGGTTTGAATATGATATGATCAACAACGGTGACGTATATGTGCACAATACCCTTGCGGCAGATTTTCCGGGATCGTACGAAAATCTTTACGACTACACCGCTCCCTATACGGACCAGCTGAACGAATCCTGGACACTCACCGAAGGTGCTGACACAACAATTTCCGTTTCGGGCAGCTCTTTTATCGGGTTTTATTCAGGAGTGAGCACCTATAAGATCCTTAGTATATCGGATACGGAGCTATGGCTTCAATACAAACACGCCTGCTCATGCCCTGACGATGGCGCATTGCATTGGTACCTCCGCTTAATTCCGGAATAGCTATATTTAAATTATTCAGAAACAGATCATCGGCCTAAAAAATATATTTTAAAATGAACCACAGTATTCTTTTATTTTTCATGTCAATAACACTGATGGGTTGCAATAAACCGGTTGATGAACCTGCTGTGATCTTACCTACCGATCTGACCACAGTCGTAACGGCTACTGAAGGGCTGGTCAATGTTCAGGCCAATGCCACCGGAGCCAACTTTTACACAACTACTTTTTACGACGGAAGCAATGCAAATGAAGTGGAAACGAATGACGGAAATGCAAGCTATACATATACCGCGAGTGGTTCATACACAATTACGACAAAGGCCCATGCTACCTATACTGATTATATTGAAAAAACCGAAACCGTTTACATTTCCGTCTCCACAAGTACTACCGGAGGTATTCCAGCAAGTGGGTATACCACACCACTGAGCTATCCGGGATATACATTAGTATGGAATGATGAATTCGTAGGGACCTCACTTTCGTCGGACTGGACATACGACATTGGTACAGGAAGTTGGGGATGGGGCAACAATGAGCTGGAATACTACCGCACTGAAAATGCAGTTGTTGATAGTGGTATGCTTACTATAACTGCAAAAGAAGAGAGCTACAATGGACAAGATTACACATCATCCAGAATAAAAACACAAGGACTTCGCTCTTTCAAATACGGCAGGATTGACATCAGAGCGGCGCTACCCTCCGGAAAAGGGCTTTGGCCGGCATTATGGATGCTGGGCGATAACATTACAACTATTAGCTGGCCCAATTGCGGAGAGATTGATATTATGGAGTTAGTTGGAGGAGGAACTTTCAACGACAAAACAATTTATGGGACGATTCACTGGGACGACAGCGGCACACACGCCAGCTATGGAGGAAGCAAATCACTCAGCTCAGGAACGTTTGCTGACGAATTTCATGTTTTTTCAATTATTTGGAACTCGAGCTCCGTTCAGTTCTTATTGGATGACGTTGTTTACCGAACTGCCGACACTACACCGGCCGGACTAAGCGAGTTTCATGAAAATTTCTTCTTTATTTTTAATGTTGCCGTAGGAGGAAACTGGCCCGGAGATCCTGATGCTACAACGGTATTCCCGCAGAAAATGTATATTGATTACGTACGCGTATTTCAATAATCGGGAAAGAACTTAAGAGAATATGCTTGATCATGGATCTGGATTTTCCTTATCAAAATAACATTGATAAGTTCAATTACGTCTGCGTTTACCATTAAATCACCCTTTTCTCAACAGGTTTTTATAAAACATTACTTTTGTACGTACAATTTTTATTACTGAAAAAGAAATACAATGCCTCTAGATAATTTCAATTACTCTGTATCCATTGATTGTGTGATCTTCGGATATGACACAACTGATCTGAAGATTTTGCTTATCAAAAGAGGAGAGGCACCTTATCTCAATTACTGGGCTTTGCCGGGTGACCTGATTAAAGAAAAGGAAAATATAGATAGCGCTGTTTCACGTGTATTGAAAGATCTGACCGGACTTTCAAACGTTTATATGGATCAGGTAAAGACGTTCGGAGAAGTAGGAAGACACCCACTGGGTAGAGTTTTTACCGTTGCGTACTTCAGCCTTTTGAAAATTTCCGATTATCAGCTGAATCCATCATCCTTCGCAACAGAAGCAAAATGGCATTCGGTAAAGCGGGTGGGCGAACTGGCATTTGACCATAACAAGATCTTTGCAACCTGTAAACAGGAGCTCGTGAATTCTGTGAAAGTAAAACCCATAGGTTTTGAGCTGTTACCGGAAGAATTCACGTTAACCGAACTACAAGATTTGTATGAAACAATCCTTCAGACAACTTTCGACACCCGTAATTTCAGGAAAAAGATCCATGCTGTAGGACTTCTAACAGATACGGGAGAATTACAAAAGAGTGTTTCGCATCGACCTGCAAAATTGTATCGTTTTGACAAATCAAAATACCAGAAGCTGATCAAGGGTGGTTATAATTTTGAGATCTAAGTAATTTACCCAGCACTTATTATTAATTCTGTACCACACGTTCTTTTGAGGTCGCTGAGCTCATAGCCGGCATTTCAGCTTACTGCCCTCAAGTTGAAGGATAATGCGTTTTTATTATAAAATAAACTTGCTTTTTCAATAAAAAATGCTGAAATTAGTTATTGTAATCAGAACAATAACATTAGGATCAAACTAAAAATACAGAATATGAAGAATCTTTACATTTTATTTTTTATAAGCATTTCATTCTCGCTTTCAGCTCAGGTTGAGGGCACGTGGAAACTAGCACCAATTGCCGGAGCATTAGCTGTTGGACCTACTCAAGGCGATGGCTCATGGTGGGCCAATTCGGTAGCCGAAGTTACCACCAGAGGTTGTTTATTTGACGACTCCATTAAATTCGATGCTTCAGGCAATATTACGCATTACATGGATGGAAGTACATGGTTAGAAACGTGGCAAGGGGCAGCTAGTGATGCATGTGGTACACCAGTTTCTCCACACGACGGGGCTGGTGCATTTACGTATACTTTTACAGCTAGTCAGCTTACAGTTAATGGTATAGGCGCTCATATTGGTCTTCCAAAAGCAATTAATGGTAGTGAGATCAGTGATCCGGCTAACGCTGCTTCAACCATCACCTACGAAATCATGATGTCATCTGCTGGTGACACCATGACGGCGGATATTGAGATTAGCGGAGGATGGTGGAGATTTATCTATCACAAAATAAGTTCATCATCACCAACTGAGATAATCGGAAATGAAGCCAACGAGGTATCCTTTTATCCTAATCCGGCCAGTGCTCAAATCAGGATCAAAGCAGACAACGTTATTGATGAAGTTAGAGTACGTGATCTGACCGGAAAAGTGATATTGTCGACAACAAATGTGTTGCCGAATGAAGTCATTGACGTGTCTGGTCTTTCCAGCAGCGTTTATCTTCTGGAGTTCAGAACAGACTCGAAAAAGGTTGTGAAGAAATTAATTATTAAATAAAACAGCAAGGAGTGTGACGGGGGGGAAGTCAATTCCCCCTTATTCGCTCAACTGGTTTATCTACACAACGGTGAACCTTCAGAAAGCTCAGACTAACATATAACTACAAAAACAATTTGTGTCAAAAATATCATGAACATTAAACATAACATACTACTTGCCGGATTTTGTCTTTGCTCTACTCTATCCTACACACAAAATACTGTTGAAGTCAGTGTAACGGATTCTTGGGGAGCATGGATAAATTGGTTTGATCTTGGCGGCACTTATGTAGCTGGCAGCGCATGGGGAGTTTCCGATCTAAAAACTACTTTAGATACTGCTTCAAACACAATTACTCTTCAACCAAATTTTAATGTTTACGACTCTACGGATGCTTACTGGACAGATCCCGCAACTTTTCTTGGAGCAAAACTAATGGAAGGCACCACAGTTGCTGAGCCCGGCACCTCCTTCAATGGAGTGGATCTAACGTTTCATGGATCAGTATCTGCACACACTTTAGATACGTCGTTGTATGAAGCGCGCTATTTCATTAAGGCATTGGACCCGGGCGCAGGATATGCCGATGCACTCGGCGGATCGGGAACTTTCGGTCTACCCATGAGCGGGAACTTTTCGGTAACAGTACCTGGCGCTAGTATGCCTTCAGGACTAATTATCCAATACGGCTTTACCATTTACGGTATAAATGCTAATCCTGTGAACGAAGCATCTTTGGGTAGTGTAGTTGTAACGGCCTCAACAGCGTCATCTCTTGCGCAACATGAGTCCAACGGGATATCCATCTTCCCAAATCCAGCCAGCACACAATTGCGCATCAATACAGATCAGTTCATTGATCATATGTTTGTTCGAGACCTGAGTGGAAAGCAACTACTTGCCGTTGGGAACTTCAGTTCAAACCATACCATTGACACTTCAATGTTGCCTAGTGGCATATACATAGCCGAATTCAGAAACGGCAACAAAAGAATATTTAAAAAGTTCGTTATAAAGTAAGAACAGAGAGAGAATATGTGAGAAGAATAAAAGGGGAATATTGTCGTTCCCCTTTTTTATTGTCGAAATCTAAATTCAAAACAAACGGGAATCATTCGATTTTCAATAGTAGTAAGCAATTCATTCACTAAGCCATGATCCACCCACAGCGACTACATTATCCAAAGCAAGAAAATCCTTGTAATTATCCGAACATATTCCACCTGTCGGACAGAATTTGATGCCCTGGTACAATTTCCCGTACGTACGTAGAGCTTCCAATCCCCCAAACAAATTTGAAGGAAAGAACTTAAGGTATTCACAACCAAGCTCCATCGCCTGAATAATTTCTGATGGAGTAGCTACACCCGGAAGAAATGGCACATTCGAAGCGTCCATTATCTTAACCATATTTTGAGTTAATCCCGGACTGACCATAAAGTCAACATTGTTTGTAAAGCACCTTTCAACATCTTCTTCAGTAAGAACGGTACCAACTCCTACCGTAAATTGATCGCCATATTTTTCCTTAAAAACTCGAATTGCATCCCAGGCTACCGAGCTACGCAATGTTACTTCTACACAATTAATGGATCGGCTCAATATTGTTTTTGCAATCGTGTCCACTTCGTTCACATCATTAACCGTAACTACCGGTATCAATTGATGTTTTTCTAATATTGCAGCTATTCCGTTTTGTATCATTGAATTATAATATTCCTGCCCCGTCTTCGCTTCTCCCAACGATCTTTCTTAGGTTTTCAAACAGACCTCGGCCGTGACTGTCGTTTCGAATATCCGATGTGCGTAATGGACGTTCTTCAAGACGATCTTCAAGGCAATCCAACAGTCCTTCAGTTGCATTTAATCGGATCCGATCCCCGTCGCGCAATTTACCGATGGCCCCTCCATCGCAAGCTTCAGGACTAACATGAATAGCAGCAGGCACTTTTCCGGAGGCCCCGGACATCCTTCCATCTGTGATCAACCCTACCTTAAACCCTCGTTTCTGAAGGACCGTAAGGGTTGGTGTCAATTTGTGAAGCTCAGGCATTCCTTTTTGCCTTGGACCCTGGAATGGTAATACCGCAATAAAGTCCTGATCAAGTCCACCTGCCTTGAACCTATTGATCAGATCATCCTGATCGTCAAAAACGATCGCTTTTGCCTCTACTGATCGATGTTCAGGATCTACTGCGGAGGTTTTTATTATTGCTGTTCCAAGGTTTCCTTTTAAAACTTTTAACCCTCCGGCAGAATCAAATGGCTCTTCAGCTGACCTGATGACCTTGCTATTTAGCGATTCCTTTGGTCCCTCTTTGTAAATAATCTGATCGGCAATGAGTTTTGGCTCCATTGTGTATTTTCTCAACCCACTGCCAAGAATTGTATTCACGTCTTCATGCAGCAGGCCATTTTCCAGCAGCGTGTAGATAACATATGGCATACCTCCCGAAGCATGAAAATGGTTGACATCAGCCGGTCCATTAGGATATATCCGCGTTATCAATGGAACTACTTCAGCCAGCTCAGAAAAGTCATCCCAGATCAGCTTAATACCGGCGGCTTTCGCTATGGCCAACAGGTGTAAAGTGTGATTTGTCGAACCACCAGTGGCC
>Ga0206681_10000710_pt1 | contig 16967 bp, 15 predicted proteins | sample M150012015metaG_FD_161048 | JGI IMG/M metagenome (GOLD analysis project Ga0206681, IMG submission 161048) | Ammonia-oxidizing marine archaeal communities from Monterey Bay, California, United States - M1 500m 12015 | ecosystem: Environmental > Aquatic > Marine > Intertidal zone | place: USA...
AAAATAGGCAGAGCGCAGGAACAAGCAACACCTCTAACTTATGACATTCTAATAAAACTTAAAAATGCCTGTTCTGACAATATAGCTGGCCTTAGAAATAAGTTACTTTTACAGCTCGGCTACGAAACCATGCGTCGACGCTCTGAAATTTGTCAATTTCAGTTTGAAGACCTGCAACATCTTGGCAATCATAAGCATGCGCTTTTACTTCGGCACTCTAAAACTGATCAGTACAATCAAGGGAAAATAATACCAATATCTGATGATCTGTCTGAGCTGATCTCAAGCTGGTCATTGGCAATTGATCGAGATAGTGGCTATATACTTAGAAGCTTCAAACGAAATCTATCTGCCAAATCATCTCTTACGCCTGCGTCAATTAATCATATTTTAAAGAGCCTTCAAAAACAAGCTGGCTTGAATAAAATTGGAGAGCTATCAGGTCATTCATTTAGAGTTGGTGCCGCACTTGATCTATTAGACAAGAACATTCCACTAGAGAAAATTATGCTCAGAGGTGGCTGGAAATCAGAAACTAGTGCAATGAGATATCTTCAAAGCTGGAATGATAGCAACTGGTTGATTATTAATTGACTACAAAAACTAATAACCTAATTTAAAATTGTCACCATCTTTGCTAGTGACTCACACCATCGCGCTTCATAACCTTTGGTCATCCACAATATTTTCGCACCAAACCTACAGAGTGATATAAGTTGAATTAAAAATGATGCTACTAGTATAAATACTAGCAGCTAAAAAGAAAACTCAAATTATCTTGAGCTAACAATCTCACCTGAACCAGGAGGGGGAAAAGGGTATAAACTCACCTTTCTCTTAGAAATTTTTATAGTCTCTGCATCAACATTCAGTTTGCTCAATTTTTCAGCCACCCAAATAAGCGCTTTTTGTTTGGAAATAATGGCAACTACAGTATACAAAACAAGCTGTAAATCTAATAAAAGCGACTGGTTTTTGATATAAATTAGCCCCAATCTACTTTTCCAAGGCCTGATAAGTTGATTATATGCAAGATCTGGATCAGCTCTACCTTCTAGAATTTCACCCTCATCTGAAAATACAATTGATGAGAAATCAGTAATGCCCGGCCTCACTGAAAGTAATTCTTTCTCAACATTCGTATATAAATCAGTTTCAGTTTTCACATTAGGCCTGGGGCCAACTAGACTCATGTCACCTATCAATACATTCCACAATTGAATAAGCTCATCAAGCTTGTATCTTCTGATTTTATGACCTATTGGAGTAATTCTCATATCATTACTGCTAGTTGAATCCACACCCGACTTATCCGCATCAACCACCATTGATCTTAATTTAACCATATTAAATGTCGCGCCATTTCTACCAGATCTTGATGCAATGTAAAAAGGTGACCTCTTATCCTCTTTCCACACCAAAAACATAACAGGCAGTAAAATCGGACTAGTGATTAACAATCCAAATAGTGATGCCAAAATATCAACCAGTCTTTTTATCATTTTCTATAGAATTCCGTAACTGACTCACAAATATAGTCGACATCAGTATCACTAATAAACACATTCATTGGAAGCATAATGCAACGTTCAAAAAATCGCTCTGTATCCGGCAATACTTGATTAAAACCTAATTGTGTAAATTGATGCACTGCCGTACCACCCCATTGAATAAGTGTGCCGATATTCTTCTCACTTAAAAAGGTTTTTAGTTCATCCCTATTGTCTGCTGTTAATTCATAATTTTGATACACATCAAAATTATCTGATGTTGCACTTGGTGGAGCGGGAAGTTGCAATTCATTCAACATTCCTAAACGGTCCTGATACATTTTGGCCACTTCTCTTCTACGTGTAATTACCTTGTCATAAGTTTTTAGCTTGTGACTTAAAATTGCTGCTTGTATATTATCTAATCTTGAATTTCTACCCCATCTTCTCACTTCTCCATCAATATCACGACCATGGTCGTGCAATTGAAATATCTGGTGATATAAGTCTTTATCATTCACTAATACACCGCCTGCATCTCCTAGGCAGCCCAATACTTTCGCTGGGAAAAAACTAATGTCGGATGCCAGTCCAAATGTACCCGCATGTTGCCCTTTATACTTTGCTCCTAACGCCTGTGCTGCATCTTCCACGATAAATAGACCATGTTTCTTAGCAATTGCTAAGATAGCGTCCATATCACAGACCCTGCCATTTAATTGAGTGGGCATAATGCCAACAGTATTAGGTGTGATAGCATCTTCTACTGCTTGAATGCTAATTAAGTTATCTTTACCAATATCAACAGGAATAGGCACGCCACCAGCAACTTTAATCGCAGAAGCAGTTGCTAACATTGTATGCGATGAGATAATAATTTCATCACCAGGGTTGATGCCAATCGCTTCTAGAAATATCTCCATACCATCAGTAGCATTTCCCACGCCAACAGCATAATTAGAACCTGCGTAATTAGCCAATTCTGATTCAAAATCAGACACAGCTTTCTGCAAGATAAACCCGCCCGATGAAGATACATTATCAATAATTGATAAAAACTCTTCTCTATCATCAGACCACAGTCTTGGGTATTCAAAAAATGGGACTTGTGTTGACATAATCTTTCCTTGTAATCTTAATTGTCTAATATTTTTTTAACTGCCTCAACCACATCATCAGTTGAAGTGTAATAAGCTTTTTCAAGGACTCTTGAAGTTGGTGCAGGTGCATCAGGCAAGGCGATCCTTGCTGGCGGATTGCTTAAACAACCCACAGGTAACTGCTCAACTACTTTGGCAATAATCTCAGCAGAAAAACCTCCTGAAATCCAGCCAGAATCAACTACCAATAAATTCTTTGTCTTTTTAACAGATTCCATAATCTCTTCAGTATGGAATGGGTTTAACACTCTCACATCTACCACTTCCACCGAAATTTTTTCACTTCCAAGCTGCCCAGCAGCCTCTCTCGCCAATAGTGAGGCGTGTCCAGAGGCAACAATAGTGATATCACTCCCTGTCAAGCTAACAACAGGCCTTTGAGTAGTCAAATCCAGTTCCGTTACAGGTGGTAATTCATCTTCTTGTTCATACAACCATCGATCATCAATATACATCACAGGATCGTTGCACAATACAGATGCAATCAATAAATCACGCGCATCTGCAACAGTTGACGGCATAACCACACGCAACCCTGGCACATGAGCAAACCACGCATGCAAAGCTTGTGAATGTTGTGCGCCCTGCTCTCCGCCTCGATTAATAATGCTACGAATCGTTACACCAGGGTGTGCTTGACCACCCAGCATATGAGACCATTTAGCAGCTTGGTTAACTATGGCATCCATAGCGTAAAGCATAAAATCCATGCGTGGATGCACCACAATAGGCTTCATGCCAGCCAGTGACGCTCCAACCGCAGCACCAGTACAAGCAGACTCTGATACTGGTGTATCAATAACACGCTCAATACCAAACTTTTTGTCTAAATCAGTCATGGAGTTACCTACATACCAAGGACTCCACAAACCTTGTCCGATTACAAACACTTCTGGGTAATTTTCTAATAGATATTCAAATGCTGCCAATATAGCTGTGCCGTAATTATATTTTTGACTTTTCATTTACTTGTGCCTATGAATATACATATTTTAAAGTTGCATCAGATGAAGGATACGGATCATTTATTGCCTTTTCCCAGGCGGTCTGAATTTCTTTATCAAACATATTATTCAAATCGTTTTCTTGCACCATAGACCACATCTTGGCCTTTATCATTGATTTAGATAAGCGCAAAATAGGATCTCTTGCCTTCCAGCTCTCAATATCGTCAAGTGACCTATCAACACCCACATCAACATCATCTCGCCAATCAACATGTCCATACCATCGATAAGTCACCAATTCTATAAATCCAGGCCCTTTCCCGGCGCGTATATCATCAATCAACTCTTTAGATGCTTTAGCTACCGCAACTACATCATTACCATCTACCAATTTATAAGGGATATCATTTGCTATAGCAAATCTTGAAATCATGTCACTTGGCTGCCTTAATGAAATATGCATATGGCTAGCGAATAGATTATTTTCAATAACAAATAGCATTGGTGCTTTTTGAATCTTTGCTAGATTAAATGATTCATGAACTACACCCTCTTCTACTGCCCCATCTCCAATATATACCACTCCTATATCATCTGTTTTTTGCATTTTAGCAGCCATTGCCGCTCCTACCGCTAAGGATACCGTGCCAGCAACAATAGGCACTGAGCCATAAAAGCCATTTGGCTGATCATACAAATGCATTGACCCGCCCATACCTTTTGAGAATCCAGTTTCCTTACCCAATACTTCAGCAAATAATCTATAAAAATCAGGATTTAATGCAAGCAGATGAGAATGTGAACGATGGGCGCCAAATACACGATCAGTCTTTTTAAGGTTTTGAGAAATACCAACAGCAATTGCCTCTTGCCCAGCGCCAAGATGGACCGGACCACCAATCACTCCATTCTTTCTTTCTAAGGCTAACCGTTGTTCAGTTTTTCTAATTAGCAGCATTCTGCTTAACATATTTTTTAAAATCCCAATATCTTGATTTTTAATTGATATCGGGTCGTGATATTTTTCTGGGTTAGACAATCCATTTAGATCGTTTTTCATAATACACCTTATTATTAAATTTTTACTATTTCAATGTAGCGGCGCAATAGATCACCTTATGAGTTGATATGCCACTAGTTAACAGATCCACATCTTTGCAACTCTTACAATCTTCAATAAGGATCTCATTGGGCATTTTGACCAATCTTCCAAATACAATTCTTTTTAGTATTTTTTTACCCGCCATTGTCTTGGGAATAAGACCAAAACCCACTGCCATTTTCTTAATTGGGCGAAATATTTTTTGTTTTAGTGAAATATCCTCTACATTTAGATAGCCAAAAAACTCTGAATCAAAATTACTAGCACCAAGGGTGGTTTTTAACTCATCAATATTGAAATAATCATAAGAATGCGGGCTTTTATTGAAATCACCCAATGTAACATTTGGCATACTGATTAAAATCTTTCCTTTGTCATTCAATACACGCTTACATTCAGTTAGAAAATCAACAAAATTCGGTAAGTAATAAATTGCCTCAAAAATAATAATAACATCAAATTTATTATCATCAAATGGCATTTTCTGGGCATCAAATACCTCGAGAGGGATTCTGTTTTTGTAATAATCTATTGCAGTTTTTAACACTTCTGGAGAATAATCTCCTGCAACTAAAGTATTGGCATGGCTATTAATCAATCCCAATCCCTGGCCAGATCCACACGCAACCTCCAAAACATCTTTACTCTCACAATATTTTTTAGCCCAACAATATCTATTTTGTATGCGTTCAACTTGTTCTAATGAAACACTATCACCTGATATCTCTGTAACACTTTTATAATTATCCTTCAAGCCATACCCCTATTAATTTGTTAAATATTTTGAATGATGGTGCAAACAATTACATAATCATTAAATTATATTATTGAATGAATAACTGCAGAAACTTAGTATTATTAAAATTTTTCAACAATTTCGTTTTCAATCGGAACACCATCTCCTATCAATTCTTTCATTGTGTTTATATAAGAAACCATCTCATCAGTACCTTGACCTTGATTAATAAGAGTATTTAAATCCTTATCGGAAAATGATTGCTGCTTGTACTCAATTTTAAAAATTTTTGCCGCCAAATTGTTTAGCCATATTCTTTCCATTGGAGATTCTCGACGATGAATTTTCAAATGATAGTTAAATAAGAAGAAAGCAGACGATACCAGGCCAAATAAAAAATTCTTTTTAGCTAAAGAGCGATAGATGGATCCAGAAAACAGACTTCCGAGAGTGGGGTAAGCAAACTCCTGATACTTATGTCTCTTGGCATGAAACAATGTCATTTTTTTGTAAATATTTTTTTTACTTTCAGGGCAACACTTAAAATAAGATCTTAGAATAATATACTCATTGGCGCTCCTCCTAAAAATAGAGTCTCTGTACTTTAGCTCAAGATCTTCTATACTGAGCCTAACAATATTACCCTCCAGATTCAAAACATCAACCGCAAGCAAAACGCCGGCAATATCATCACCATAGGCGCCGGCATTCATAACAACTGCAGCACCCACAGATCCTGGAATCCCTTCAAGTCCTGAAAATCCACCATAACCATGGAGCAACGCCAAACGCGAGAGATTAGATAAAAGCGTGCCGCATTCAGCAACAATATTATGCTCATTGTAATCATAATATAGATTTGAAATGCTGCTCACAGACACAATACAAGAGTATGTTTCATTGTCCAAAAACATCAAATTAGTTGTCTCCCCAACAACCTTGTAACAAACAACATGCGAATTAAGTTTTATCAATATAATCTGTAACTCATCAATTGAACAAGGGAAAATAACCAATTTAGCCACCCCTCCAGTCTTAAAATAAGTGAAATCAGATAGGTCAACATCTCTCTTAAAATCAATCGAAAGGACTATAAGAGCTTTAATAACAGAATTTATGGAGTAATTTTTACACATATGCTTACATAGAAATAATTAGATTTTCAATTTCAACTACCGATTTTTTAATATCATATTTTGATGCAACAAATTTATTATTAACCCCCATTTTCTTTCTAATATTCGGGTTCATTATCATATATTTAATCGAATTAGCAAAACAACTCACATCATCTGGAGAGCAGGAGTAGCCAGTAACTCCAGAATGCGAATAGTCGTTTATACCGTGTCGGTTGGAGGTGATAATAGCAAGGCCTGATGCCATAGCCTCAAGAGGCGCGACTCCCAACCCCTCCCGATAGGATGGATGAATAAAGAGATCGGTCGCACCTAATAACTGACTAATATCGCTCCTTTGCCCAAGAAAATGCACATCATTACTAATTCCATAATATTTAGTGAGGTCTTGCAACTTTTTAAGCTGCCCCCCAACACCACATATAAAATATTTTATATTGCACCCCTTTAAAAGAGCAAGTGACTTTATTACTGTTGCATGGTTTTTATTCTCATTCAGCTCTCCAACTGAAAGCAGAAAAAAATCACTGTCTTTTAAACCAAATCTAGTGCGAATATTAGATCGGTAGATTTGAGTGTTAGAGTACTTTGAGCTCTCAAATCCAATACCATTAATACGATGTATATCAATACTAAACATTCTCTTTGCAAATTCAAAATCTATTTTATTTATTACACACAAAGAGTCAGTAAACTTAGCTGCAAACCACTCTAATGGAAATAAAATATAATTATAAATAGACCCTCCAGAAAAAAAATGAAATCCATGAACCATATAGAGAGTCTTAAGTCCAGAAAGTCGAAACTTTCGACCTGCTAATCTACTAATAAATCCCACAACTGGCTCATTGCACCATAATATGTCGTATTTTTCATTTGAAAATATCTTAACTAAATCCTTGTATCCGTAATAATTTCGAAAAGAAAAAGGTGACCGAGCCGCCCTAATACAATGCACCGTACAATCCGAAGGAAGAAGATCTTTTATTTTGCTGATATAGGATTGATTCGAAAACTCGGGCAACAATGAGCAGGCCACATCAACTTTATAACCTTTTTTTATTAGGTGATTAATGTGAGGAATCAAAAAAATAAACATCATAGAATCAGTAGAGGTTACAAGGATGCGTTTCATAATAAATAACTAGTTAGGGCGATGCCTGTTTTTATAAAATTTAATAATTAAAGAAAAAAATATTACAATTGCTAGCATCGTGACAGACTCTTTATTTATAAATTTAAATACAGAGCCTCTTGGTGATAGAATGAAAAATTCAATATAGGTTAATCCAACATAAAATAAAATCGGATTATTGAATATAATACGAAGAAAAAATTGACTAACAAAGAGATATAAAGCACTAACCAAGCCAAGAAAATAGATAGACCCACCTACCAACTCATAAAACTCTGCCACTTGCGCAGTCCCAATAGTAGATCCACGTAACAGCTTTTCGGGATTAAGAAGGTATGTAATATGTTGAGCCAAGTAATTCTTTTGCATCACACCTTCCACGGTGTAATTTGGTGCAAATGAAAACAAAGAGTCTATATAGCCAAATAAAAAAGGTACGCTATTAAAAAATTCATCTTTCAGCACAATTGTATATGACAGAACGGCCAGACTTGATGCATTGCCAACAAAATGAAACAAAGATAAATTAATAATATCAAAAATTATTAACATAAAATCAGGGTTATTCATAAACCTATAACTACCCATAAGAACCCCAATAATAAATAAAATAAGGAAATACTTTACGTATCTTGACATTTTAAAGGAACGATAATGATGGGTATAAATTAGAACCAATGCTAACGTAACAGCAATTGCCTCCCCGCGAGAGCCTGCTAGAAATAGAATCCAAAAAGGAATAATAAAAATCAAAGACCGGCGAATAAAATCTTTTTGATTGACACGATAGAAAACAAACATAGAGCCAACTAATTTATAAAACAATTCAAACAGTTCAAATATTAACGGAATATTTAATTCTGTTTTATGGGAGTGAATAACATCCACATAACCATATATGCCTGCGTAGTATGTAAGCAAGACACTTCTCGCCACTACTATGAAAAAAGTTATGTAAAAAATAACAGAAATAAAGCCACTGAGCGAAAACGATGAGTTACATTTAAAAATCACACGAGAAGGGGTGTTATCATGTGAATACAATGTAAAAAGTGACAAAATCCAACCCACTGACGAGCCAATCAAGAAAGCACACATTGCAATATATGTTTCATTCAACACTTGATCTGAGATTGGCGTGGTTATTCCATCACCCAAAAGCATTAGGTTATTAGTCGGAAAATTGTATAAACCCAAGGCCTCAAAAATAGGATTTGCTAAATTAAAAAGAAAAACAAGAGCTAAAAATATTTGAAAAATGTTACCTGTACGACCCCAAAATGATATCAAAACACATTCTAAATATAGAAAAATTAACACATTCCTAGAAATATACAAATCATCAAAAAGAAAAAGTGCGGGAGTCAATGCCAACAAAAAAGTTTGTAGCACAAACAAGATAATCAAATCACTTTTTTGTAAAAAACAATCTGAAGCGCGTGGAGTAAAAGTTCTCAACTATATTTACTGGTCATGCAATTTATTAAGGTAGTCCATCAAACTATTCATATCTGCCGGCTCAAAAACCTTAGATGGGTCGGAATAAGATGTGCGCAAGTCGTCAATTATTGCATCTGCATTTAATAATTTTATACCTATCATTTTATGGAGAAATACAACAACAGGTTCACGATTAAACACCAATTTTGGGGAAAAGGCCGCAGTAGAGAAAAAAGAAATGATCACATGATGATCATTTACATGATCCTGGCATTGCATTTCCCACATTTTATTTTTTTCATCCAACAACACATGATTCCCGTATTGTTTTTTAATTGCATTCCCGTCAATTTTCTCTAATGGATGCTTACGATATAGTACACTTAAGGGAGATAGATTATAAAATATTTTTTCAACTATTGCTTGAGACACAGTCTCGACATTTTTCCGAGCCTCAGAGGGTACAACTGCCAAATCACGCAATCCAAAAAAAGGAACTCCTAAGTAGATGTATTTAGTATTTTTGTATTGAAAATTTTCTTCATATAAGAAAATCTTTTTCATTATATTTAAGTAATACAAATAATCATTGCCTACATTTTTAATGGGGTATGCACATAAATTAGATTTTAAATATTCTGGTTTATGCAAATAAATACCCTTTATTCGTTCGTGCAATTTACCTTTATAGAATATTAGACTAAAAGCTTTATAGAAAACTGACCTTTTTTCAACCTCATGCACGCGACTAGTATACGAACTCAATCCCTCCTCTATAAGGAATATATTGGCCCGAGGGTTGGTTAGCGCAAGGTATGCGGCGTACAGCCAATTTTGCGAATAAATTTCATCATAATTTGAATAATTCATGCTCTTTGATGAGGATGCAATCTTTACAAAATTTCTAGACAGCTTTGGAAATAAATATATCAATATAAGTGAAATCCTAGACTTTCCCTCAAAAGAGTCAAAAAGTGAAACAGAGCTAAATAAATTATTAAAAGCTAACTTTTTATATATATCATCAAAATCCTTTGTCCGCCTAAAAATAATTAAGTCCGAATCACTATTTACATCACTAATTGACGAGAATGTTAGTATGGAATTCATTAAGCCATATTTGGTAGAGCATAGAAAAATTTTTTTCATAACCTGTCGCCCACTTCGATAATATCTTAATCAAAAATCAGCATTTCATTTATTTGACAAATTGCACGATCCCTAATTTTTTTAACTTTTCCGTTCACCGCGTCCCAATCATAAGACAAATCTTCTAGGAAATCATCAGCATCAGTTACAATATGTTGCTCAAGGTTCAGCTGCTCTAGCAAATCTACTATTCTTGCTGGAACACCTGTTATAACAACTTTGAAAGGCTTATTTAAAATAATTGACAAGGCCACCCCATGGAAAGAATCTGTTATCACGACCTCACATTCCAAGATATAGCCAAGCCATTCTTTTGGGCCTGCTAAAATATCTATTCTCGACAACATAACTCCACCAAGTGGAAATGGAACTGAGATTGAAGAGAGATCGAGTGCTTTCTTTGCTTGGCGAGCATAATTAACTAACTTATTAGAGGTGGTAATCTGGTAAATGAATATGTATTTTTTTTGATACTTCGGCTTTTTTAAAACCAGCCCCCACTCTTCCTTTGTTAACAAAAAAGTTGGATCAACCGTGTGATTCGGCTCGATATTTGTTAGTGATCTGACAAGAGGTATGCTTGATAATTCTCTAACGTTTATAGAGCTAAATGATTCAAGATATTTTTTATATCCCCCCTCAAGATTCTTTGGAAACTCTGAAAAACCAAAGCTAGCTGCGTAACTCTTTCTTTTTTCTTTATCTTTAACAAATGCCAAAAAATAAGCATCATCCATTCTTGTTATTTCATGATTCCAAACCTGATCACTACCAACTATGAAAGCGTCATATTTAAGCTCCTCTAATTCAGCTTTAGTAAACTTTTTCGTAATATTCATCTGAGAACGGAAACTGTTAAACCGGGGTCTGCGAAACAACCTTAAAATCCAATAAATAATTCCCAACAAATACCTAATTACCCCCTTGTGTTTTAATGCTTTTATACTTATTGGATTAGTTAAGTTGCTACTCTTGTAATTAATAATGTCATTATCATATCCAAGATCAATTAACTTTTTATGTAAAGCATATGCTTGTGCTACAGCACCATAATTCTCAACATAGTGAAATGTTAATGTGGCTGTTTTTATTCTTTTCATCTTATCTGCTATTGCCTTATTTATTTAATGTTTGAAATAAACTTCCTAGGGTTGTGTTAATTAAATACCCGCCCTCATACTCTTTGTCCACCCCCCCTTCAAAAAAAATAATTAAATTACTTTTCAACACATTTTTCTTGTCTTTAATAACAAGAATATCCGAGTACGCCGCTGGCCCAGTGTGTAAAGGCTTGCTCTTTTTCCAAGAAAACCCTTTATCCAGACTTGTATAAATCACTAAACCCTTTCTCAACCAACTATATTGCTTGTCAAATACGGATGAGTGAAGCAGAACTGGCTCGCCATTAATATCAAACCGAATCATGCCTCCCATAATGCCATAGTGCCCCTGATGGGACGGCCCTTTTCCTTCATATAAATCTCTATAACGTGGGCCGTCATACAAACCTGTTGCTTCATATGAATCCTCCCAAGTCTCTCCGCAATCATAACTTTTAGAAAATACTCGAAATGGACTTAAGGCTTCTTTAGATGGGAACCAATGTCTTCTTGAGCTATAAAGCAAGACGCCACCTTCCAATTCAACAATTGCACCTTCACCTGTTGCTTTAATTGGAAACCCTTTGCTAGAAAACCACTGACTCCCGTTATCACTGTATATCGCATTACTGTAGCCAGTTTCCGTGCCATATACACGTGCCGGCCTAATTATACGGCCTTGACATTTTACAGATCTAAGAACAATACCTGAACCAGAAAAATGCAATTGTGTTTGACTTTTTCCCTCTTCGTTCAATATCTTAAGTTTTGAAGTCCTCCACGTTAAACCATCATCATTCGACTCATGAATATAACTTTCAGCAGGGGGGTGCTTAGATTGAGAGAAAGCTAAAATCCTCCCGCCATCTATGTCAATAATAACACCACCGCCATTAATCCCCTTTTTAGCTATAACAATCTCACGGCCAAATGTTCTTCCTTTGTCCATGCTGCGTCTAACTAGAAGCTGCTCATCTCCCCAGAATGCCAACACAGTGCCTTTACTTGTTAGACCCAAACCCGGAAATCGACCACCCTCAAATAATTGATTTTTTTGAAAAGACGGGTCCGCATAAACCTGAAAATTACCCATAATTAATAAAAATAAAATTACTTTAATAACCACCAAACCTCTTAAGACTTTCTATTAATTTAAAATTTTTTGGATAAAATGCTTTTAATTGAACCCAAAAAATGGGTTTAGTATGAATGAAAAAATAGTTACTCATTAACAATGAACCAATGATAGTAACAAAAGTAGAAAAAGCCGCTCCTTGAAGACCGTATATAGGAATAAGGAAATAATTAAGCACGATATTTAGCGCCAAGCTCGCAATCTGGGAATAGAGAATTATATAACCTTTGTTTATTAGCGTTATGTGTGAACTTCTTAAAGCGGAATTGTATAATATGACTGCTGTCATCATATGAATATAAAAAAAGCTATTAATGGGACTGTATACATCCCCAAAAAAATATCCCACAAATGGGTCAATGGATAACATGCCAATTACGGCTAGCGTTACACCAACCCAAGTTAAAATTATGGTTAAATTTCTGAATTGTTCAAAATACACATCGCCACCTTTGTCTTTATCTTTTAACAGCTGGGGAAATAATGCCACTTGTAATGGATATATGAGTATTGCCACCAAGGACATTAATTGCGTTGAAACGGAATATATTGCAACTGAAGAGTGCCCCATATAATATTCGATCATTAATAGATCTACTCTCATATAAATCATATGTGCGGCAGCAGCTAAAGTAAATGGAATGCTTCTCAGAAAAATACTACTAATTTGAGACCTGTTGACGATTACTTTAAAATTAACCTTAAGCCTTATAAATATTACTAAGATTACAGCACTGGTAACAAATGCGCCGCATAATACTGAAATTGCAACATGCTCCACACCATAACCATTGAAGATAAAATATAATTGCAGGAGAAATGTTAGAGTATTTCCCGCTATCATCGCCTTTGCTCTTTCTTTGGAATTTAATCGATAGTCAAAATAAACCATCATAGCATAAGGAAGGTTGACCAATATTCCCGCCAATAAAAAATACAGCAAGTAACCAGCAATCAAATCATCTATTAATGAAAATAATTTTAATAAAAAATAAGCTGAAAGCGCTATAAAAGATAGCATCAACTTTAAAATCACTGTGGAAAATATTACTGATGACGGACCTTTAACATGAAACAAATGCTTAACTACCTTTTCATCTGAAAATTGAAGCAGAATTCCAATTATGATCCCTAATGTAAGTGCATACTGATAAGCTCCATAGTCAATTTGACTATATTTTGACGCCATAATAATCAACAACAGAAAAAGATATGCTGCATTGATTAATTTATCAATCAACAACACGCCTGAGTTTATTAAAATTTTATGCATTGCACATCAGGAGGCATTTGAACTCATATCTATAGCGATTATTAATAGTTACTTTCACTTAGGCTTCTTCAATTTTTCAACGACAAGCCCAATTACACAATTAAGTTAATAAATTCTCTAACAGCTCCAGATCCACCAGATTTGGACAATATTCTAATACCAGGAATAAGCCTTACCTCTTCAATGGCGTCCGATGGGCAAGCAGATAAGCCTGCATTTATCAGCAATTCCTTGCAATTTAAATCGTCCCCAATGTATGCAATGTTTTCTAATTCAATGCCCTCTATTCGGCATATTTCTTTTACAACTTCTAACTTCCCTTGATGCTCTACACCTTGGTAAAGATAATCTACCTTCAATTTCTCTGCTCGATTTGATACTATTTTGGTATTCTCACTTGTTATAATTCCAGTTTTTATGCCTGCTTTACGTAAGATTTCAAAGCCTTTTCCGTCGTGTGTATTAAACTTCTTAAATTCACTACCATCTTCTCCATAGTACATTCCTGCATCGGTTAATGTTCCATCGACATCAGTCAAAAAAACTTTAATTTCTGGATTTTTAGCTCTATTTAAAATATTTTTATACATTAAACTTTCAGCAATCACCCAATCATCATCTTCATCTAATTCTACCGCGGTGTACTCATCCATTTCATAAACAGATATTTTTCCGCCCAGTCTATTCTGAGAGGCCTTAATTTCTCCAACTGTAGACACGTATAACGCACCATTTTCCATTAGCAAACCTTCAAAATCTTGCCTTCTAGGTCTATTTTTATAATCATAATTAATCGGTAGATTTTTATCATTCCAAAAAAAGCGCTTCGTCCTAACGCAAGTCAACAAAGAATCACAATTTTTAACCTTAAATTGACTAATGGATCCATCAACATCTTTTGTTTGCATTAAAGGCGATGTTGCCTGAACTAATAAAAATAAATCCTCATCAGAAAGCTTCTGGCTATTTATAAACTCAAGCATCACCGATTCAGTGGTTGCAGTATCTGTAGAATTATTAGGGTCTCTATCGTAAACTTTTACTTTAGAAAAATTAAAACTATTCACAACTTGTGTTATTTCAGTGCAATCTGTAGCCAAATAGACGACATCTATATTTTTAGAATTTTGCAAAGCAAGAAGACTCCAGTACACTAAAGGCTTGCCGCAAAATAATTTTATATTTTTAAATGGTATAGATTTACTTCCACACCTTACAGGAACGAAAGCTATATTCATTTTCTATTTTTTAACTTATCACGCTGAACTTGTTCGATCGGTAGGATCTCACTATCTTTAAAATGAAGGGCATCATAGGTGTCATTCAAAGATATCACGAGCTCTTTCATGCCTTCAAATTCAAGAGATGCACCATGATCTGTACCTTTCCAAGTCCTGTCTTTTGTAAAATGTCTTTCGATCCATCTAGCGCCAAGCGTGTATGCTGAAACATCCAAAGCAGTCCCTAGATGATGGCCTGAAAATCCTATCTCATTAACCCGATCTCCGTACAAATCATAAAGCCAATTAATTTCTAAAAGGGCTACATTTTTTGCTGGGACAGGATAACCCGATGTGCACGAATACACCAAAAGTCTCGATCTTGCTTGATCAGTCTCTTCAAAAAACGAAACAATTTCTTCAACCTCTGCTTTCGTGGTCATTCCAATAGAAAGCTGCACTTGCCCTTGAAATTCATCTCTAAGAACTCTTAGCATATCAAAATTATTATTACATGCAGAAGGGACCTTTAAGAATTCAGGTTTAAATGAAGTCATCTCTTTTGCACTTGTAACATCCCAAACAGAAGTGCTATAAACAACCCCAACTTTGTCACAATATTCTTTTAATTCTTTGTTTTGAGAAACATTGAACTCTAAAAACTCTCTATGATCTCCATATGTTTTTCCATAGGAGTTTTCTGGCACCGGGTGTGCAGCGTTATATTGCTCCTCTGTAAGAAGCTCTGTGTTGTTTCTCTTCTGAAACTTTACATATCCGGCACCCGCCTCTTTTGCTAGATCTATTAACTCCTTAGCTATTTCCACGCTACCCATGTGATTACAGCCTATTTCTGCTATAACCTTTGGTTTTTTATAATCAAAATTAAATTTCATTGTGTTTAAACTCCTTTGTTTGTTCTTCCATATTTGTCTGAATATCTAATGATATCATCTTCCCCAAAATAATCACCTAACTGTACTTCTGAAATAAATAACTGCGAGTGTGAATTATTAATAATTTGATGTTTGCATTCTTTCGGGACATAAATATATTTCCCAGGATATAAGTCAATCATAGAATCTTCTATTCTGGCCAAGCCCGTCCCTTTTGTAACAATCCAATGCTCCTCTCGCCTTCTATGTTTCTGGAGACTAAGTTCAGAACTTGGATTGATTGAAAGAATCTTAGCTTGCCCATTCGAATTTAACCAAACACTCTTGTAGAAGCCCCATGGTCGATTGTAAATTTCATGCTCTATTGGTATAAGATTAAAATTAGAAAAATTTATATCTGGTTTGTAGCTAATACCTTCTAACAACATTGAATTAAACTGATGTTTAGTTAGGATATTATAAAGTTTCCCTGAATTAAGAATCGGTAAGAAATCTACACTAGAATCTCTAAAAAGTTCACAAACTTTTGGAAAGTCGTCATTGTAATCGAGAAAGTAAAATTTATCTTTAAAACAAACCTTGCTTTCCAAAGAGTCTCCAGATAACAATTGCCTTCTAATATCGCCATCTGTTACAACACCAAGTGTGTCGTAATTATCGTCAACTACAATAGCAAACCGTAACTTATTATTATCAATCTTCTTCATAGCCAGAAAGATTGAAGTGTCACGTGTAATTGTAATTTCTTCGTTTAATAAGTTTGTCATAATTTTTTATATGGATTATTAAAAGCGATAATGGCTATTATCAAAATCAAGGCCACTCGTAATTTTAATAAAATTCATATAATTACCCACGGCTACCGCACTACAGCGCCTATATTGGGATCTGTAGGTTTGAAATAAACAGATCATTTTAAACTAAATAATTCCCTGCAATTTAGCAAACTCATTTGTTGCCTCAACAAACCCCTTCACACTGCCGCAATCAAACCTCGCGCCTTCGAACTTATAGGCGATAACCTTGCCCTGCTTAGCAAGTGTCATCA
>Ga0206681_10000714_pt1 | contig 16914 bp, 15 predicted proteins | sample M150012015metaG_FD_161048 | JGI IMG/M metagenome (GOLD analysis project Ga0206681, IMG submission 161048) | Ammonia-oxidizing marine archaeal communities from Monterey Bay, California, United States - M1 500m 12015 | ecosystem: Environmental > Aquatic > Marine > Intertidal zone | place: USA...
TCCTATAGAAATTGACCTGGGGCCTGATATTTCTTCCTGTGATCCGGTAAACCTTACTTCGCCTGTTGGCACAAGCTATTATTGGAATACCTCAGAAACCAGCCAGAGCATTACGGTCAGCGTATCTGATCAGTATTTTGTAGATTATGAATACAACGGATGTCTGGCTAGTGACTCGATAACGGTGATGATCTTTGCTCCTGTAAGTATTTCAACACCCAACGTTTTCACTCCGGATGGAAATGGCGAAAATGATGAGTTTAAGGTGACAGCCGTGAATATTACAGCCTTTCACATTGTGATTTACAATCGCTGGGGCGTTAAACTATTCGAATCCAATAATGTACTTAATTCTTGGGATGGAACGGGTTCTCATGGACTAATGAAAGAAGGGGTTTATTTCTGGACAATTGAATATGCTGACCCATGTATTGGCAATGAAACCCAATCTAAAAAAGGGATTATTCACTTATTTGACTGATGATGCTAAAATAATTGGCAAATTCGGGCAGGAAATTTCTATCATCAATGAATACAGTCAAGAAGATCGACATACTGAATATAGGACTGATGGTGATTTCTCTTATAGCAGCATTTCTGTTGCCGTTCTGGCTGTTTCTGTTTTCATATGCTGTACTAGGGCCTTTACATTACCTGACAGAGATCGGGTGGTTAAATAAGAAACGGTATTTTACAACGGGCAGATTTGACTTCTTACCACTTATTATTGTTGCTGTTGTCTGGTCAGCATTGTATTTATTTGTAGAACTTTTTATCGGGTTGCCGAATGAGATGAAAGAGGATTGGCTTGGTGCAAATTGGTTTGAAAGAGTGAGTTCCTTACAAGACAAGTTGCCTAACTTGTTATTGGTAGCATTAATTGGAAGTGTTGTTATGACTTTTGTGAAAAGCTGGTGGATCAAACTGCTGGCATTGGCTGCGGGTTTCCTTTTAGGCGTGTTGTTCAATTATTTAGATCTTACGATTTATTCGCACCTCATAGGAGCTCTCCTGCCAACGCTAATACACGTTTTTGTTTTTACCGGAATTTTTATGCTTTATGGCGCACTAAAAAGTAAATCGATCTACGGATATGCAGGTGTTGGCCTTCTGGCGGTCTGCGGAATCTGCTGTTTCGCCATTCCCTCAGTCGCCACTGCCGCTGATTTTGGAGATTCACTGGACACATACAGGGCGTCCAACTTCTATTCCATTAATGCCATATTACTTAATTTTGATCAGCCGCAACCATGGGATTATAGCAATTCGTCACTGTTCAATGAATTTGGAATTCAGATCCAGCGTTTTATAGCTTTTGCCTATACCTATCACTATTTGAATTGGTTCTCAAAAACATCAATTATCGGGTGGCACAAGATCTCTCGCTTAAACATAGTTGCATCTCTTATAATTTGGGCAGGAAGTGTTGCTCTATACATTTATGATTACAGCATTGGACTTAAGGTGCTGCTGTTCTTAAGTATTCTGCATGTGATTTTGGAGTTTCCGTTGAACGCCCATTCTTTCGTCGGAATTTTTAAAGGTATTTTTAGTAAAGCTAAATGATCAGATACAGGAGGCTTACTATGGAAGAGCTGAATGAAATGGAGCAAGAATTCATTCAGTATTTGGTAGCAAATGGTATAGAAGCCAAAGATTGGGAATTGCTCAAAGAAAATGACGAGGATCAGGTTCAATTATGGATCGATGGTTTTAGCGATGTGGTGATGCAAAAGGTGCTTGAAGGAGTTAGGTACATGGAGCACAGGACTTCTGAAGAAGCCAGGCTCTTTGAATGTGCTGAACAGGAAATGTATCTTATAGGTGTGAAGTCTGCTGTGGTCGATTTGTTGAATACTGAAGAGCTGGCATCGGCGGCAGTTGACCCTGGTAAAATTGAACTGTATAAAGGAGTTAAGGCATATGCAGAAATACGTGAGGATGAGTTGTTCGAAATGCTTCAGGCAGGCTGTGAAATTAGTGATGGGAAGATGTATAGGTTGTTAAAACAAATGGTATGAGAAAATTACTGCTTATCGCGTTATGCACGTTGTTTTCATCTTGTCACGTTGGCAAGTACTTGGTTTATAATTTCGCTAACATTAACGATTATAAGAAGTTTCATCATTCGGACCTGGACAAAGCACCAGTGCCATTTTATTTTAATGAGGGGAACAATGAGCTCAAATTGAATATGGCCAAATATGGCATTTATTCTGAAAATGACCTTGCCAACTTTAATGCAGGTCATAAAACGGTTGCCTTCCTGATCATTAAGAATGACAGTATTAAATACGAATGGTATGGTGATAACTACGAAGAGTCTTCAACATTTACGTCTTTTTCGATGGCTAAAAGTTATGTGTCCGCTTTAATAGGTATTGCGATCGAGGAAGGACACATTAAAAGCGTACAAGATCCGATTACAGAGTATATAAGGGATTTCAAGAATCCGTGGGCTGAAAAAATTACCATTGAAAATGTGCTGAACATGAGGACGGGGATAGATTATAAAGAAAATTACTTTTCCCCGTTTGGAAATATCGCTATAGGTTATTACGGGAGGAACCTTGATCGGCACTTGCGGAAGATAAAGATAAAAGGGAAGCCGGATCAGCGCTTTGAATATGTGTCAATTGCTACGCAGATACTTGGGGTGATAATTGAAGAGGCGACCGGGCAATCACTTACCCAATACTGTGAAGAAAAAATATGGAAGAAGCTGGGCTCAGAATATGGGGCGTCATGGAGTCTGGATCGTAAGGGGGGGCGAGAAAAAGCATTCTGTTGCTTGAATGCAAAAGCAATTGATTATGCTAAAATCGGAAGGCTCTATTTGAATGGAGGCCAATGGGGTGACGAGCAGATAGTGCCTGAAGAATGGGTAGAAGCTTCTATAAAGAAATCAGCTGAATCTAAAGATATGTTTTACGCCTATCAATGGTGGCACTACCCTACTTATGAAGGGGGAGCGATAGAAAAAGATGTGGATTTCTATATGCAGGGACATTTGGGACAATATGTGTATATGTCAGCCAAGAAAAATATTATTCTCGTTAGATTGGGGAAAAGCAGATCCGGTGTGTATTGGGATGGATTTTTAAGCGAACTGGTTAATAGGATAGAATAAAGCTCTTAAAATAACAATGGGAAGATTATTATCTTCCCATTGAATAACTTTGAATCGCTATGCATCCTTACTTTGTGTTGATCGGAAAGGAATTGAACCTTTCGTTAAACCGCCTTCGACCCGAACAATTTTGATTTTTAGGATTCGATGGGGAGGACTAGCCTCCCCAAAGAATGGATTAACGCCACCTTACATCCTAGTTTTTCGTTGATCGGAAAGGATTTGAACCTTTCGTTCGATCGCCTTTCGACCCGAACAATTTTGATTTTTAGGATTCAATGGGGAGGACTAGCCTCCCCAAAGAATGGATTAACGCCACCTTACATCCTAGTTTTTCGTTGATCGGAAAGGATTTGAACCTTTCGTTCGATCGCCTTTCGATCCGAACAATTTTGATTTTTAGGATTCAATGGGGAGGACTAGCCTCCCCAAAGAATGGATTAACGCCACCTTACATCCTAGTTTTTCGCTGTGAGGAAAGGAATTGAGCCTTTCGATGTTTGTCGCCTTCGACCTCCCACATACTTGGTTATTTAAAGAACTTTCTTTACGGTTATTTATTGAACCAGACCAAAGATATAATTATTTACGTAAAATTATCAAAAAAGTAACGAAAAAGGGTAATAAATACAAATAAAATATTATATTGCTTATATCGTTGTTAAATAGACAATAAAATAAGAAATAATGAGCGAGGATTATGAAATTGACAATTTAGATCGAAAAATATTGGGGATGTTAATGAAGGATGCTAAGGTTCCATATACGGAGATTGCTAAGAAGTTGATAGTTTCTCCGGGGACTATTCATGTTAGAATGAAAAAGCTCGAAGATGCAAAAATTGTTCAAGGTTCTCAACTAATTGTTGATCCCCAAAAGTTGGGATATGATCTTGCTGCGTATTTGGGGGTATTCTTAGAAAAGGGTTCAGTTTATGAAGAAGTTATTTATAGGCTTGAAAGGATAGTGGAGGTTGTGGAGGCTTATTATACTACCGGTAATTATGGTATTTTCCTCAAGATATATTGTAAGAACACAAAGCATTTGTATGATGTGCTTAATCATAAAATCCAACCTATAAATGGTATTCAGAGAACCGAAACTCTCATTTGCCTGGAGGTAGGATTGAATAGGCAAATTAATTTGGTTTAACTCATTGTTCAATTGTTGTTCGGTCGTATGTTGTCCTAAATGTCTAACCTGGCAATTCTAAATAGCTGTGCGGTTCAAAAAAGAGACCCTAGCTCGGTTTATTCATGTCCTTACTATTTTTCATTTGTTCTGGCTACTCAGCCTTAAAGCGGACAAAATGGCACTAAAATTGATAAAAAATCACCAAATCACCCCAAAAGGCAGCCATAATGGCAGTTTTTTCTACAAAAAATGTAGTGGAACGCAATTTGAAGAGTAAAAAGTGAACTCGAGTGATTAATAAATTCTGGTTCGATATAAATATAAAAGATTTACTAATAATTAAAATATTAAGATATGTTATCAACAAGATTTCACAACACAGCAGTTCCAAGTTTTTCAAACTTATTTGATGAAGTTTTTAACAGAGATATAGATTCAAATTCATCTTGCTCGACAAGTCCATCAGTCAATATTATAGAAAATGAAAAGGAATACAGAATACAAATGGCAGCTCCAGGGTTAGAGAGAAAAGACTTCAAAGTAGAAACTGAAGACAGAAAATTGATCATTTCTTCTGACAAAGAAAAGATGTCAATGGAAAATGGAGAAACCTACAGAAAAAAGGAATTCTCATTTACCGGATTTAAACGAGTATTTAGCATCCCAAACTCTTTGGACAATACAAAAATTCAGGCCAGTTACAATAGCGGGATTCTGACTGTAATTGTTCCTAAAAAAGACCCTGTAAAAGCAGAGGTAACGAAAATTGAGATTTCATAAAAAGCTCAATAATGTTTCATGAGAAAAGCGATCAGATACGGTCGCTTTTTTTAGTTGCATAAATTGGGATGATCAAGAGAGGTGTGCTCAAAGCTTTCTCTGTTGGTACAGGTTATAGATAATACCATCCGAGACCCCAACCTTAGGAACAATCATCTCATCAATTCCAGCTAATTGCATCACCTTTAGATAGATTTCCCCGGCTGGTATAATTACGTCAGCCCGGTCTGGTTTAAGCCTTAGTAATACAACTCTATCCTCATGGGAATAGGAGGCAATGTTGTCCAGAATAGACTGAATTTCTTTAACCTTTATGGGCTTTAGATACTTCTTTTTTGTGAATTTTATAATGCTATTAATATTCCCGCCTGTCCCTAGAGCCGTGTATCGAACCCCGTTACAACAGTTTTCTTTTATCCAATTTTCCACTGTGTTCCAGATAACCTCGTTCGGGGCTTCTTTAATTGCTCGGAGCGCCCCGATCTTGAATGATTTACTTTTATGCCTGACGCCATTTTTCACAATAGTCAGCTCTGTACTTCCACCCCCAACGTCTATGAATAAATAGGATTTACTATGGTTAATGTTCTGTGTTTCAAACATAGTAAACAGGTAATCTGCCTCCTGATGCCCATCAATGATCTCCAGGTCTATTCCGGTATTTTGATAAAGTGCTTTGCAAATTTCAGTGCTATTTTCTGCCTCTCGCATTGCAGAGGTTGCCACTGCATGGTATGAAATTACATTGTACGCTTTCATAAGGTGCTTGAATGCTGTAAAAGCATGGGTTAGCTGATTCATCTTGGCCAAGGAGATCTTGCCGTCTGAATATACATCTTCCCCCAACCTTAGTGGAATTCTGGTAAGAAGCGCTTTTTTAATGCTCAATTGGTTGTCCGAACCGATAATATAGCCGATCAACAATTTGCCTGAATTCGTTCCAATATCTATTGCGCCATAGTATTCTATATCCATCTAATCCGATATTCGTTGCAATAGCTCATATGCAGCTGCATTAAATTTAAGTGCGGATACACTTATTTATAACGTACCTCTGTTTTCCTGCTCCCTTTCGATCGCTTCAAATAAGGCCTTGAAATTTCCTTTTCCGAATGATTGAGCACCCTTTCTTTGTATAACTTCAAAGAACATCGTTGGTCTGTCAACCACGGGTTTCGTAAAGAGCTGCAATAAATAGCCTTCATCATCACGATCGATTAGAACACCATGTTTCTTAAGTATCTGAACATCTTCGTCTATTTCTCCAACACGTTCAGTAATATCGTCGTAATAGTTCTCAGGTACGTACAGAAACTCTACTCCTCTATCCCTCATTTTAGAAACGGTAGAGACAATATCATCTGTAGCAACCGCAATATGTTGTACTCCGGGGCCATTGTAGAAGTCTAAGTATTCTTCTATTTGAGATCTCTTTTTCCCCTCAGCCGGCTCGTTGATAGGGAATTTAATGCGACCATTACCATTTGACATTACTTTACTCATAAGAGCAGTGAAATCAGTAGAGATGTCTTTGTCGTCGAAAGAAATTATTTGGGCGAATCCCATCACTTTCCCGTAAAACTCACACCACTTGTTCATCTCATCCCAGCCAACATTACCTACCATATGGTCGATAAATTTTAAACCAACAGGCTCCGGATTGTAGTGTGATTCCCACTTCTTGAAACCTGGCAAAAATTGGCCGTGGTAGTTTTTACGCTCAACAAATACGTGTACCGTTTCCCCATATGTATGTATGCCTGATTTTATCACAATGCCGTCCTTGTCTTCGAAACGGGTTGGCTGCATATAACTCTTCGCACCTCTTTTAGTTGTCTCTTCCCATGCCTTCGTTGCATCATCAACCCACAGAGCGACAACCTTTACACCGTCACCATGTTCATTAATGTGCTCATTGATTTCTCCTCCCTGCTCTAGTGAGGTTGTCAGGACAAGTCTGATCTTATCTTGCTTTAACACGTAGGATACTCGGTCGCTAATACCAGTTTCCAGTCCAGCATATGCTTCACTCTGAAACCCAAAGGCTGTCTTGTAAAAAAGGGCAGACTGTTTGGCATTTCCAACATACAATTCGACATAGTCTGTACCTAAAAGAGGTAGAAAATCTTCAGCTTCAGGAAACAATTTTTTCAGTCCGTACTCTGTATTTTGTAAGTCTCTAAGGTCTCTTATACCTGCCATTGCGATTTATTATATTATGATTATTTCTCGAGCCAAGAGGTGTGGTAATCTCCTAAGTCTAATTTTAATGCTTGTTTGGTTAATTTAAGTGGTGTAAATGTATCCACCATAACTGCTAATTCCTTTGTTTCATATTGACCTATACTTCTTTCCATTGCTCCCGGATGAGGTCCGTGCGGAATTCCGGCTGGATGCAAAGTGACCATGCCTTTTTCGACGTGATTCCTACTCATAAAATCACCATCTACGTAGTACAAAACCTCATCAGAATCAATATTGCTATGGTTGTAAGGAGCAGGTATAGATTCAGGGTGATAGTCGTATAGTCTCGGGCAGAACGAACAGACAACGAATGCACTTGTTTCGAACGTTTGATGAACAGGAGGAGGCTGATGAACTCGACCTGTAATGGGTTCAAAATCGTGAATTGAAAATGCATAGGGGAAATTATATCCATCCCATCCAACAACATCAAAAGGGTGAGACGCATATACGTATTGATGAAGCATTCCTCCCTTTTTCACTTTGACCAGAAAATCGCCATTTTCATCATGCGTTTCCAGCTCAGTTGGTCTTCGAAGATCCCGTTCACAGAAAGGCGAATGCTCTAACAATTGCCCAAACCAATTTCTATATCGTTTTGGTGTATACATTGGATGAAATGACTCAACAATAAACAGTCGATTATCTTCATTATTGAATTCCATCTGATAGATCATCCCTCGAGGAATAACCAGATAATCACCATAAGAAAACTCAATATTTCCAAGAAATGTTTTTAGCTTTCCGCTCCCTCTATGTACGAATATCATCTCATCGCAGTCTGCGTTTTTATAGAAATATTCAGTTTGTGATTCTTTAGGAGCTGCAAGGATAATGTGACAATCGTTGTTCACCAGAATTGGAACCCTACTTTCCAGAAAATCAACCTTAGGATTAACACTAAATCCATTTAGTGCATACGACTTCATGTTATTGTCTATTGCGATCTCAGGAGCAACATCAACAGATTCAAGGATTTCTTTTACTTGCGTAGGCCGCTGACAATGATAAAGCAATGACGACATACCGTCAAAGCCAATTGTGCCAAACAGCTCTTCGTAATAATAACCTCCGCCAGGCTTTTTAAATGTAGTGTGCCTTTTGTGAGGAATTTTTCCAAGTTTATGATAAAATGGCATCTAAGTGTTTTTTAAACAAGCTGGTCGAATCAATTAACAACAAAGAAAACTTATTTCGATTGCATTCTTTGAGGTCTCTAGATTCAACTTTTACATTGTAAGATTGATACAATTACACAAAGGTATCGAAAAAACGAATGTTATTGGGATGATAAAAGTCATATTCAATGTAAGTCCCTGTTGTAAGAAATATATCAACCAAAGGCCTAGAGGTTTTGTATTTAAAACTAATTTTGCTCGATGCCTTTTTCTAATATTGCTTTAAATTCAAAGTTACCCAGAGTAGGGACTACCATTTTTACAAAAATGTCTGCTCTGGCTCAGGAGCACAATGCGGTTAATCTGTCTCAGGGGTTTCCTGATTTTGAAGTTGATCCAAACTTAATAGAATTGGTTACCGCCCACATGAAGGCAGGATCTAATCAATATGCACCAATGGCTGGCGCAATGCCATTGCGTCAAGCAATTGCCCGTAAGATTGAGAAATTGTATAATGTAAAGTACAATGTTGATACAGAAATCACAGTTACTGCAGGTGCTACGCAGGCAATATATACGGCCATATCTGCAATAATAAAAGAAGGCGATGAGGTTATCATATTTACTCCGGCATATGACTGTTACGAGCCGGCAATTGAACTCAACGGTGGCAAGACTGTTTTTGTTAAGCTAAAATCTAATGATTATAGTATTGATTGGGATGAGGTCAGAAAAGCAGTATCTGAAAAAACTAAAATGATCATCCTGAACACGCCTCATAATCCTACGGGAACCGTGTGGAGCGAGGAGGACCTTAAAGAGCTGGCGCAGCTGACCAAGGGGACCGACATAATCCTATTGAGTGATGAGGTTTATGAGCATATCATTTTTCAAGGTCAGAAACATCAAAGTGTGTTGAGAGATACATTACTTAGAGACCGTTCACTGGTTGTATCGTCTTTTGGAAAGACATTTCACATAACGGGATGGAAGTTGGGATATATCGTTGGCCCGGAAGCCATAATGAAAGAATTTAGAAAGGTCCATCAGTTCAATGTGTTTTGTTGTAATCACCCGATGCAACAGGCAATTGCTGAATACATTTCTGTAGAAGAACATTATCTTGATTTGGGCGCATTTTATGAAAAAAAGAGGGATCTGTTTAACCAAGCGGCCAGCCAATCTAGATTTACGATCTTACCATCTATGGGCACCTACTTTCAGCTTCTTGATTATTCCGAAATCACGGATGAAAAGGATGTTGATTTTGCAATTAGAATGACCAAAGAATTTCAATTGGCATCAATACCCGTTTCAGTATTTTACAACACTTCAAATGATGATAAAGTGCTTCGTTTCTGTTTTGCTAAGAAAAATAACACACTTGAACGAGCCGGTGAGATCTTGTTAAAAATTTGAAGATTCAGTAACAAAATCTTGTGCTGTGCGTTATTTCTTACAACGCCATTCAACAAAGGAATATGGAAAGATGCTTTCGTCTTACCGGCAAACCTTCTTATTATCAGATTATTTTTAACCATGGAGTGATAAATACCGGATAGATCACTCGGTTAACGATTTTTAAAATTGAACAGAAAATGAGGTTAGGCTTTTATTTGTTTGGCATTCAGCTACTGCTGGCGATTAATGTGCAATCGCAATCAAGTGGAGTTATCGAAGTGTATTCCGATAAGGATAGCACGTATTCATACTTTGTTAACAACAATCAGCTGTACAATGAGAGTTGGGATACTTTGGCTCAGCCGATTTTCTGGAAAAAAGTAATGGCGATGAGCTCGGACTCCTGCGTAGTTAACGTTGCCGCAACTCGTGAAGTGTTATTCCAAACTTCATATTGGGCCTACAAGAAAAGATCGACCAAAGAGAAACTGAAATACAAAGACAGTATTAGGTTGGCCTTTTGTCTTGAATATGGCACCAAAATATATTTGACCTCAGGAAAAAAAGAGTTTTATAACATTGAAAAAGTAATGCCTTCTATTTCAAAAGGAGTGGAATTATTCCCGAATTACAATGCGGATCCGTGGTATGCACAGGCAATACTTTTAATAGAGAGCCCGGGGAAATTAGCGTATTCGAATTCCGGGGCATATGGACCTTTTCAATTAATGAAAAGTGTTGCTAGATCACACGGGCTTAAAGTAAATAAATATGTCGATGAGCGGAAGGACTTTGATAAATCGGCAAAGGGAGCGGCAAGTCTGATTACGAATACCTGCATTCCCGAGGCCATCAGAATATTGAATAAGCATAACATTGAGTTTTGCAAGAACGACCTGTGGTTTAAATTATTTGTGCTGCACATTTATCATGCGGGAGCAGGAAATGTAAGTGGCCTTCTAAATTCAATGAAAACCTCAAATGGCGGAATGGAACTCATCACAAAGATGTGGCAAAGCGAGTGGGGAGGATTTAAAAACGCTTCTCAGAACTATTCTCAGGTTGCTTTAGCATCTATGATCATTCTCAACGATATGATTGAAGAGAATTCTAAATATATTTATGAGTGTTACCAGACTCATGAATAGTAAACTAAAATTAGCATTACTTCAGACCGAGTTAATTTGGGAAAACCCCAAAGCTAACCACGTTCATTTTGAACAGCTGTTGAAATTTGTGCCGGATGATTCTGATCTGATCGTTTTACCTGAGATGTTTACCACCGGTTTTTCAATGAACAGCATTAACCTTGCTGAGTCGAATAACGGTATTTCAGTCGATTGGATGAAGAACATGGCCTCTACTAAAAATGCTTCTATTATTGGAAGTGTCATTATTAAGGAGAACGGACAGTATTACAATCGATTGTATTGGGTTTTTCCGGACGGGTCTTTTGAACAATATGATAAGAGACATTTGTTTAGAATGGCAAATGAAGACAAGCATTTTGCACAAGGAATGAAAAGGCTTGTAGCTGATTACAAGGGGTGGAAGATCTGCCCTTTAATTTGCTACGACCTTAGATTTCCGGTATGGAGCAGGAATGACTGCCAGTTTGATTGCTTGATATACATAGCTAATTGGCCTGCACCACGGGTTGATGCGTGGTCAGCTTTGCTAAAGGCAAGGGCTATTGAGAACCAATGTTTCACCATAGGGGTGAATCGAATAGGAATAGATGGGTCGGGAATAAAATATTCCGGAGGGTCAGCTGTTTTTAACCCAAGAGGGCAACTGCTTACCTCTTTCGAGGATGGCATGCAAAAAGTAGAAATTTTGGAAATTGAAAAGAATGAGCTAATAGAAATGAGACAGAAATTTCCGGTTCATCTTGATCAGGATCAATTCGAGGTCAAAGGAATTTAGTCATTACCTGCTTTTGTCTAGCTCCCAGTCTTCGTTCAAGTTCCAATTGGACCTAACCTCAATTAATTTGCTATATCTCACTACACGTTCAGGTTGAACTTGCTCAAGGTAATTGCCAGTATCCCAAATATTATTATAGTTATCGTCATGGATCAATTGCACTGCGTACTTGCCTGGCTTGAGATCATCAAAACTGATTGCTTGCGCGCCATAAAAACTTTCAGATATCCGAACGGAGTTCCCTTTCGGATCGAGTAGTTCAACAAACATATTTTTGTGATTGTTGGTAATCACGTTAACACTGAGATGTCCAAAATAATTTTCTTTATAGGTAGAAAACGAGAAAGATGTTTCTTCTATTGCTCTACCTGTAACGTCTATTATACTGGCTGAATCGAGAGTGAGATTGTAATTGTTATTGGGTATATAATTTCCTATAATAACCAATTGATTTGGTGCTTGGTGCTTTGAAACTACGGTGATGGGCATTCTAGTGCTATCTTGGATCAGGTCTATGTCTTCTGCCATAAATTCAGCGACTACATTTGTAAAAGATAAGCTCAACTCCTCTCTTGAATCGAGTTGTTTAGGTACAGAAGAGAGTTTAAATTTTACTTGGGTTTTTGATAATGTAACAGTAACAGTATCCAATCGATTATTCTCTTGCTTCAGGGTGAATTTAATGTTCTTCTTTTTTCTGCTACCTAGCAAATACAAACTGTCACGGCGATCATTCCACAACTCCATAATAATATCATCAGGTTCCAACAGACGAAATGCATTACCTTCAACCGATCGATTAAAAGTAATATTAGCACCCCCATTCTTATACCCCTTTTTGCTTTCTACAGAAAGATTTTTCGCATTTGGGTAGAATGTTAATATGTCAACCATCGAAGTGCTTGAATCAACTTTGGCAATTTCAACTTGGTTGGATAAAAAGCCAATGCCTTCGGAATATTCGTCATACATATAGTTGTTATTCTCGTCTGTTAATGCGACCACTTTGTAGTCTCCGTTTTTAATATTACCGATATTGAACCAGCCAGCGCTGTTCGATACGCCTATATAATTAGGAGGTAGGTCATATGGAATAGAATCCGAATTTTCTGTGTAAAGACCGACAATGGCTCCTTCAAGAGGTAGTCCGCTTTGCGCAGAGTAAACAGTACCCCTGAAGTCTAAAGAATCAATAAAATCACCAGTAGAAAAGACATATTTGAAGTTATTCAACACATTGCCTTCCGTGATATCTTGGATCGCGCTACCGAAGTTGATGGAATAGGTTGTATTATCGATCAGGTTGTCGTCAAGCTCCACGAACAATTTTTTCCCCTTTACTCGGTATTTCGGTTCTGCACTAACACCGGGATTTATCGAGATGTTTGTTTTCTTATCTAGTTTGATATAGTCATCAAATTCAATAATAATACCTCTGGAGCTGAAATTAGTACTGTAGTTTGGGGGGTGCACTTTGGCTTGATCTACCACTGGAGGGTATTTGTCTTTTGCCCCTCCGGTTAAAGGTGCCATCTGAGCACAGGATAACAATTCGACTGCGACAGCAACCACCATTATAATCCGCATCAATCTCATAAGGTATTGGCTAAGATTTTGCAAATATGCTCGAGCCCGTTCGCATCGGTTGATGTGAAATGATCCAATTGATCGGAATCAACGTCAAGCACCCCAATAAATTTTCCGTTTTTATTCAAAGGGATCACAATTTCAGACTTTGATACTGTGCTGCACGCAATGTGCCCCGGATATTTAGTAACATCAGGAACGACTATCGTCTTATTGAGCTTCCAAGCTGATCCGCAAACTCCCTTTCCCTTTCGAATTCGCGTGCATGCAGGCGGCCCCTGGAAAGGACCTACAACCAACTCTTCCTCATTGTCTTGGAGATAGAATCCAACCCAGAAAAAGTCAAAACCATCCATCAATATGGCCGCCACATTTGCCAGTTTGGCATAAGTGTTTGTTTCCCCGTCAAGGAATGCTCTGATCTGGTCGCCCATCAAGGCGTATCTCGCTTCCTTTTCCTGGATCTTCGATATGGTATTTTCTCCCTTCATTTTAAGCGGTAGCTAAAGTAGCAATAGTAATTTTAATGTCCTTGACATGATTTAACACAGCGCAACAAGATTCAAGTGTGGACCCGGTTGTTATCACGTCATCTACCAATAGAATATGCATCCCTGATAGTTCTGCAGGGTTTTTCAAGGAAAAAATTGAGTTTACATTTTCCCACCTTTCCTGTCGGGATTTATCTGTTTGAGAAGTGTTGTTTACGATCCGAACCATTTGGTTCTTCAAAATTGGAATATCTAAAACTTCTGCAATGCCCTTCCCTAGAAAATAGCTTTGATTATAACCTCTTTTTTTCTCTCGTTTTGGATGTAAAGGTACCGGGATGATTGCATTAAGGTCTCTGAGAGAGTGGTGACTGACAAGGCTCAAACCTATCAGTCTCCCCATGTCAAGAGTTAATTCAGGCTGTTCCCCATATTTAATTTCCTTCACAATATTTTGAACCTTTCCTCCCCTAGAGTAGTAGTAAAGGGGAAGGCAGGTGTTAAAATATGTTCTGCCAGCTAGTAGTTTTGATGCAGGATTATTGTTGGTGGCATCGTATTTTGCCTCAGGAAGTTCACTCTTGCAATGCAGACAGAGAAATTTTTCCTGCTTGTAAAGTGGACGACTACAGCCGACACAATTTTTTGGAAAAATGGTATTTATAAAGTCACCTAACATAAAATAGTTGATAATGATATGTGAATTTCTAAATGATCAGCACAATAATATATTGAATTATCGCATTAATTTTGAATAAAAGTAGAGTATTATGACAGATCCTTCAATACCTCCCATTCCACCGGACCCAAAAGAAGTGAAAAAGAGAGACCCTCTTTACATTACAGTGATTATTGTGCTATTAGGTTCCTTGGCCTTTTGCGCGTATCAGTGGAACTATCATAGTAATGGTCAGGCAATTTGTGAGCTGGAGAATCAAGAATTATCCTTTTACATAAAAGAAATGGAAGCAGACTTGGGTTCTAGCGGACTTGAACTGATGTCAACTGATGTTCGTGAGAATTTGCAAGCGATGCTTCAGCAAATGGATACCCTGCAAACTGATAATCAGGTTATGCTTGACAGTATCCGGGATCAACGTGAACGAGTTACCGGACTATTGGCAGAACTTGAAGACATGAGAAAGAATGGGAAAAGAGATGCGCGAACAATATATAAGCTGAGGAAAGAAACAGAAACCTTAAGAAAGGTGATGCGGTTTCAGGTACATAAAATTGACTCATTGAATCAAATGAACATTCAATACCGTGGAGAAATTGAAGATCAAGTTGCAACCATTAACAAGAAAGACGACGAGATCAAGGATTTGACTAACGTGAAACAAGGTCTGGAAGAACAAGTGAACATTGGCTCAAAACTGCAGACTTCCGGAATCAATGCAGATGCACTCCGTGTGCGTGCTTCAGGAAATTACAAAGAAACACCCCGGGCAAAAAGCACCAATATGATCAGAGCTTGTTTCACAATTATGGGGAATCCAATTGCAAATAGTGGCGATAAGGCAATATTCATGCGGATCATATCTCCATCAGGCGGAGTGCTGAATGATGGAAGTCCGCAGCTCTTTCAAGCTGAAGGAACTGAGCAGGAGGCTAGTGTAAAAAGGATAGTGAATTACCAGAAAGAGAATATGGATCTGTGCATTTTTTATGATGTAGAAAATGAAATTGATCCGGGAGACTATATCGTCAAAATATTCTGTGAAGGAGTTGAAATTGCAACAACAAGTTTTGCACTTAAATAAGGAACAGACTCAATTTTGAAAAAGCTAATACGACTTTAAATTGGCCACTTCTGTTTATGACAGTTTCAGAAAAACGCTCTGACCTGCACTCCTCCGGTATGGATGGCCTTATTATCTTCTGATTTTCTGCCGAGATAATTAAGACTTATTTGGAGATTGTTGGCCAGCGTCCTTTGGAAATTTGCATTCCAAGTGAAATTTGTGCCATTTTTTAGCCCGTTTAACATTTCAAACCCTAACGAAGAATTCACCTCACCGTCATAACTTATGTTTATATAATTGAACAGTACTGTCATTGCTCCTTTCGTGGCTCTATTCAACCTGAATTCAGCACCAACATCTATGATCTCAGCAGCCTCTCCACCTAGATCAAGATCATTTTGTTTCCCCGAAGTTTCGTTTGTGAGTGAAACTCTGAATGAGGTGCTTGGTTGGTAAGAAAATTTCGAAACAACGCTCCAGACCTGGAGATTGTAATTTCTACCTGTAGTATAGTCTGAAAAATTGGATTTAGTGCTAACGGACTGATGTGAAATGAAGGTGAATTTTCGATTTACGTTCCACCTTATTCTTAGTTCATGCTCTTCCAGAGCTCTGGAGTCGAAACCAGAAGTTAGAAGGGATTTTCCACCAATTTTCTGATACGTATAGTCAAAACCGTACTTGGGGTGGCTTCGGTTGAAGAACAATGTGTTTCTAATGGATGAATTCAGGGATACAAGTGTTGATTCCTCAACAGCCGTTATGAATGGGTTATAAGCAGTCTTTTCAGATTCGTTATTTGTTTTTCGGTCGACGCGAAACGAGGTCTGATTATAGAAATGTCCGAAGAACTTTAAAAATCCTTTTTTCTTTTTCAATATTGCCGAAGGGCGCAGATTAATACTTTGGTTGAATTGATTGGAGTACGTTTTAACGTAGTCACTGGTTGGTGTGAAAACTCTTATATAATCCGCTTGATCAGAAAAAGCTGAAATTTCAAATTCATTGATGTCTTTGATCCCATCTTGGTTGTAATCGTTCCAGGCATAGACACCTTGACCTGCCTGTACCTGAACGTAGGCAAATTGCTTCCTTAGTTCCTGGCCCGACCCAATTTCGTAAAAAGTAGAGCTTTTTATAAATCCTTTAAAAAGTTTTAAGGAATACTCTAATCTTCCGAGTAATGTTTCGTCCGGTTTAACGGGGGTAATTGTATCGTTAACGACCCTCAACTGCCGGTACTCCACCCTGCTTATGAATTTGTGGTTCGGGTTCTTTATGAATCCCAGGCTAATGCCGTAATGCTGAGCCGCTGTTGCGGGGCTCAGGTTGTTTTGGCTGACCACGACCACCTTATC
>Ga0206681_10000717_pt1 | contig 16902 bp, 15 predicted proteins | sample M150012015metaG_FD_161048 | JGI IMG/M metagenome (GOLD analysis project Ga0206681, IMG submission 161048) | Ammonia-oxidizing marine archaeal communities from Monterey Bay, California, United States - M1 500m 12015 | ecosystem: Environmental > Aquatic > Marine > Intertidal zone | place: USA...
AAATCAGTACTTTTTTCAGAGGATGAATCCTCAATAATTTGATTAATCAATTCAGTTTTTTTTAGTGTTTCTATATTTGAGAGGCCTATTGATGAAGCAATTGTCTTCAAATCGGCAATACTTTTACTTTCTAAAGTTTTTTTGTCCATTAAATGAAATTAACAAGGGTATGGATTAAGAGTAGGTGAAAAGAAATGTCTCACCTTATTATGATACAAGTTTAAGAAATTCATTTTAATAATTACTATAAAGTGACAAAAAATTATGTTTTTCTCTTTTTCTTTTTTGCAGCAGGGAATAATATATTATTCAAAATAAGTCTGTAACCAGGTGAATTAGGATGTAGATTAAGATCGGTAGGAGGATCTCCAACAAAATGTTGGTAGTCTTCCGGGTCATGCCCCCCATAAAACGTCCATGTTCCTTGACCAAGTTCTCCGTGAAGGTACCTGGCGGTACCCACCGATTTCGTTTCACCCAAGATCAATACACTTGATTTAATTAATTTTTTTTTGAAATCTGTAGTTTGCCCCATAAATCCTTTTACGACATCAGAATGGCATTGTGTGAGCATCGTAGGAACTACATCCCATTTAGCAGAAAAATCAAATAAAGTAAATTCATCCAGTGATTTTGGCAAAATGCCGGTTGTACGCAGGTAGGTGCCATCTATATCCGAATATTCATAGACCATAGGGTCTTTGTCTAGCTTGAAATCCTTAAATGCAAATGACTGAGTAAAATCGAGCTGAGCATTACTGTTCACACTTGAGGGGTCCCCATCAAATACACTTTCACATATATCCGTATTTTGGGCTGCCAATGCGATATCGAAGCTATCGGTACCGCTGCACATTGTGAATAAAAACCCACCTCCTATAACGAAATTCTTAATGTTTTTAGCTACTGCAAGCTTAAGCTGGGAAACTTTGGTAAACCCCAGCATTTTAGCATTGCTTTCAGATACGTTTATTTGTTCCTTATACCAGCTCTGATAGCGTGCAGAGCGATAAAATTTGCCATATTGACCTGTAAAATCTTCATGATGTAAATGCAACCAGTCATATTCCGGCAATTGTCCCATGACAATAGCAGAGTCGTAAATCTTCTCGTAAGGTATTTCAGCATATTCGAGAACCAATGTGACTGCATCATCCCATGGTTGCTTGTTTGGAGGTGTATATACGGCTATCTTAGGTGCTTTTTCCAACTGAATAACTTCCATATTGACCTCTGGATTGGAGATTTCAGTCTTTATTTGATTTACCTGTCCATTAGTTAATACTTCGTAAGATACTCCCCGAATAATTAGTTCTTCTTCTATTGTTTTTAAATGAGGAATTAAAAATGATCCCCCTCTGTAATTAAGTAACCATTCTATTGTTATTTCATTGTCAATAGCCCAGTAGGCTATACCATAAGCCTTCAAATGGTTTTTCTGACTTTCATCCATTTGTACTAATATCTGAGTAGACCTAGAAGTAAGGGTAATACACAGAAAAAAGCAGGAAATAAAAAAACACCGCATTCTAAAAAGCATTTGGGTCGACTCCGCTCGAATCGAAATCGCCTTTATCCTTAGGGGAACTAGATTTGTTCATTTTACTTGGAATTGTAAACGTTCCAGATTCAGAAGTAAGAGAACTTGTTCTTGAATCATGGGTTCCTTTTTCGTATTCCGGAATTTCATTGATATTATCAAAACGAGCATATTCGCTAATAAACCTCAGCCTCACCCTTCCCTGCGCACCATTTCTGTGCTTGGCTATGATTATTTCACCTATTCCGTAATTCGATTCACCTGAATCATTATCCTCTACAAAACCATAATAATCCGGCCTGTAAATGAAAGAAACAATATCTGCATCTTGCTCTATCGCTCCAGATTCACGTAAATCGGATAAGATAGGTCTTTTGTCTCCTCCTCTTTGCTCTACAGAACGACTTAGCTGTGCCAAAGCAATAATGGGAACATTGAGTTCTTTGGCAATCTCCTTAATGGATCTTGATATTGTGGAGATTTCCTGTTCTCTGTTTCCGTAGTTCTTCCCGTCTTTTGCGGACATTAATTGCAGATAATCAATGATAATAACATCTATATTATATTGTGATTTAAGTCTTCTGCACTTCGCTCTGAAATCAAAAATACTTAAGCCAGGTGTATCATCAATATATATTGGAGCCGTGGAAAGTTTCTTGATTCTTGAATGCAGCTGCTGAAATTCATCGTCACGCAAGCTTCCTTTTCTCAACTTATCACCGGGCAACCTTGCTTCACTAGCCATCAACCTTTTTACAAGCTGAACACAAGACATTTCCAGGGAGAATAAAGCAACTCCCATGTTATGATCGACAGCAATATTTCGAGCCATCGAAAGAACGAAGGCTGTTTTACCCATACCTGGTCTGGCGGCAAGAACGATCATATCAGATTTTTGCCATCCAGCTGTAATTTTATCTAGATCATGGAATCCTGTTGGAACTCCAGAAATACCATCCGAGTTTTGTGCAGCTTTTTCAATTTCCTCAATAGCTTCTCGCACCACATTTTGCAAACTTGCGGCCTGTTTACTCATATTATTTTCTGCAATTTGAAACAGATTGGATTCAGCGGTGTTTAAGAGGTCAAAAACATCTTTAGTTTCGCTGTAAGAGTCTCTAATAATTTCGCTGCTCACCCTTATAAGTTCTCTTTTGATAAACTTCTCAGAAATAATTCTTGCGTGATATTGTATATGCGCAGAGGATGCCACACGATTTGTCAATGAAGAGATATACGCGGCCCCACCTGCAGCTTCTAATTCTCCATTCTTTTGAAGCTTAGCCGTAACTGTAACTAAATCTATTGGATTGGTCGTTGCAAATAACTCAAGAATGGTTTTAAATATAAACTGATGTTTGGGATCGTAAAAGCTATGCTGACTTAATATATCTATAGTGTCATTTACGGCCTCTTTTTCCAGCATCATTGCACCCAATACCACTTGTTCAACATCTATCGCCTGCGGAGGAAGCTTTCCCGCTTCATTCATTAAGCTTGGTGTGTTTTTTACGCGTGAAATTGTTTTTCTTTTGTCCGATGCATCCATAGAACAAATATAGGGATAAGTCTCTCCGAAAAACGATGAATCAAAATTATATTTATCAAATAATATTAAGAAGAGTTATTAACAATTGTTAATCTATTTTAATTCTTTAATCGCTTTTTTTGTTCCAATTTTTTTGGTGATAAAGTCTTTTTGATATTTGGGACTTCGAGCTGGAGAATATTCCCGTCCATAAAAAATAATCTGTAAATGAAGCTTGTTCCAGGTGTTTTCAGGAAACAACTTTTTTGCATCTTTTTCCGTCACAATCACATTTTTTCCAGAGGTAACTCCCCATCGTGTCAATAATCTATGAATATGTGTATCTACTGGAAATGCAGGTATTCCAAATGCTTGTGAAACTACAACTGAAGCTGTTTTATGACCTACACCCGGCAGTTCCTCTAATAAATCCATATCCTTTGGAACATTCCCTTCGTATTTTAAAACTAATATTCTTGAAAGTTCATGAATGGCCTTGGACTTTTTCGGAGAAAGTCCACAGGGTCTTATAATGGAGCGTATTTCATCCACATCCTGTTTGCTCATATCAAACGGATTGTCGGCGAGATTAAAAAGTAGTGGTGTAATCGTATTAACTCTGGCATCAGTACATTGAGCGGAAAGCAGGACTGCAATCAGCAAGGTGTATGGGTCTTTATGTTTAAGCGGAACGGGTGTCTCAGGATACAATTTTTCCAATTCCCTAATAATGAAAATACCTTTTTCCTTTTTCGTCATTTTACAATGTGCCTAAGGTGAAGATATGTAAAATATGGTGACCAGTTAGAAGTATATAAAGCAAAAATGGTGATGTGAGAATAAGAGACGAGTAATGGAGAAAAACGAATCCTGCATTGTTCTTTCGGTAAAGTAAAACAATCCATGGCAGGAATAGAAACAAGGAAACTAACGGATATGCCCAATACAATGTAAAATGAATTTGAGCATGTTTTACGACCTTTCTATAGCTTTGAGAAACAGCAATCGGATGATGTAAAAAACGGCTTTCTTTTAGAAGGAGTTTTGGATGGTATTTTAAATTCTCAATTCCTATAAAATCAGCTAGGAAATAAGAATTCCCATTGGAACAGGTCACCTCCTGTACCTGATGTCTCCCTATGCTATGGTATTCATAGGGTGAAGTGTTCACTACATGAATTGTTTTAAATCGAGGCTCCGCCACACGATCTGCAGTCATAAAAAGAAAAATAAAGACACCTACAATAGCATTTGCCCATATGAGATTCCTTCTCCACCCGGCTCTCAAGCTTATATAAAACTGTTCAATTTCTTTTTTTTTCCTCTTTTGTCTTTTCTCAAAAATTTTCCTGCTGCGTTCGCGGTATTCTTCAAAGCTCGATTTTTTAGTTGTTGTTGTGCTTTTTGAAGACTTTTTTTTCGATCTTTCTGACTCCATAAGGAAATCATAGGCTTCCGTAATGAGTATAAATTCATCGTGTGCCTTTGGGTCCGGATTTATATCCGGGTGGCATTTTTTCACGAGCTTTTTGTATTTTCTTTTCACCTCTTTTTTGGAGGCGCTTTCAGAAAGCCCTAGTATTTTATAATATTTTTTCCCAGCCACAATCAGATGCTATTTCCTTTGTTTTTAAACGATTAATTTTGCCATTATTAGAAATTACAAAATCTTTAATCAGACTATATGCTTTTGGCACTTCATAATTGGTTAGTTGTTTCCTCAAATTGTCTTTAAGGACCTCCTCTTTTTTGAATTTATTTTCTTTTAGTATGATGACAATTTTTTCACCTAATTCACGATCTGGAAGACTAGATATAATAAATGGAGTACTAACGGTTTTACATAATTTTTTTTCAAGAATTTCTGGAGATATTTTAATTCCTCCTGTGTTAATCACATAATCCAGTCGACCTAACCATCGAAATGAAGAATTGTCAATTAATGCAATGCAATCGTTGGTTTGAATAATCTCTTTATTTATTTCGGGATAGGAAATAGTAAGAGCCTCATTGTTTATTCCGAAAGATATGCCGTCTAAAGCAGTGTAATAATCAACTCCCTTATAGCCTGATCGTTTAAGTGCAACATGAGAGATCGTCTCTGTCATTCCGTAGCTCTGAAAAACACTAATCTGATGCTCCTCCAATAATTCATTCATAGCCAATGATATCGGAGCTCCACCTATTAGTATTTTTTTAATTCTTTTTATTTTTTGAATCCGTTCTTTATTTTTCATCGCATATTCCATTTGCAGCGGGACAAATGCAATAAAATCTATTTGTTCTTTAATATCGTCAATGGACTGTTTTGCCACGTGATACACATGAAGGTGCAAGCCTGCAACCATGGCCCTAACTACCATCATTATACCGCCAATATGATTGACAGATAAACACAAAGCAGCGGAGTCGTTCTCTTTTAAATTAAAATAGGAGATAGTTTTTTTTGCAGATATTACAAGAGATGCTTTTGAGTGTACTATTTTTTTGGGTTTTCCTGTAGAACCAGATGTGTTGCATGTAATTTGAGTACTTGAGTTTAGGATATCTTTAAGGAGGGATTCAATTTTATCCTTTTCATCCTCATTATGATAGGTGATGTTAAAATTATTGTTTGCTAAAATCATTAAAATTCAATATCTAAATTGAATAAGTTTTTTAAAGTAATCAATTTTGGGTTTTTGTTAGCCAATGCCTCAAATTTATCTTTCCCATTTAAGAACTTAACTTCTTCTTCGGGGGAATCTGAAATTTCCAATTTTAATTCAATGAAGTGATTATTCAATTTCTGCCTTAAGAACAAGGTCAAGTCACCAAGCAGTGGTTTTATATAGTCTATCTGTATTTGGTTCTCAACAATAATCTTTATTTCTTCACTCGTTTCAAAAACTGGATCTCTTTTAACAAGCGCATTGTAGAATGTCTCCAGTCCTTTATCCTTCATTCTGAAGGCATATTGACGCCATAATATCATCGATTTTTGAATATCCACGGGTTCTCTTGGAAGCTCTTCGTTCTTTTTGTCCTGATTGTCCTTTTCTTCTTGTAAGATCTGTTTAATAGATAAATGTGCTGACTTTGACTCGATTGAATTGCTTGTTTTCAGAACCGGTTTTTCTGAAGATTTTTCTGAAATCTCGTTTTTTACTTCAGGAGTGGGTGCTATCTTCTCCTCAGTGGGTGTTATCTTCTCCTTAGGAGGATTCTTTATATTTCTTAAAGATTTTTCAGGGAAAGGGATTATCTCAATGGGTTCCGTTAAGGTTTTTTTTTTTCATGCTCTTGTTTCAGCGAACAGAGCTCCATGAGACAAACTTCCACCAGAAGCCGTTGATTTTTAGATGATTTGTAGGCGACATCAGTCCTGCTTAAAGCATGTAATGCGCGCATTGCAATTGATGAATCAAGTTTTTTTGCCTGTTCCAGATACTTTGTTTTAGTTGCATCGGGTACTTCTAATAATTGTGCTGATTTCGGGTCTTTACACACCAGAATATTCCGATAATGTGTTGAAAGACCACCAATAAAATGATGGGAGTCGAATCCTTTCTCAATAATTTCATTAAATAACATAAGACTGGAAGGAACATCCTCCTTTTCCGCAAATTCAACAAATTTGAAATAATAATCATAATCCAGTATGTGTAAATTGTCGATGACGTCTTGGTATGTAATATTACTTCCCGAAAAAGTAACCATTTGATCAAATACGGATAATGCATCCCTCAACGCACCATCTGCTTTCATAGCAATCATATGAAGTGCTTCAGGTTCTGCTTTCACTTTTTCTTTTGCGGCAATCTCTATCAGGTGTTCACCAATATCATTTACCTTAATTCTGGAAAAATCAAATATCTGACATCTCGAGAGTATAGTTGGAATAATTTTGTGTTTTTCGGTTGTCGCAAGAATGAAAATAGCATGCTTAGGAGGTTCTTCCAGAGTTTTTAGAAAAGCATTGAATGCACTATTAGAAAGCATATGTACCTCATCAATAATATACACTTTAAAATCACCCAATTGTGGCGCAATGCGAACCTGTTCAATCAAATTCCTGATATCATCCACTGAATTGTTTGATGCTGCATCCAATTCATATACATTGAGTGATGCTCCTGAATTAAAGCTATTGCATGAGTCACATTTGTCACATGCCTCTACTTTTTTAGAACGATTAGTACAGTTGATTGTTTTGGCAAGAATTCTGGCAGTAGTCGTTTTACCTACTCCTCTGGATCCGCAAAAAAGGAAGGCCTGAGCCACCAGCTCATTTTTTATTGCATTTTTTAGGGTGTTCGTAATTGCTTTTTGACCGACTACAGTGTCAAAGGTTTGAGGCCTGTATTTGCGTGCTGAAACAATAAATTCACCCATAAAACAAAGATATTGATTTAAATCAATCAAATGATAAAATGAAATTATCTTCTTGGATAAATCTCGATTAGAGTCCCGTTATTTGGTCCCCAAAGCGCGAGTTTCTCGGGTAATTGAAATCTGTTTTGTTCGGTGTTTTCAAGTATTTCGTCCGCATTTTCATATAATACAGTTCGAAGCTCAATTTTATCCTTCGCTACAAAAATCAAATTAAACTGATTGACCGCTTCAGCATCTCTTGTCCATGATTTTTGGTCATCTGCTGCTCTCAATGGCGCTCCCCAGCAACCTTCACCTGCGTATACAATTCCTATGGAATCATTTCTGATAAAGCCTTCATCGGCATGTTCAGAATCATCGCTAATTATAGGCCAGGTTATTTTACAGGTATGGGAATCGTTTTCAAGGCATAATCGCACATTTTTGTACGATTCGAATTCGGGTATAAAGTTTCGGTATTGTGTATTCATTTCTTTCTTTGCCTTGACATGTGCGCGAACTGGTCTATGGTATTGGGGGATTTGCCAAAAATAATCCTGATGGCTTTTCAAGGTTTTTTTTAGAAACAGTTTTTGAGCACCGAATTTCCAAATTTCAGAGTTTAATGATACGATGTTAAGTAGATTGCCTCCAAAAGTAGTTTCGTAAAACACTTTCGAATGAGGCACATCGAATAGTCTTACCATAACTCTGTTTCCGAGCTCATGATTCCCTCTGGTGACTACTAGAGGTGTAATTCTGCCATCTGTTGAAATGCTATATTCCCAGTCAACAAACCATTCTTTCCATTGTCTTTCCGTGTCTATTCCCGTAAAATCACCATTAAAAAGAACCGCATGTGCTTTTAATTTGCTGACCATTTTGTTTGCTTTTATCCGAACTACTCTAATGTCTCGTGAATCTCCTCCTGCAATAAATGAAAGTCTATTTTCAGGACTGTCGCTTATGGTAGAGAAAAAATAAGTTCTTCCATACCCTTCTGAATCCTGAATCATAAAATAATACCTTGTGTCTGCCTTTAAATTTTTCAAACGCAGGATACGATTTCTCATTCCTTTGGTGTGGTTCATTTCAACCAGCTCATAAAAGTTTTGATATCCATTCCATTTTGGGTCAATTGTATCCACACAAATCTTAATAAAATTACCACGCGACTGATTCCATATAATTGTGGCTTCATTTGAGGAATTGGAATTAAATAGCACCCGAACAAATTCTGATTTTGTATGAGCAGATGTAATTTGGGTCAGATAGATAATAAGAACAGTTAAAAAAGGAAATAAAGTGGAATGTCGCAAGACGTAATTTTTATTTTTTCTTAAACTCTGAAAAGTCAATATCTACATTAAGTTCATTGGAAATAACGGTACCCGTAAAGGTCATTTTACCAAAGGACATATTTTGAGAATGCGGAAAAAGAAAACCGTTTGCCTCTTTGTAGTCGTCATATTCTACTGAATTCTCGGTAGTTTCTCCTTCAGGAGATTTTTCAATAATCGTTTTCTTTGTTTGTAAAAAATCGGATGTATTATAATAATTATACCCTTCTTTATCGCCATCTGTGATTTTTACTACATACAACTCACGTGTCCCTCTGGCCTCTATACCAATCGCTTCTACCTTAATGCCATACTTTTCATAATTCAGCTCAGGAAACAATCCCAATGATTTTTTTCTTTCCGAGACCTGTTCTTTAGTTAGGTTCTTTTTTCCTGTTTGCATATTATGATTATACCCTTTTTTACCTTTAAAATATCCAGATTGAATAACCATTCCATTCATTTCCATTTTCATTGCCTGCGTTTTTGGAGCTTTATACATCTCTACGAGTGATATTTTTCCGGGCATAGCCGCCATACTCAATTCGGTTTCTTTTCTGTAAGACTTCACCTTTTTTACTTTTGCCTTAACCTCATCTATTGTAGCTGAATTGGTTACTTTGAGTAGGTATTTATTAATAATTTCCACACCTGAAAGATCACTTGGCAACATGTCTTTTTTCTCATTTCCAAATGGATCAAGGAAATCAATTTCATTATCACTGTCAAATGGCAATAACCTTTCCAGTATATCAGAATTTCCAACTACAATAATATTGCAGTTTTCGTATTGAATATGCCGCTGTGCCATATCCAATACATCCTCTTTGCTGACCTCGTTTAAATTCTTGAGATAGGATTTGTAATACCCTTTTGGCAATTTGTTTTTGATAATGTCCAAAGCAAAACTTGCAATGGTTGAAGGTCGTTCCAAAGAACGGGCAAAACCACCTGCAGACGATGATTTGGTGAGGTTTAATTCCTCGTCTGAAACCAAATCATTGTAAATAGTTTTTAGCTCATAAAGAATTTCTGTGATGGCAGAATCGGTCACTTCATTTCTGAAATTACCACCAGCCGACATCCAGGACCCATTGTCTGTTAAGGCAATACTTGATCTACAACCATATGTATATCCTTTATCTTCCCGTAGGTTTTGGGTCAATCGATTGCCAAATCCTCCACCTCCAAGAATGTTATTGAGGACCTTTAAGTTAATCTGATTTGGATTCTCTTTTCCCATATCAACTGGGTAGGTGACATAGATGACTGATTGAACAGCTCCTTTCTTTTCCACAAAGTACACCTGATTCCCATTTTTAGGTACTACCCGTGGGAATTTCTTAACAAAGGGGTTTTTTCCATCCCAGCTCCCAAAATAGTCCTGAACCAATTTTTCAGTTTCTTCTTTGCTGATGTCTCCAACAACTACCAGGTAGCTTCCGATTGGCGTAAACATGTCTTTGTAATAAGCGATCATGTCATCTCTTGTAATATTCTCCAGTGACTCTTCAGTGAGAATGTTACTAAATGGATGATCGGGGAAATTTATTTTTCGCATGGCATTTTGCGCCATGGCATCAGGGCTTGATTTCGTTGAGGCAAGACCCGATTCGGCTTGTTTTTTAACTCGAGTTACTTCATCTTCCGGAAAATTAGCATTAAACAATACATCCGTCATCAGGTCCAATCCCGTCGATAAATGTTTCTTCAAGCATCTTAGGCTCAACGAATTTCCACTAGAATTGATGGATGCGCCAATAAAATCAATTTCATTATCCAGTACATCTTTTGTCCTTTTAGCTGTACCTGACATAATTAACTCTCCAGTCAACTCAGATAATCCGGCTTTGTCTCCTTCATTTTTTGAATCAGAACCTGCTACATATCTCACTGAAACTTTTGGAACTTTATGATTTTCAGACAAAATAACTGTAATTCCATTTGACGTAGTAAATACTTCAGAGTCTTGGATGTTGACCTCTTTTGGTTCACCTGCAACAGGGATTATAGATCGATCTAATTGACTAAACGAGCCAATACTTATTCCTAAATATATTAAGGCTAAAATATTTTTTTTCATAACGATTCTAGTTTTCTTTTGGTAAGTAATGTAATATGATTCTCTTATCCTGGGTTAAATAGGTTTGGGCAACTCTTTTGATGTCCTCTCTTGTTACCGATAAGTAGTTTTCTAATTCAGTATTTATCAGATTGGCATCACCAAAATAGACATGGTTATTTGCCAGGTTTTCCGCTATTCCAGCAATCGTGCTGTTACTTGAAATCACATCATTTTCTATGCTGTTTCTGATTTTCTGAAATTCTCGTTCACTAATCATCTCATTTTTGATTATTTCAATCTGAGCATCAAATTCCTTTTGTATATCATCGAGTTCGACATCTTTATTTGCAATTGCAGCAAATATTCCTATCCCTGCGTCTTCCAGTGCATAATTGAAAGAAAAGGCAAAAGCGGCCATTTCTTTCTTTTCTACTATGGCTTTATTTATTCTCGAACTACTACCTCCAGAAAGAACCTGATTCATCATTTCGAGCGCATAATAATCAGAATGTGTTTGCTCCGGGAATTTATACCCCATAAATAAACCAGGAAGCTGGATGTTGTCATAAATTTCGTCTTTAATTATTCCACTAATAGGTTCTTTGGCCTTTTCAGTTCGTTTTACTTTTGTAGGTACATTATTGTATTCATTGATTATTTTTTTTGCTTTAGCATCTTTAGATTCAAAGAACATTTTCGTATCAAAAATTTCTTTTGTTGCACCATATTTAGTCTCAAATGCTGTTTCATCCATAGCTAAGTAGTCCCGATACAGATTGATGGCCTGCCCTCTTGGAATGCTACCAAAATATTTTGCAATCCATTCTTTCGTTTGTTCAATGTCGATATCACCAGCAATAGATAAGGTGGCATTAGATGGGACATAGTACGTTTTGTAAAAATTGACATAGTCTTCTTCTTGAGCAGCATCCAAATGTTCCATTGACCCAATTGGAACCCAGTTGTATGGATGACTTTGAAATGCTCTTTTAAACATTTCCGTGATAAAAGAAGCATAAGGCTGGTTATCAACTCGCTGCCTTTTTTCTTCTTTGACCACACTTCGTTGGGTTTCAATTCCTTTAGTATTTACTTTGGCGTGCAGCATTCGTTCACTTTCAAGCCACAAACCAAGTTCCAGCTGGTTCGAGGGCAGAATTTCAAAATAAAAGGTTCTGTCCTGTGAAGTATTTGCATTTAATGTCCCTCCGTTGTTTTCTACGAGCTCATCGTATTCTCCTCTGTCAATATGCTGAGATCCTTCGAAGAGTAGGTGCTCGAAGAAGTGAGCAAATCCAGTTTTGTCAGGGTTTTCGTTTTTCGATCCTACATGATATAGCACCGAAACAGCTACAATGGGAGTGGAGCCTTCCTGATGTAGAATTACGTGAATTCCATTTGCAAGGTCATATTCCACATATTCAATTTCTCTTTGGGCACTTAGATCTAAAACAAGTAGAAACAGGATAAATAATGAACTAATTTTTTTCATAGGGTTTTTTTTGAGTTCCAAAAATAATGTACTTTTTAGATTTATCGTACAATTGACTCAAATTCATTTAATTGAGATGTTAAATTGAGTTAAAGTAATTTGGTCTGAATTTTGGTAAATTTGTGGTGTGAGAACTATTTTATTTATTTTTTTGTTATTCAATTTTAATGTGCACGGGCAAGGGGTAATCCCTGTTATGGATTTTAATAATTTCTTTTTATCATATCAGGACGGCTATTTCAGATCTATAGAGGTACAGCCTGTTAAGGATTTTAAATCCGGTGATGAATTGGTGGCATATATTGATACTCGTGGTAATTTGAGATTATACAATGGTGTGGAACGCAAGGATATCACCAACCTGAATGTGGATTATCAGGTGTCAGACCATTTATTGGGATATATGATTGGACCTACATTAAATATGTGGGATCAGGGTAAGCTTTCTACGCTTACATACTTTGCTCGAGATTTTCAGGTCAAGGACAGTATGATTGTGTACGATGATACTCGATTTAATACACTTAATGTCTATTGGCAGGATTCATCGTATATGCTCACAACATATATGCGTGAATGGAAATTATTCAATGTGAATATAGGTGAAAATATTGTGGTCTTTAAGGACAATGGGAACATGTATAAAACATTTTGGAATGGCGATATATATGATATTGACGTGTGGAATAATCAGCTAAGACCATCATTTAAATTGGGGACTGATATTATGTGTTTTAATGATCCTACTACACAAACCTTCGTTGTATTTGATCGCGGAGTTTTTTACGACTTAGAGCAGTTTCATATGCAAAAATATAAATCGGGAAGAGGCTTCATTGTCTATGAGGATATGGGTGGTGATTTATGGTATTACGAAGATGGAGACAAGTTTCGGCTGTCTAATTTCTCGGCTGATTCGTGGGATGTAAAAGATGATATTGTGGTATGGTCAGAGAGTTCCTATTTCTTCGCGTATTGCAACGGAGAGAAGACACAGATAGAAAATTTCACACCGATTCAATACAAGATAAAAAACAATGTTCTTGTATATCAAAACATCCTAGGCGGTGTTAGTGCATTTGTTGATGGTGTTAAATATGAATTGACAAATCTTCGTGATTCACAGTTTGAAATATATGGCGACCGTGTATTGGTAAAGATGTTTAATAATTCTTTTATCGTATTAGAAAATGGGACGCAATACACGAATTAATCTTCTTTTATGTGCTCTATTCTTTTGTGTGAGCATATCTCCTTCGATTGGTCAAATTAAAAAAATTGACCGATTAGAGCAGTATTATGATCAGGGTCATTATAAAATAGTATATCGAAAATCAGCTCGATTACTGAAAAAACCGGAGAGATATCCCTCTATTTTACCTGCTTACTACAGAGCAATGAGCTCTTTTCAGTTAATGCACGATCCAGCGTGGATGAATCGAAATGGTTCAGGTTTAAAAGAAAGCAGACATTTAATGAATGAAGTGTTCAGAAGTGAGCCATGGCCAATACTCATAAAGTCACATTCCAATGAATTGATTGCAATGGAAGCATTATTTGATTTGTGGTTGACACAGATTGGATCCGTGGAGAAAGGAGAGGATGTTGCGCTTATGAAAAGCTGGATATTGACGGGTTTTCTTCAACAAGACTTCAATAATCCACGTGAAGAGTATGTGGATGAAAGTGGATTAATACCAGAGGGATTAAGTGTTTTAGAGCGAAATAATTTGGTGCATTATTCCTATGAATTTAAGGGTATTCCATACAAATGGGGTGGTAGTGATGAGAATGGATTTGATTGTAGTGGATTTACGAGTCATATATTTAAAAGAGTGGGGATTAATCTCCCAAGAATTTCTGGTGACCAATATAAGTATGCAAAAACCATCCATGCCAAAAGGGCTTACATGGGGGATTTAGTGTTCTTTTCTGAAGGAGAGAAAATTTCACATGTTGGAATACTTGTCAACCAGCCAGATGAATCCAAGGTAATGATTCATTCCGCTTCTTCAAAGGGTATTTCAGTTGTTAATATAGAAATGTCTGACTATTGGAAAAACCGTATTGTAGGATACGGGAGAGTAATTAAATAAGCTTTTTATCTGTGGTTACTTCGATTTTGTCTTTTTTTTCTTTTGACCTGTAAATCAAGATAATTAATACCAAAAACAAGGTTTCAATACTATAGTCAATAATTACGTGGAAGTAAAAAAACCGCAGCAAAGATAAAACTAGTATCCCTACAATAAAAGTGTTAAAAATCCCTTGATATTTTTCTTCTTTTCTTTTGCATACCGCATAAACCGAAAACATAATCACAAAAATTGAAGGATAAAAAATGAATCTCCAAAAATCGAGTACGAGGCTACTGTTCAATAATATGAGCAGGGCAAAAACAAGTTGAATAAAAGCACCTGTTAATAAGGACAATTGAATGTTTTTATTTTGCGTTTTAATTAGCTCCGTCAGGCTCAGAGAAATTAATGGAATCAATAAGGAGATTTCAATGTGTAGCCAAGGATAAATTGTCCATTGGGATACGTGATATGAGCAAATTAAGACACCGAGGATTAGAACAACATAAAAGCTGTTTTTTATGAACCGAACACTGATCATTCAGAGAACTTTCTTCTGCACTTCTCTGTATAACAGACCAATTCCCATAAGGCTTTTGCTCCGAAATTTGCATCAATTTCGTTGTCTGTGCTAGGTGATACTTCGCTTAAGTCAAATCCAATAATTTTCTTTCCCGAATTAATGATTTCAGAGAATAAAAGCTGAATTTCATCAAATTCAAATCCTCCGGCCACAGGTGTACCGGTATTTGGACATAGGTATGGCCTCAGCCCATCTATATCAAATGAAACATAAATGTGTTCAGGCAGCTCTTTGGTGATATTTTTTACAATGCTTTGCCAATTCCCTCCGCTCAAAAGCTCTTTTTTTATGTTCCAGTCATAAAAAGAAGACACACGGTTTGATGATTTTGCAAATTCAAATTCTTCTTCAGAGAGTTCTCTTACACCAACCTGCACCAGTTTGGTCATATTCGGACAGGAGCTTAGGACATTTCTCATAATACTGGCTTGAGATTGAGTAAATCCGAGGTAAGCCAATCTTAAATCTGCATGAGCATCAATTTGAAGTATTCCAAAGTCTTCATATTTATCATTAAGCGCTTGAATTAATGCGAAAGGAGTGGAGTGCTCACCTCCCAGAATTCCCACAATTTTACCTGCATTTAATAGGTGCTCACATTTTTCCTTTAAATTTTTTGTAAGAATGTTTTGAGTATAGTTAATGTTGTCAATTTCATGCTTAAAATATCCTATTGCTTTTTCTTCTCCTTCTTGCTCAAGATACCGTATATACTCTGCACTCTTTTCAGAACATTGACTGTTGATTTTTTTCCATTCTTCAGATATTTCAGACATGAATACTCTTGATTCATGTGCTTTGTCCAGTTCATGATGAAAAAAATCAATTTGAGTGGAAGCCGCTAAAACAGCCTGAGGAGCTAGGCAGGACCCCTTCCCATATGAGGCTGTAGCATCCCAGGGTACAGGGATAATCACAATATCCGCATCCTCTTCTTTACATGGGAAGCCAAAAATATTTCCATTGGCAATTCCGGCACCGTTTGGGTTGAAATCAATCATTTTTGCGATATGAATTTATAGCTTTTCTTACAGAACCAGTGTCTAGCAATAGTTTTTTACCTTCCTCATTAGATATTTTTAAGGCATCACAAACCATTCTAGTTCCACGCTCTACGAGTTTGTTGTTGCTTAGCTGCATATCAACCATCCTATTTCCTTTAATATGTCCTAATTTAATCATTAAACTAGTTGAAATCATGTTCAGAATCATTTTTTGGGCAGTACCTGATTTCATTCTTGTTGAACCCGTAACAAATTCTGGCCCAACGACAGGTGTGATTGGAAACCCTGTTGCCTTGGATAAAGGAGATTCAGGATTGCATGAAATCCCAGCTGTTACAAGACCAAATTCTTCTGCTCTTTCAATTGCTCCAATGACATATGGGGTTGTTCCCGAAGCTGCAATTCCAACAATCACATCGTTTTTAGATAATTTGTATGTGTTTAAATCTTCCCACCCCAGAGAATAGTTATCCTCTGCAAATTCTACGGCCTTCCTAATGGCCTTATCTCCTCCTGCTATTAGTCCAATGACCAATCCGTGATCGACTCCAAATGTTGGGGGACATTCACTGGCATCTAAGATTCCCAGTCTCCCACTTGTGCCTGCTCCAATGTAAAAGAGTCTTCCTCCTTTTTCCATTTGTTCAAAAGCGACATTGACGAAGGATGTGATGTTTTTTATTTCATTTTGTACGGCAGAAGCTACGGTCTTATCTTCAGAATTGATACATTCTAGAATGTCGACCGTCGACATCAGCTCTAAATCATCATGGTTGGATTTTGATTCAGTTAATTTTTTCATACCAAAAATGCTTTAGAATCGTTCTTGTTTAAATCTACCTCAACCCGGTCTTTAAGTGTTGTGGAAAGAGATATTCCTACAATGTCCGCTTTTACAGGGTATCGGCGATGTTTTCGA
>Ga0206681_10000721_pt1 | contig 16856 bp, 18 predicted proteins | sample M150012015metaG_FD_161048 | JGI IMG/M metagenome (GOLD analysis project Ga0206681, IMG submission 161048) | Ammonia-oxidizing marine archaeal communities from Monterey Bay, California, United States - M1 500m 12015 | ecosystem: Environmental > Aquatic > Marine > Intertidal zone | place: USA...
ATGGCAACAACAGGGGCGCCAAATATTACCCACAGTAAATCAGCATCAGGCCAATACCAAAGCCCGAGCCTCATAGAGAACGAGGCAAATATTACTGCAACAAGCGCAATCGAATCAATCAACAACATGATTAATTGCTTATTAAAGCGAGAAAGTGTGGCTAGATTTTGCAGCGCAATCATCATAAAATTGAGGGGGCCTTCATTTACTTGCCAACTTCATTACCAATGAAATTAGCATCACAGGTTTGTTGGATTTCGTCATCAGTCAAAGTTGGGTGCAAGAACGACAGAGTCAACAAACAACATAATCAGCTGTTTGTTAAGGCGTGACAAATTAATGAGTGTATTTATCAAAATACTTAAGTTAGTTTAATTTGATAGGCCCAGTATATAGGCTATTTTAGAGCTGATGAGGGCATTCTATGATTTTCATAAGGCTCAACATAACGATTAGACCTAGCCAATATCCTAGCCATAGACTCATGTAGAAGTAGCTCTTTATCCACTGTATGACGCTTAATCCACCAAAGACATTCATTTAACTGGGTCACCAATGCAACATTAAGAGGTGATGGAGTTTCTAATTCAGAGAGCAAGCCTTGCAGGCTTGAATGAAATTCTGACTCAGACTCATTGGGCAGAAGCCTGGGACTGGACAGAAAATGGGTAAGAGACTTGACTGGATCATTCAATATAAACACCTACTGGTTGAGAAAACAAAGACCGGTAGAGCTGGGTTGTTACGACCACTTAAATATTGTGCTTTAAATTAAGAGCCACACCGGGATTAACCAGGGGGTCTCCAGAAAACACCACTCCCGCCTCCTCAAGACAACCTTTAATAGCTTGAATAACAAACTTGTTTGCGTTAGGAACCCCTTCTTGAGTTTCATATCTTCTTAATGTTGTAATTCCAACACCACTCTTATCAGCTAGATCTTGGCCTTTCCACCCAAGAAGCATGCGTGCGGCTTTTATTTGTCTAGACGATATCATATAAATAGTATATAATGGTTCTTAAAATACCACTTGGAATTAAAATGCATAAAATAAATCTCCTGATCGATTCTTTAGAAGGTGCTTACGCCCCAAATACAATTAGATCTTACAGATCAGATTATATGCATTATTCCAACTGGTGCCGTAAATATCAATACGATCCCTTTAATATTCATGAAGATAAATTTGCAGACTATATTCTGCAGATGGGTGAAGACCTAACTGTTGCAACTATTCAAAGGAGAGTAGCAAGCCTAAGCAGTATATTCAATCTCACTAAAAGCACAAACCCCACAAAAGAACCTATAGTAATTCTAACCATCAAAAAACTTAGAAGAAAATTTGGAAAACCTCAAAAACAAGCAACGCCTCTAACTTACGACATTCTAACAAAACTTAAAAATGTTTGTCATGACGATATAGTCGGTCTTAGAAATAAGCTGCTTTTACAACTAGGTTATGAAACCATGCGTCGACGCTCTGAAATTTGTCAATTTAAATTTGAAGACTTACAACATCTTGGTAATCATAAGCATGTGCTCCTACTAAGACATTCTAAAACTGATCAATACAATCAAGGAAAAATAATTCCAATATCTAGCGAACTATCTGAGATGATTTCACGCTGGTCTCTAGCAATTGATCGAGATAGTGGCTATATACTTAGAAGCTTCAAACGAAATCTATCTGCCAAATCGTCTCTTACGTCGGCATCAATTAATCATATTTTAAAGAGCCTTCAAAAATAAGCTGGCTTGAATCAAATTGGGGAGCTATCAGGTCACTCATTCAGAGTTGGCGCCGCACTTGACCTATTAGACAAGAATATCCCGCTAGAGAAAATTATGCTCAGAGGTGGCTGGAAATCAGAAACTAGTGCAATGAGATATCTTCAAAGCTGGAATGATAGCAACTGGTTAATTATTGGATAAATTTATTATTTAAAAGCGCCTAGTCGACATAAAACAACAAAATTAGAAAATGAAGTAATTAACTACCTATGAACCCCTGGGAGCTTTTTTGATTTTATTTACAATGTGATGAATTTTTTCGTAAGTAAGCCGTTGATTGCTTGCCAAAACTTCAATACTTTTCGGTGTGTTTAAGTATTCTCGAATTTTACAAACTTCTACATTAATATCCACCCCTTTTTCTTTAAAATCTCTAGATAATATCACCATGCTAGAGTTAAGCCTAATATGTTCAGATAGAATTAACGACGCATCAAGATTGCCGCCACCTAATCTGGCCACACCGCCAAATCCGAATTTTATCTTTGCTTTAATAATTTTTTTATTTAGCTTATCTAGTGCACCATTCGCAAGCAGCTCAAACATAAAACTTAGCCCCATTGACAAATGCAAATCATTTAAACCAATGTGAATTTCATCAATACCTTCGACAGATAATATATTGTCAATCTCTGATACGGCCTCTTGGGTTTCAAGTAATAAGCAGGTTGTTACTCTGCCACCCACTAATCTGATAAAAGTCTCAACCTCTAAAGCAGACTTAAACATAGGCAACATAATAATTTCTGCACCATGCTCAATGACACTATCAATCTCCAGTTTAGATTGTTCATTAATAGGATTGACTCGCACTAATAACTTTGAAACATTTAACACCGAGCCTATGCGTCCAACATCTTCTAATGAATGGCTTGAAATAACTGTATTTAAATGTCCTTGCCTATCTTGCTTTCCTAATATTTCAAGATCAACCATCACCCTATCAACGCCAGCACTTTGTGCAGAAACAGCCAAGTCTGGGTTATCTGTAATAAAAATTAAATCCATTTTTTAACTGCTGTATACAGGAGTCAACCACTTCTTATACTTCTTAACTTTGCCGCGAACAATTTGAAGATACAAATTCTTAATATTTAAAGTAACCCCCCCTTCTACACCCTGCCCAACTTGGACTTTATCTACGCTAAACACGGGCACAATCTCAACTGCAGTTCCACACATAAATACTTCGTCAGCTATGTACAGCTCACTCTTCTCAACATCTCTTTCAATCACCTGCAAACCTAGATCATCCCTTGCAATGTCAATGATAGTAGAGCGTGTAATGCTTTCTAATATAGAAGCTGTTAATGGTGGAGTGATAAGTACGCCATCTTTCACAATAAATACACAAGAGCCAGGACCTTCGGACACTGTACCTTCTTGGTTCAAAAATATCGCCGAATCATATCCATTACGAACCGCTTCCAATTGCCCCATTCGACTATTCATGTAATTTGCACCCATTTTTATCTTAGGTGAAAGAGATTTTTCATTAATCCTCTCCCATGAGCTAATACACACATCAAGCCCTTGAGACTTTTCGTAATACCTACCTTTAGCCATTGGTGCAATAAACATTTCCACTGGGCCCGTTGCAGACCAGTTACCAAATCCATCTAAAAATACAGTTTGTCGACAAACCAAATCTTCCTGAAATTTATTTGCTTGAATAATATCAATTACACTTTGCTGTAAAAAGGCATTAGTAAATGTAGACTCAAGCTCTAACATCTTCATAGAATTCTGCAATCTATTAATGTGTTTTGACAGTTTAAAAACATACAACTGTTTTTCAGAGATATTCCAATAAGCTCTCAACCCCTCAAATACGTTAGCGCCAAACTGACAGGTAGGAGACAACACATTGATCTTTGCATTCTCAATGGCAACCATGTCACCTTTAAACCATATTAGCCTTTCATTCTTCGACATTATATTCCCTAAATTATGAACGTTGAAAAGACATCTTCCATTGTCTCTTGTCGCTTAATTATCTCGTAATCGCCTATAGTTTCACTATATTCAATCACTGGCACATTCGGCATAATAAATTGTGGCTTAAACACAATTGAGTATGAGCCCACATTGCTAAACACTAAATAATCGCCTACACCTACCCATCCGCTATAACCTTTATAGAGGCAATCATTCTCAATACAAGTAAAGCCAACAATATCAATTTCTTCATATTGTGCCTGAGCTTTGTTACTACTATAAACGTCCATAGGCATATTAATAACAGAAGTCAACAACCCCATATTAAACTTACTACCTGAAGAAGTGGCAATACTTCTGCCTCTCACTTCTTTTACATCTATCACTTTAGCAACAAAATACATTGTATCTGCTACAACCGCACTACCAGGCTCAAGCAGCAACATTGGCTTTTTATCATCACTGAAATCTTGATACGCTGTTTTAAATTTAGTTGCAATAAGACTGGCATAAGCATCGTACTCAACAGTTGGTGTACTAAATTGAGCCTTTAAACACTTTCTCATTTTTCCAAAGAAACCTCCACCAATATCGATATACTTTGGTGGCACGGTAAATAACTTTTGAGCCAATTCTAGAATTTTATCTACCCTATAGTCATAAGATTGTAAATCTCTATTCGAAAAATGACAGTGGATTCCCTCAATTGTAATATTATCAATATCGCTTATCTGAGAAAACATACGCATAAAGCTATCACTCTCTACATCAAAACCAAATCGAGAGATTAACGTATCATTAATTTCAAAATTACACCTAAGCCCTACCTTCAACTGCCTAGAAGGATGGCTCTGCGCAATTTCTTTCAGTGATTCAACTTCTACGTAAGAATCTAAATTAACAATACTTTCGCCCAATATAAATTTCTCTAATACTGGCTTAGACTTATAAGGGCCATTAACAATAACCATCTTAGGATTAATGCCTATCTTGATTGCCAAGTCATATTCCATTTCGGATACCACTTCAGCATATCCACCTTTCTCATTCACTAACTTGCATAACTTAGGTGTGTAATTAGTCTTGTATGAATAGCCAATATTTGTCTTAGGATATATAGCGTTAAATTCAGATAAAAACTCATCAAAATTTTGACTAAACTTTTTCGAGTCCAATAAATAAAAAGCATCGCCAAAGTGATCGCTCATATTATCTAGAATTTCGTAATTCAATGACATTACTTAACCTTTCTTGTTAATTCTTTTCATATCTTTTTCAACATTCTCAACAATTTCATGACTACCTTCATTTTTTATAACTTTCGCAATAGTTAACAGTATTAGTTTAATATCAATCAAGATGCCCCATTTTTGAAATAACTCAATATACCGATTATCGTAAACTACCTTCTCATCCCAGGACAATTCATTACGTCCACTCACCTGTGCCAAGCCAGTTACACCTGGCTTCATCTTAAATCGACTCTCAAATTTTGAAGAAAGTTTATCAAGATCTCCCAGCTCATAAGTTACAGGGGGGCGCGGCCCAACAAATGACATGTCGCCTTTAATAATATTGATTAACTGCGGAAGCTCATCAATACTGGTATTTCTTAAAAAATTTCCAAATTTTGTAATCCTGCTATCATTTTTCACATTAAAGATACCTGCATCCATACCCTCGGCACCCACTACCATTGATCGGAATTTATAGATATTAAATGGGCGCTTATTCAATCCAAGTCTAGCTTGGCTAAAGAATAATGACCCTTTGGAATCCAGCCTAATTCCAGCAATAATTAAGACCAATAATGGCAACATTACAATCAAGCCAAATACTCCAAAACACAAGTCAAAAATTCGTTTGATAAAAAGATTAAATGTGTGCATCTACAGCTTCCTTATTATCTTATAAATCACTTTCATAAAAGGCTGAGGCATATTGCCGTATTTCAAGTTATTTGCAAACCATGACCTACAAGGGACACAATTCTCTCGTTGCCATTCAGATGACGCTTGCTGGCGAGTTTGAAGCAGGGGGGTGAGTAGTTACTCTCTTCAAATGATCCTCAAGCCTGAAAATATAATACAAATCTTCTTTGTAAACTCTGATACCTTCAAATACGTTTAATCCAAACTGAGTTGAAGCGGACAATACTGGTAAAGTAGCATTACTTTGTCTGACAAAATTATTGTTATAATCTTTCATAAATTAATTATTGATCTGATTGAAGAATAAGTGCAATAAGTGAGCCTTATTGAGAGCCCAATTAAAAGCTCAAAAATGTTACTTATTTTATTTTTATACATTAATAAATAGGGATAAGTATCATATTTTAAGTTTCTTAAACCTCTTCTTGAATAGGTATTTTTATCTACTTGCATGTAGACTAATACTTCATTAGTATTCTGAATTTTTAATCCATTAATTATGGCATTAATCCAAAGCAAGTAATCTTGACCAAGTCTTGCATCTGGATAACCCCCAATATCTAAGATTTTGTTTCTGTTAAAAAATACACTAGGGTGATTCACAGGGTTTCTAAACTTCATAAATCTTCGTATTGCATTAAATGTAGTAGGTACGGTTCTACCGGAAAAAAAATTGGGAAAGGATTCAAAACATAGAATATTTCCTCCCAGTATATCTATATCAGGATTTAAACTAATAATTTTTATTTGTTTTAAAAATCTATCTTTGGCACATACATCGTCTATATCCATCCTAAAAACCCAATCATTAGTACACAATCTCATTCCATAATTAAGTGCATATGCCAAACCCATATTTTCATTCAACCTAAATATTTTTATTGGTAGAATTCCTCTCCATTTTTCAATATCAATAAGAATCGATTCTTCAATTGGCCCATCAATTATAAAAATAATTTCATTTGGAATATTTTTTTGATTTTTAATACTCTCAAAGCAACGATTTAATTCCTCAACCGTATTTTTTCTATAAATGCTTAGAAGTAATGAAGTTTTCAATTGGGATAAATTTTATGTAAATAAACAACAATTTTCTGCATGTATAGTCTCATGATTCTTTTTTAGCTGAAACATGATAGCCTGCGGTAAATCCTTTTTGCTGATAGATACTTTCCCATAAAAAACAGAATATTGGATTTAGAATTAAAAGAATCGGAGAAAAAATGATTAATGAAATGAAAGCAATTAGCTTACGAAGTAGGTTTTTGTTATCAACCATTACTTCTAAAAATGATTTTATAATGGTTAAACCCAAAGCAAGATAAGTTGTATGGAGCGAACCATTTGGTTCAATATTCAATTCAGTAAAATTATTCTCAGTGAGAAATTTTTGATACCAATATTTAGTATATCCACCATAGAAATGATATGGCTCTTGATGCAACCCTGACTGCAATGGGGCTGTAATCAATAGAGTCCCACCTGGTTTTAGTATACGTAAAAATTCTTTAATTGCAGAAATGGGATATGGGATATGCTCAATTACTTCAGTACATAAAATAACATCGTATGATTTATCAGGAACAGGAATGTTTAGGATATCACTAACATAATCTATCTTGCCATATCCCTCCTGGTTTTGAATTTGTGAATCTGATAATTGAGCAAAATCCTGCGTGAAATACTCACAATGATTAAACTTCTCTCTGTGTGGACAACCACCTGCGCCAATATCAAGAACTTTTGACCCATTAGATATATTATTTGCCTGCTTCGTCAACCATTTATCTCTCCGCATTCTGTTGTATGCGAAAATCCTTTCCAAAGGTTTAAAAACGCTAAATAGAAATACTTTTAAAACGATAATTTTATTTTTCTTCATAAAATATTAAATTTAGTTAAAATAATTTAATTAAGTCATAGGCATTTTTCATTGTGTCGAAATCTTGCTTTACTTTATTTCTGCCTTTATTACCTACTTTTCTGCTAAATTCAGGTTTATCTATTAATTTAAATATAGCATTTGAAACTGCTTCAGGATCTTTTTGATTTACTAAGATGCCAGATTGACCATCAACTAACTCCTTTGTTCCTCCACAATCTGTAGCAATTACTGGAATTTCATACGACATTGCCTCCATTAATGAAACAGGAATTCCTTCAGGAATATCTGTGCTTATGGAAGAAATAACAACGATATCAACTTTATTATTTTTGTATTTATTTAAAAGTTGGTGGTGATCAAGATTTCCTGGAAAATAGCAATGATTAATCAAATTTAACTCTTTTACTTTTTTCTGTAGCTCATTTAATAACGGTCCACTGCCATAAAAAAACCATTTAAAATTAGTAATTCCCAAATCAATTAACTTCTTAGCTGCTTCAATCGCATAAACATGTCCCTTACGAGCTGTTATTTCTGCCGGTGTTACAATTGTGAATGAATCATTAATAAAACTTGTTTCTTTTTTAAAACCTTTGACATCAACTCCTAAGTGAACCATTGCTATTTTTTTAGATAAAGAAGGGCCAATAAAATTGGATAAATCATTTGCAGTTCTTTGTGAAATTGTTCTGCATATTGATGCAGAACATGATTGAAATAGAATAGATCTTTTATAACGAGAATTTAAGGTTTCGGATGTATGAAGTGTATAACTCCAAGGCACTTTTAAAATAGAAGAAAGTATAAATGCCATAAATGCAGTTGAAGTAGTTTGCAATGAATGGACATGGTCAACATTTCTACTTTTAAGGATTTTTGCTAAAAAAAGGGATTTTGGCAATATTATTAATCCTTTAACAAAATCAATTATGGCATTTGATTGCTTGATGTTTTCAATTAAAAGTTTTAAAAATAGAAAAGGCTTAAATAAAATGGTTCTGAGGAAAAATATAAAAATAGCCCAATTTAAAAATGGTAAATCAATTAAGTTTGAAGTAAATTTAACTGCATCCTGATTTATTATTTTTCCTTTTCCAGTTCTTGGAATAATAGTTATTTCGTTCCCTAGCTCTAGTAATGAGTTTATTTCATTAATAGCCCAGACCTCGGATTTTCCAAAGGGGAAAGAAGATGTAATAAACACAATATTTTTATTCATTAAGTGATCGCCTTTTTCTAATAAATGCAATTGTCGAATTATTAGCTAAAAGCAATAATACCAACCCCGGAAGTAGAATCATCCAATAGAATTGAATAAATGCAGAAGTTTGACTTTTCATTACCACTACTATAACTAATACTGCAATAGAAACCATAGCTCTATTATGCCTTCTATTATTTGATTGAGCCAATCTGACCCAAAGAATCATTCCTAAATTCCAGAATAAAGCATTGTAAAGTACCCCAAGCAATCCTACTGCATTATATCCTTCAACAAAATAATGATATGACCAACCCACTCCACGGTCATTCTCAATTCCAAGCCCCCGCTCTAATATCGTATTGGTCAAAAAAGGATATTTAAGCAAAACCAATGAATTTGCAAGATTAGATTTAACAACTTCTAATGGATCAATAATATTGTGCTGCATTGAAACAAATAAAGTGTGAGATGGAAGAAAATAATCTTGCGTCAATATGGCGACAAAGGTTTGTTCTGAAAATTGTGTCTCACTGCTTTCATAGTTAAAAAATGAAGAAAAGCTAATGTCTTCCCCTTGAGTTCTAAGTGCTCGTAAAGTAGTCAACACACTAATGACGAGAACGCCACTAACAATAAGTATAAGTATTTTTCTTTTTTGATATTTAATTGTTTTGATTATGGGAAATAGTTCATAAAAAGCAATGCCAATAAAAAAATAAAGAATGGAGCTTCTTACTCCTGCAGCAATACTAACTTTTAAAAAGAATGAAAAACACAAAAGAAACAATATAAATGAAAATATTCGTTTTTTAATTTTATTTGATTTATCTCTAGCTAGTGTATATAGAATAAAATTGCAAAGCGTAAACATCCAAAAACCAATTCCAAACCATGGACCGCCCATTGGAGTCCCCCCTCCATATCCAAAAAACCCTCTGTATCTTTCAAAATAAAGGTTTAGCGCTAAGTAAATTAGAATAGCAATTAAGAAAAAAAAGTATTCACCGTAATTGCGACTTGTGGCTTTTACGATATAAGCATCTTTTTTATCATTTTTAGGATTCATCAGTCTGTACAATAAAAACGCAAAAACAAATGAAAAAAACATAAAAGCCCAATACTTGTAAAATAGCATTGGGCCAAAATAAGCGCCAGCTGAATCGGATAATTCAGGAAAATACGCATATCCAATTTGAGCAAAAATTGTATAAATATAAAGCGCAAAAAAAGCATACGCATGCAGATCATGGCCTCTTTTCATCATAAATCTTATGCTATAAAAAACAAATAATGAAAGTATTACTATTAGAAATAAGGGCAGCATTATTATTTATTCTTTAATCTCAGCTTACTCAGTAGTATCAATTGAATAGATTCTATTTCCCTTAGTTTAAATACAAATTTAGCAATCAAAATGTATGCGGCCGAAAAGAGAAAAAGACAACTGATAATTGAAACTAATTGTGAAGCAAGATTCAAAATCAGTGGCAAACATAGAGCCACAAGTGCGCTAGCAATCATTATAGCTGTGGCGTTTTTTAATATGAAATACAGGAAGTTGTTAGTTAGAAAATTTAACTCTTTGTTTTTTGCCATATAAACGGTAATAAAAAATAGGAGCGCAAAGGTCAATGCGTTGGCTATGCCAATTCCCACAAATGAAAATTTTTCTTTTAAAACACCTGAAAGCACAAAAAAGATAATTGGAATTATTAATCCAAGCCTGGCAATATCTTTAAATTCTCCTCTTGAGTAAAAAAGATTTCTTAATAAGTTTAGACCTCCAACAAAAACAGCTGCTACAAGATACCATGGAACTACACTTGAAAGGTTATTGACTGATTCAGCATTAAATGAACCTCTTTGATAAAAAAGGGTAAGAATTGGAGTTCTTAAAACAATTAATGCCCCTGCTGCAAACATGCCTATTAACAATACATACCTTAACGTTTGTTCAAATTTATATAACGATGACTCCCCTTTTTCATTAGCAAATTTATCTGCTAGTTCAGGGAATGAAACAATTGAAATCCCCATACTTACAGCCACAGATAAAAAACCCGCAAAGCTTTGAGAATACCCTAAATAGGAAATACTACCTATTTCAAGTTTAGAAGCCCAAAAAAAAGCTATTGGCACAAGTATGGTAAATGGTAGCAAGGATAAGGTGACTAAAAAAGATTGCTCTAATATAAGTTTTATGTAGGGTATCTCTTTAATGTTAAAACTAAAGAAGTTTAAAGAAATTTTTGAAGATTTTAAAAAAATAATAAATTGTAAGGCAAATGCAATACAAAAACCTAGCGAGATGCTACGAACCCCTAATTGCTTATGAAATAGCAATACAATAATAATCATAAAAGAAGCGGGCAATAGTGCAGTCCAGGCTACTTTAAAAAATTGTTTATGATAGTTTAATATAGCCGATAAATAGCCTGATAAGATGGCAAATCCCGATCCGATCCAGACCATCAAGGAAACTTGAATTGCTGTATGTCTCAGGTGAGCCGTATTTCTAGGAATAAATTGATCGATATTTATAACCGAAAGGAGAAGGCCGCTAAAGGTGAATAAAGCACTAATAACTAATACAAGTATCCATATCGAATCATTAAATTTATTAAGCTCAAATTGGTTTGACTTAAATTTTGCAAAGGCTGGAATTAAAACTGATGAAAAAATTATTGGGGATATCCCAGTCACAATCGCTGGCACAGACAATATTTTGAAATATATATCCATCTCAGCCGATGCTCCAAACGAGCTTGCAAAAATTATTTGAGCAACAAAACCTAAAGCACTACTTAAAATAAGGCATGCTGTAACTAGTAATGTATTTTTGAACATTTATTTTTTTAGGTAATAACATTTTAAAGTCACTAGAAAAGATGTAAAAATTTTCAAGATTTGATAAAAAAACCTTTCACTTTTCTTCTTGAAGTTAACGGAACTAAAAAATAAAAAAGTTTATGCCTTAGGTTAATTAAACTTTGAAAATTCTCATCCCACTTGCTATTTACATCTCTTGTAATTAATGGTAATAGCTCTGGATATTGCTTCTTTATTAAATTAAAAGCAGTGTAGAGAAAATTACCTTTTATTACTGCATGAATAGGTTTTTTAAAAAAATCTTTATTTACAACAAAAAAATTATCATAATTATCAGATCTAATACTTCCAAACTCTTCAAACTCCCAAGCATTTTCATCTGATTTCAATATATTTTTCAATACATCAACTTTCCAAATCGCACATACCGCAGTTGCTCTATATAAAGAACCTTTAGGTAATATATTAAATAAGTTTGATTTAGATTTATAAGTTGATTTAGGCTCGGAGAGAAATTTTAAATAATTTCCTTTATTTTTACAGAAATCGTTGAATATTTCATCAAAATTATCGTTATCGATCTTGTTATTTATAAAAACATCATCCAAAAAAAGAAACACATAAGGGGTTTCTATTTTGTCTAGTGCTAAGATTAAATTATTAGACCAACTAACATCTTCTCCAACATTTATTGGCCTAAAACCACTTGGAACAGACTGTTCGTAATTAGAAAGGAAGTACTTATCCAAAAAACAGTTAGTCCAGTTTTTTTTGAAAAAATAATCAAATATCGGCCATAAATCCTTGTATTTATCACATGATAAAATTAAAAGTGAAACCTTATCTTTCATAAAACTCTATTAGTGTGTTACAGATATAACCTATCTGTTCGTTTGTTAATTGGGAAGATGATGGGAGCCATAAACCTTTAACTCCAATTTCATTCGAAAATATATGCTCTCCTGCAACATCATAAGCTTGTTGCTTATTTATTGGTGGATACATAATTCTTGAACCTATTTTATTTAACTTTAAAAAGGCCATTAGTTCATCTCTATTTTCGACCTTAACATCAATAAACCATGGTGTTGTATATTCTAAATCTTGATGAAAAAACTGTACTTGAGTAACACCCTTTAATTCATTTTTATACTGAGATAATATTTCTTTTTTACGTCCAACTCTCCATGCAAGCTTTTTCATTTGCTCAATACCTATACAGGCTTGTAATTCAGTAAATTTAAAGTTAAAACCTATTTCATCATGAATGTCATTGCCACCACCTGATCGACCAAAGTCTTTTAATTTTCTAAGCTTTTCTGCAACCTTGTCGTCATTGGTAATAATCGCCCCGCCTTGGCCCGTTGATATAATTTTTGGTGCAGAAAATGAAAAACTACCTACCAAGCCGGCTGTACCAATATGTCGACCATCAGGATAAAAAGAGCCTAAAGACTGTGCAGAATCTTCAATTAAAATAATATTATTTTCTTTGCATAATTTTTCGAATGCACTGATACCTGCTCTAGGATAGCGACCATTGGCAGACACTAGCATTATGGCTTTTGTTTTAGAAGTTATTGCCTGCTTAACTAGTTCAATATCTAGGCAAAGCGTCTCTTTTTCAACATCAACAAAAATAGGCTTAGCTCCAAACATTTTGATAGAGTTAGGTGTGGCAATCATCGTATAATTTGGCACGATTACTTCATCACCTGCCTCAATACCAACCGCCATCGCAGCAAGTGTTAAACTAATAGTGCCATTGTTTACCACTACACAATGCTTTACACCTGTGTATTCAACAAGCATCTGTTCAAATTCCTTGGTACGCTTAAATTCGGTGATAAAGCCATCTTCATCCATATATTCACAAAGCGCTTGCTTTTCTTCCGCCCCAAACCATGGGCGCATTTGCATTATAAAATCACTACTCATTAACACTCTCCAGGTACATTTTCTCTAACCTTAGTATTTCTATCATATCTCTCTCTTTGATTATTTTGGCGGGAATGCCTGCATATAACTTCCAAGATGTTAAATTACTATTTACTAGTGAATTGGCACCAACACTTGAACCTGTGTTCAATACAACATTTGGCAATATTGTGCTATTTGCTCCGACTATACAATGCTGATTAATTTCAACAGTACCAATTTTTAAATTACCTTTATATTCAATTGGAATCATTGGTGTTGCAATACCAGAATGATAATCATCAGAACCTGCAGCAATAACAACATTAGGCGAAAGCGTGCTAAACCTATCAAAACTAACGAACGCCTTCTTGCCTCCAATTATTTTACATCCAGATGAAATATGAACATTAGATGCTATTTTTAGCGCAGTTGAAATATAACAAAAGTCATCAATGATTACATTGTCACCAATCTCTACCAATTCTGGATATCGAATACGTACTGTTTTTCCAATAATGACATTTTTTCCACATTTTTTTAAATCAGCAATATTAAAAAAAATATTATCACTCATAATTATTCCTTTTCAAACTTCTTCTTATCTTTGTCTACAGAAATAAATGGTCCATTCTTAGATTCAATGATTTGCGTATCATCTTCCAAAATCTCATAACCGTGTCCACCATAACCAAATACCGCTAAATCTCCTTGGCGTAAAACATAGTCTTGAAAAAATTCTTCTTTCTCTGTGTAAAGTAATACTTTGACAGAGCCTTGTTTAACATAGATGGTTTCTTGTGTGCGTGTCGCGTTTCTATCAAACTCTTTATGGATGTGAGAGTCAAGTTTTTTACCCTTGTCATACCACCAAGAGCCCACCTGAACGAAAAGCTCATCTGGTGTTATAAAATTAAGCCCTTTAACCCAATCTGAATCTCGATAGATAATTGATATTATTTGTCCATTATGTGTAATTTTTTCCATTTATTGTGCATCCCTGTTTGATAAAATTGGATTATCAGACATCCAATTTACTCCAATAGTATTATCATTCCATCTTACTGAAAACTGCTCATCTGCATCAATATAATCACCATTATAAGCAAGCTTATAATGGTAAACAGCTTCTGAACTATTTACATAATAAGCATTGCCCATATTAGGCGGAATAAGAATTAGTTGCTGATTATCCTTACTGATAATAAAGTCTTGCCATTGCTTATAAGTTGGCGAGTCTTTACGCATATCCACTACTACCTGTTGAATCTCTCCATGAACACAAGTAACCAACTTCCATGATTTCGTGTCGCCGTGTATACCCCTTAGAACATTGCGCTTAGAAGCTGAGAACTTATCATGTTTAAAGAACAAATCATCTGGCAATAACCCCTCCACCTCGTCTTTCAAAAACGAAGTCCAAATATTTCCTCTTGCATCCTCTGATACCGATGGTGTCAAAATGTAAACTCCGCTAATTTCTGTTGATTCGTGAATATCAAATTCAATACTCATTCTTTACCGCCAAAGTTTTCATTCTCTAAGTCATACTTAACCATGCCTGAAACCAATTCCTTAAATGAAACTTGTCTTTTCCATCCTAACTCTTTTTCAGCTTTAGATGGATCGCCTAACAATAGTTCAACTTCTGCGGGCCTAAAGTATTTTTCATCAATCTCAACCAATACTTTACCCGTGTTGCCGTCTATGCCTTTTTCCTCGACTCCAATACCTTGCCATTCAATGTCAATATCCACCTCTTTAAATGACAGCTCTACAAATTCCCTTACTGTATGTGTTTCACCAGTAGCAATCACATAATCCTGTGGCTTATCCTGTTGAAGCATTAACCATTGCGCATAGACAAAGTCTTTCGCATGCCCCCAATCGCGCTTGGCATCCAGGTTTCCTAGCTTTAACACATTCTGTCTACCTTGATAGATTCGTGCAACAGCTTGTGTAATTTTCTTAGTTACGAATGTTTCCCCACGTCGAGGAGACTCATGGTTGAATAAAATACCGTTACATGCAAATAAATTGTATGATTCGCGATAGTTAACTGTTACCCAGTATGCATAAAGCTTTGCTGCGCCATAGGGAGATTTTGGATAAAAAGGCGTCGTTTCACTTTGTGGCTCCGTGCCTGGAATGCCGCCAAATAGTTCTGATGTTGATGCTTGATAATATTTACAATTAGGGCCCAAATCACGCACAGCATCTAAAATTCGTATAGCACCTAATCCAACCACATCAGCAGTATATTCTGGCACTTCAAAAGATACAGCAACATGTGATTGAGCCGCAAGATTGTATATTTCATCAGGCTTGATTTGCATCAACAATCTATGAAGATTACTTGAATCTGTTGAATCTCCATGATAAGTAAACAAATTTTTATGCTTAAAAATATGTTCAATTCTTTGCGTGGTAAATACTGATGCACGTCTCAATATTGCGTGAATTTCATAACCTTTTTCTAGTAATAACTCCGCTAAGTAAGAGCCATCTTGTCCTGTAATACCTGTTATAAATGCTTTTTTCAATATTTTCTCCTATTTTCTTTAATTTCCCATTTCCATGCATGAGAGATTATCGTTTCTAAAGAGTTATATTTAGGTGTCCATCCTAACTCTTTCATAATTAAAGATGAGTCTGCTATCAGCTCATCTGGATCACCTAATCTTCTGTTTGCAATAGTAGTAGGTATTAATTTTCCTGTCACCTTAACAGAGGCATCAATAACTTGTTTAACTGAAAATCCACTGCCATTTCCTAAATTATATTGCCTGCTATTGTCGTTATTTTTTAACCAATTAATTGCTAGCACGTGTGCTTCACATAAATCCAACACATGTATATAATCTCTAACGCATGTACCATCCTTTGTACTATAGTCACTTCCAAAAATAGAAATTTTCTCTCTTTCTCCTGATGCCACTTGCAAAACTAATGGTATTAAATGCGTTTCAGGAACATGCCTTTCTCCAATTTCGCTATCAGGATCAGCTCCAGAAGCATTAAAATATCTTAGTGACACTGATTTTATTCCGTGGGCAATTTCATAATCATTAAGCATATATTCAATTGCTAATTTTGTTCTGCCATAAGGGTTTATTGGGGACTTTATATGGCTTTCATCAATTGGAGAATATTCTGGATTGCCAAAAATTGCAGCAGTAGATGAGAATACTATATTGGTTACATTAAATTCAACCATTACATCAAGAAGATTTTGTGTATTGGTAACATTATTCCTATAATATTTACCAGGATTTTCCATTGACTCTGCAACTTGACTATAAGCAGCAAAATGAACAACAGCATCAAAAGAAAACTTATCAAAAACATCTTTCAATAAAG
>Ga0206681_10000724_pt1 | contig 16830 bp, 14 predicted proteins | sample M150012015metaG_FD_161048 | JGI IMG/M metagenome (GOLD analysis project Ga0206681, IMG submission 161048) | Ammonia-oxidizing marine archaeal communities from Monterey Bay, California, United States - M1 500m 12015 | ecosystem: Environmental > Aquatic > Marine > Intertidal zone | place: USA...
AGTTCGTACTCCAAGACGACTCCCACGTCACGCTCGGATGCCTCTTCTCCCAGGACGTCGAGGAACAGCTTGAGTTCCGGCCGGCTGTTCGCCATCTGGAACACGTGGTCGACACGGAGTCCCCTGGACGAAGGACCGGATGCCGGGACCCGCACCTCGCCCTGGTTCCACTCCTCGAGTTCGGTGACGCGGTGGCCGATGCCCGACCAGACCACCTCTTCGATCGCCTTGTAGGCCCAGGTCCACGGCAGCGCTCCCCACGGCTTCCACGTGCCCGCGTACCCGACCACGATGAGGATGGCGTCCATGGTCAGGCCCTCGATCTCGTCGGGATCGTTGAGGATGTCGCGGCGGCCGGTCTTCCTGACGATGCGCTGGACGACCCCGCGGATGCGGTGGCCGAAGCGTTCCTTGAGGTCGCCCATCGCGTCCATGTCACCGTCGGCAAGACGGGACATGATCTCGGCGAGGTCGGGATCGGTGGGATTGCGGGTGGTCTCGGTACTCAACGTGTATCGCTCCTGTTGGGTTGGGTTTCGGTGTGATGGGCGTGGGCTTGGGATCCGGGTGGCAGTCAACGGGTGTCGTCGTCCTGCTCGGCGTCCTTGCGGCCGTCGAAGAATTCGAGCTTGTGCATCAGGCGCTGGTGGCTGACCTTGCCCCGCATCGAGGTGAGGCCCCGGGAGAACTCATTCGACGCAGTGCGCATCCCATAGGAGTCGCCGCGGAAGTTCTGCGTGTTGGCACCGGCGAAGCCGAGTCGGCCGGCCTCGAGGTAGCTGTCCTGGTTGGCGCCGAGGAACACGAAGGTCCAGCCGGCGTCTCGTAGGCGGCCGATCCGGGCGAACAGATCGGACCTCGTGATCCGCTGGCTGGCGTTCTCGAGTCCATCGGTGAAGACGACGACGACCGGGTCGACCGTGCCGTTCGCCGGACCTTCGCCGAGGCGCCGCTCGGCGTCGTCGAGGAGTGCACCGATGGCATCGAGGAGCGGCGTCGCCCCACGGGGCCGATACTGGTCGACAGTCAGGTCGACGACCTGGTCGATCGGCAGGGCGGAGGCGAGCACCTCGAACGGGGCCTCGCTGTCGAACTGGGCCAGGGTCACGGTGCAGTCGCCCTCTCCGTCGCGCTGATCGCCGAGGAAGCCGTTGATCCCGCCGACCACGTCGCCCTCGAGGCCCTGCATGGAGCCTGAACGGTCGAGGAGGATCGAGACGTCGACCGGCACGACCGTGGCGGTGGTGGCGGTGAGACCGGTGTCTTTGTCCGGGTTCGTCAGTCCGGTGGACCACGTGCCCGTGTCCCAGTCGAACGTGTGGTTGGTGGTGATATCGGCAGTCATCTTGGTGTTACTCCTCAAACTTCTTGATTGAATTGCAGTCGCAGCGGCACTATACAAGGGTCACCGATTTAAAGCAACTTTGCCTGTTAATTATTTCAATGATTGTGTCGGTCACACCCATAGAGTACACTCCCAGTGTGACAACGAATCTGGAACACCTCGAAAAAAAGTCCCACCCCCCCTTTGGGGTCACGGCAGACATCGCCGTGTTCACCATCCGGGATGAGCGCTTCCAACTGCTGCTCATCGAGCGCGGGGAGATCCCCTTCCTGGGCCGCCTTGCCCTCCCCGGTGGTTTCCTGCACCCCGACGAGTCCGCCGAACAGGCCGCACAACGCGAACTCCTCGAAGAAACGGCCCTCGATGCCGACATCGGGCACCTGGAGCAGCTGCGCACCTACTCCACTCCCGATCGAGACCCCCGAGAGAACCGGGTCGTCACCGTGGCCTTCTGGGCGATACTCCCCGACCTGGGTGAGGTGCGGGGTGGCACCGACGCAGCCCGGGCGCTCTGGGTTCCTGTCGACGAACTCGAGAACGACATCAAGGTGTATTCAGGCCCCCATGGCTATCTGGCCTTCGACCACGACCAGATCGTCACCGACGCCATCGAACGTGCCCGCGCCAAGCTCGAGTACACGACCGTCGCCACACACTTCTGCCGGCCCGAGTTCACGATGACGCAACTCCGTCGGGTCTACGAGACCGTCTGGGGCCAGAAACTCGAACCGGCCAACTTCCGTCGCAAGGTCGAGAAGATGAACGAGGGCTTCACCGAGCGCACGGACCGCACCACACGTGACCTCGACGCCGAGTCGGCTCCCGACGAACCGGCAGCCGAACGACTCTGGCAGGCTGCCCATTCGATGAGTTCCGCGGCGATGTCGAAGGCACCTTCTCGGGAGGCAGTTGCCCAGCCGGTCTTCCACGCCCTCGCCTCCACGATGTCGTCGCCGGAGACTCATTGGCGGCTCGACGAGTTCGACTCGGCTGACAGCGCTCCACCACCGGTTGCGGGCGCTCCTCCCACGAGCTCGGCGCGACGCGGACGACCGGCCGCCCTGTACACGAAGGGCGACAAGGACGACCTCGAGCAACCCTTCCGAAGACCCCGCAACTAGCGGATCGCCCGGGCACGGGCGTCGACGTTCAGGCCGGCGAACTGGCCCTGGACCCAGTCGACCACAACTGCATCCGACTCGACCGGTAACGGCGAAACGCACGGTCGAGGTCAGCGAGTTGGAGGAGGTCGAATCTCTGGGAGGCTTCCAGGAGGTCGCCGACCTCGGCCGATAGGTCGATGAATGCAACAGCGCCTGTCTCGGCAGCATCCACGTCGGCCTCGGATCTCCCGAAGCGCTCGGCGAACTTCATCTGGCCAAGGCCCGTGATACCGCGTGCCGCGACGGCAACCGCTGCCGCCACCGGGTGTTCGTACTCGTCGAGGCGGAAGCCCTCGGCCAGGCGTAGGCACAGGAGCGTGAGATCGGATTCCGGCTCGCGCCGATCGTCCTCGACGGACCCGACCGCCCTCATGCCGCCAACCACCAGAAGCCCCGCAAGGACTCGAGTTCGGGATCGTCAGCGGCGAGCTTGCGCATCCGCTTCCTCGCCCGGTGGTAGATCTGGCGGACGTTGTCGGGCTTGACGCGGTAGAGACGACCGACGGTGTGCGACGGCGACGGATCGCCGAACGACTGCTGCTGTAGGTACTCGACGACGACCAGGTAGTCGCGCCCGCTGAGGTTGGCCTTGAGCGTGGTCAGCATGAGGGCGAGGCGCGGGTCGCCGCACCGCAGGCGCGTGAGGACGAGGTCCTCGCAGTCCCCGGTCGGCGACCAGGCCGCCTCCTCGACGCCGTCGTCCTCCATCAGGGGCGTGGTCCGGTGGCCGACCGCCTCGGAGACCCGGTGGCGGATGGCCAGGTGGGCCCAGCGCCACGGCATCGCCCCGTCCGCCGACCATCCACCGGCACGTTCGCGGATGACCAACCACGCGTCGGTGACCAGGCCGCTCAACTCGTCCTCGTCGGCGAGGATGTCCCGACGACCCATGTCGGTCACGAACTGTCGGACGATGTAGGCGACGCGGCTATCGAACTCGCTGACGAGCATGAAGAAGGCCGCGTCGTCGCCGTCGACGATGCGGGCCATGAGCTCGGCGACACGCGACCGGTCGTCGCTGCGAAGGTTGCCTTCGGCGTGCGTGATCTTCGCCATGCTGGGTCCTTTCGGGGGAGGTGACGCCGATCGGAACCGGCATCAGCCAGCATGCAGAAGGGGTGTGACAGTCCTTTCGAAAGTGCCCCCAAAACCGCCCCTGACCTGCGATTTCATCGCCCTCGATGGAAAATGAAACCGAGCAGGTGGCAACCGGCATCACGGAGAACCCGGTACAGGCGGGCGGAAGGCTCAGGCGTCGGTGTCCTGTGGCTCCGGAGCATGGGGGGTGCGCGGCAATGACTCGATCTCGCTCGGGCTGTCGAGGTCCTCGGTGCCCACGCCCAGTTCGGGGAACCGTCGGAGCGTGACGAGCAGGCGCCCCTCGACCGATCCGATCAGGTCGTTGTAGGACCGCACAGCCTGGTCCAGGCCCCGTCCGGTCTTCCCGAGGTGTTCGAGCACCTTGCCCATCCGGCCGTAGAGGTCTTCGCCAAGGTCGGCGATCTGGCGGGCATTCTCGGCGACCCGGGCCTCCTGCCAACCCCGGGCGACCGACCACAGCAGGGCCAGGAGGTTCACGGGCGAGGCGAGGAGCACCCGCTTCTCCATGGCGTCCTGGAGCAGTGAGACATCGGAGCGCAGTGCGTCGGCGAGGAAAGACTCGCCCGGCACGAACAGGACGACGAATTCGGGCGCCGGACCGTCGTTCTGCTCCCAGTACTTCTTGGAGGCGAGGGCGTTCACGTGTGCGCGCAGTGCGGCGGCGTGGCGGACGAGGTGGCCCTCGACCTCGGCCGTCTCCGTGGCCGCCTGGGCATCGAGGTAGGCGCTCAGCGGCACCTTGGCATCCACCGCAATGTGTGCACCATTGGGGAGCCGCACCCGGACGTCGGGGCGTCCGGTCGCACCCTCTCGATTCTCGCCGGTGACCTGTTCGTCGTAGTCGCAGTACGGCACCATGCCGGCCAGTTCGATCACGTTGTGGAGCTGGTTCTCGCCCCAGGCGCCGCGTGCCGTCGGCGACCGAAGCGCCTCGGAGAGCGTCGTGGTGGACGAGGTCAGTTCGGTGATCCGACGGGCCATCTCCACGTTCATCTTCTCGACGGCGCCCTTGTCCTGCTCGTGGGCCGTGCGCAACTTGCCGACGGTCTCGTCAATGGCCTTCATCTGGACCTCGAACGGGTCGAGCAGGTTCTTCGTCTTCTCCTGCTGCTTCTCGAAGCGCTGCTCGGCCAGAGCCAGGAACTGTTCGTTGTTCGCTGCGAGGGCCTCGACGGCCGCCTCGCCCACCTGGGCCCGGACCTCCGCGGCCATGCGCTGCGCCAGCGCAGCCTCGTCAACCGACGAGGAGGCCGACCGGGCACTGCGAATCGCCCACACGACGGCGGCAGCCGCCACGGCGAGGGAGAGAAGGGCGACGAGGAGCATCAGGACGTCCATGCCATGCACCGTAGGCGCGGCCTGTGACACCGGAGCGGCAGAAGCCCCACCAGGCCCCGGTTATGGACCTTTGCTCAGGTCGCCCAGGTTGCCGGGTCGATGGCGCAGGCGAAGCCCTGCAACACCTCGCCAGCCTCCCTGCGACCGGCGTTGGCACGAGCGACCCCGGCGAGCCGGTCGACGGCCTCTACGCCCGACATCCCCGAGGAGTCGAAGCCGCCCTGTTCGCCGACCAGTCGGGAGCGCAACCCCTGCACCAGGTCGCCATCCCAGAACGACACGTTCATCTCGGTGTCGCCCTGGAACGAGGTGAAGATGAGGTTGGTCGAGCCGATCGTGGCCCAGGCGTCGTCGACGACCGCCGCCTTGGCATGGACGTACACCTCCTCATAGCCCCACGACCGACGGGCGGCCGGGGCGGCCAGGCAGAAGCCCTCCCGGCGGCCGAGCGCAGCCAGGGCATCGAACCCGGCGGCGACGCCGGGGTGTGACCGGGCGGCGGCGAGCACGGGCATCGGATCGCCGGGGACCATCGCCACGACGCGTACGCCGCGACCGAGCGCCTCGCCGAGCACCTCGAGCACGGCCCGGCTGAGCAGGATCTGGTTCTCGAGGTACACGTAGTCGCGGGCAGCGGAGATGGCCGCCAGGTACTGCTCGCGCACGCTGTTCTCCCCATCGGGCAGGGCGTCGTACAACCCGGGCAGCACACTGCGGATGATCTGCGCACGCGTCTCTCCGGCTGGCGCCGAGCGCCCGCCGGGGGTTGCCAGGTCGTCGGTACCGTGCGGCGGCCAGGCACCGTGCTCGCGCCCACGTTCGGAAGCGCCGTTCCAGCGCATGGTGAAGTTCTCGTGGACGTCGGTCGCCGCCGGGCCCCTGACGAGGCAGTGCACGTCATGGATGTTGCCGTAGCGCCAAGGTTCCGGCGCCTCGGCGTGGTCGGGTCCGGCCATCGAACCGACGCCGATGTTGATGCCTCCCACGAACACCACCTCGTCGGACGTGCCGGCGTCAACCAGCCAGACCTTCTGGTGCTGGCACTGCCGCCCCGCCGAGTCCCACCGTGCCTGCCACCCCGTGCCCCGGCCGGCGAGCAGGTCGGCCGCCGACTCGTCGCCGGGGAACACGTCGTCGGCATCTTCACCCGTCGGGGTCCCCTCCGGGTGCCAGAACAGCACCCGCACGTCCAGGCCCCGCCGAGCGGCCCCGTCCATCAGGTCGAGGAACGTGCCCCGTCCGCCGGGGAACCGGGCACCGACCTCAAGGAACGCCACGCACACCCACACCGAGAACTTCGCCGATTCGACGGCGGCGGCGATCCGGTCGAACGCGACCCCACCGTCCACCAGCGGCTCGACGAGGTTGCCGTCGCGGGGTGGGAACGCTCCACCCGCCGCCGACGGGATGTGGTCGCCAGGACCCCGGTCAGAAGGCGTCACGGGCACTGCGGTCGACCGATCCTCAGTTCCCCGCCCGTTCCACCAGCCTGCACACGGCATCCACAATCTGCTGGTGGGCGCCGAGAGGGAGTTCGTGGCCCATGCCGTCGATCCACACCAGTTCGGCGCCGGGTACCGCCGCCGCGGTCTCCTCGGCACCCTGCGGGAGCACGAGCCGGTCGGAGGTCCCGTGGACCACGACCGTCGGTGCGGTCACTCCCCGCAACGCCTCCGTACGGTCGCCATCGGCGAGGATCGCCGCCATCTGGCGCGCCGTACCCTCCGGGTGCCAGGCCCGATCGATGGTCGCCTCGAAACTCGTCCGGGTCCGCTCCTCGTCGAACGGGAACCCGTCACCGGCAAGAAAGCGGGACCCCTCGATGCCCACCTCGATACGAGCCTCCCGGGTACCCGGATCCTCAGCCATGAGCACTGCCGTCACCTCGGGGTCGCCGATGATGAAGCGTGGCATCGACATGATCGAGCACAGCGACCGCGTCCGGTCGGGGTGTCGGATCGCCACCTGCTGGGCGATCATCCCGCCCATCGAGGCGCCCACGATGTGCGCCGAGTCGATCCCGAGGGCGTCGAGCACGCCGACGGCGTCATCTGCCATGTCGGAGAGGGAATAGGGCGACTCGACCGGTCGGCCGGCCACGGCATCTTCGAATACGGCCTCCATGTCGGGGACTCCGGCCCCGTCGAACCAGGACGACAGGCCGACGTCACGGTTGTCGAACCGGACCACGTGGTGGCCTGCATCGGCGAGGAGTCGGCAGAAGTCTTCGGGCCACACGATCATCTGGGCACCCAAGCCCATGATCAGGAGCACCGGCGGATCCGCCGGGTCGCCGAACTCCTCGACCTCGATGTCCAGTCCGTTCACCGAAATCCGTGACACCGAATGCCCCCTTCGTTTCGTCGACGCGTCAGGAGTTAGGTTCGCGCAGTGGGCGCAGAACTCTGGCAGCGGACAGCCACCGAACTGGCGGCCTTGATCGCCTCGGGGGAGGCCTCCAGCCGGGAGGTGGTCGACGCCCACCTCGGACGCATCGACGAGGTCAACGGCCACTGCAACGCCGTCGTCCGCGTGCTCGCCGAAGAGGCCCGTGCCGAAGCCGACTCCGCCGATGCAGCGATGGCCGCCGGCGACGACCTGGGGCCCTTCCACGGCGTGCCTTTCACGGTGAAGGAGAACCTGGACGTGGCGGGGACCCCCACGACGCAGGGACTTCCGGTGTTCGCCGACCTGGTCGCCCCGACCGACGCTCCGATCGTCGAACGCATGCGATCCGCCGGGGGCATCCCGATCGGCCGCACCAACCTGCCCGAACTCGGACTACGCGTCAGCACCGACAACCCGTTGCACGGCCTGACCCGCAACCCTTGGCACCCGGGCCTCTGCGCCGGCGGGTCGTCGGGCGGCGAGGGATCGGCGATCGCGACCGGCATGTCACCGCTGGGCCTCGGCAACGACATCGGAGGTTCGGTCCGGAATCCGGCCTTCTGCTGCGGGATCACGTCGCTCAAGCCCAGCCACGGGCGCCTCCCTTCGTTCAGCGTGTTCGAACACGACCAGAACCCGCCGCTCTCGTCCCAGGTGATGCTGACGGACGGCCCGATGGCTCGGTCCGTGGCCGACCTGCGCACGGCACTCGGGGTACTCCACGGACGCGACCCCCGCGACCCCCGATCGGTGACGGTTCCACTCGAGGGCCCGGCGGCCCCCCGACGGGCAGCGATGGTCCGCGAGGTGCCCGGGATCGACCTGCACCCCTCGGCGATCGACGGGGTGGACCGTGCAGCGAACGCCCTGGCCGCCGCCGACTGGGAGGTCGTCGACGCCATCCCGCCGGAACTGGAACGCTGCACCGACATCTGGGCGCACCTGCTCGCCAACGACATCGGCGTCCTCATGGAGGTGGCGCGGCCGATCCTGAGCGACGAGCTCGGTGTGATGCTCGACGGGATGGCCGCCGCGTACACCTCCGAGGCCCTTGCCCCGGCCGTCGTCCAGGCCGAGTACATGCGCCTCGCCCGGGAGTGGGGCCTCTTCTTCGTCGACCTCCCGGTCCTGGTCATGCCGACATGGACCCAGCCGCCGTTCCCGCACGGCGCCGACCTCTCGGGCGATGTCGAGATGGCAGAACTCTCCGAACTCCTGCGCTGCATCATCCCCGGCAACGTTCTGGCCCTGCCCGTCGTGGCGGTCCCGGTCGGCGTCTCCGACGGGCTCCCGCTCGGCGTGCAGTGCTACGCCGACCGCTGGCGCGAGGACCTGGCGCTTTCCGCCGCCGCCGACCTCGAGGCGGCCCTCGGCATAATCACCCCCATCGACCCGGTGACCTGACCCCCTCGACCGATCGCTTGATCAGGCAGGCCTGGTCGCCCGGATCAGCTTCACGGGGACGCCGCCGCCGATCGTCTTCTCGCCGGTGGCGTCGAGACCCCGGGCACGCAGCGCCTCGGCGATGGCTGCCACGTCCACGATCGTGGTCTCGGCCTCGTGGTCGTGGTGGGTGGCGTGCTGGGGATGGTCGGGATGCGTGAAGTCCTCGTCCATGAGCACGATCCGGCCGCCGGGAGCGAGCACCCGGGCGAGCTCGTCGAAGGCGGCCTCGAGGTCGACCCAGTGGTGGACGGCGTTGACGGTCCAGAGCACGTCGACCGACCCGTCGGCGACCGGCAGCGACTCGGCAACACCGTCCGACACCATGATCCGGGACCTGGCACGTTGGAACGGCCGCCGCATCGAGAGGACCGTCCGCATGAACCGGGACGGATCGACGGCGGTGACCGAGGCGCCCCGGCGGGCCGCCTGGACGGTTGCGGGTCCCATACCAGCGCCGATGTCGACGGCCCGGTCCCCGTCGCCGGGCGCCGCCAGGGCCAGGGCATCCCGATTCACGTCCGACTGCCAGAACTTCCGGATCTTGAACAACCAGTGGAACTTCGTCCGCAACCGCTTGTCGTGGGCGTGGCGGTAGTGGTCATGACCCATGGCGGTCCGCATCCTGCCACCTTCCGGCCTCGGCAACCCCAGCCGGTCCCGTGCAAGACTGCGAAGCCTGAACGACGGAGGTCCCTTGGACGACAACCAGAAGCCACAGCCGCTGGGCGGCAACGAGATGCCCCGATTCGGCGGCATCGCCACGTTCATGCGCCTGCCCGGTCGCAGCGACCCGGCGGACCTCGACGTGGCGGTCATCGGCGTGCCCCTCGACATCGGAACCTCCAACCGGCCCGGTGCCCGATTCGGGCCAAGGGGCATCCGCGACGAGTCCGTGCTGCTACGCCCCTACAACATGGCCACCCGGTCGGCGCCATTCGACAGCCTCCGCATCGACGACGTCGGCGACGTGGCGGCCAGCCCCTACGACCTGCTGGCCGCTGTCGACGCCATCGAGGCCCACTTCGACACGCTGCTCGGACACGGACTCATCACTGCTGCCATGGGAGGGGACCACACGGTCGTGCTCCCGATCCTCAAGGCCATGGCGAAGCGGCACGGACCCGTCGGCCTCGTCCACATCGACGCCCACACCGACATCAACGACACCATGTTCGGCTCCAAGGTCGCCCACGGCACCCCGTTCCGGCGGGCCGTCGAGGCCGGGGTCCTCGACTGCGACCGGGTCGTCCAGATCGGCGTGCGCGGCACCGGCTACGCCGCGGACGACTTCGACTGGTCCCGCCAACAGGGCTTCCGGGTGGTCCAGGCCGAGGAGTGCTGGCACCGCAGCCTCGAACCGCTCATGGCCGAGGTGCGCGAACAGGTGGGCGGCGGGCCGGTCTACCTGAGCTTCGACATCGACGGCCTCGACCCGGCCTACGCCCCGGGCACCGGCACCCCCGAGGTCGGCGGCCTCACCATGCCCCAGGCCCTCGAGGTCATCCGGGGCTGTCGGGGACTCGACCTGGTCGGCTGCGACGTGGTCGAGATCGCCCCCATCTACGACACCAGCGGGATGACCAGCCTCGTCGGCGCCAACCTGCTCTACGAGATGCTCTGCGTACTCCCCGGTGTCCAGACCAGGGGCTGATACCGCCCCGGCGGCAGCCGACGGCAGACCGAGACTCCTCCCCTACTTCCTGATCCTCGGCGGGATGTCAGCGGGCCTGGCATCGATCATGACGATGCTGGCCGAGTTGCGGAGCGAACTCGGCTTCTCGGAGGCAGGTATCGGCCTGGCCATCGGCTCCGGATTTGGTGCCGCCTTCATCGCCACTCTGGTGATGGCACCCCATGCGGACCGGGGGAAGGCCCCGAGGCTGTTGCAGGCCGGGATCGCTCTGGGCATTTGCGGCTTGGTCCTGCTGGCCGTCGGCGACCAGTTGTGGCACTTCGTCATCGGACGCATCGTGTTCGGCTTCTCACTCGGGACCGCCGGGCCGGGTGCCCGACGCACTGTCATCGTGGCCGACCCCGACAACCTGGGTCGCAACATGGGCCGACTCGGCGCCTGGGACGTCGGCGGCTTCGTCGTCGGCCCGCTCCTGGCCGCCGTTCTCAACAGCCTGGGTGGCTTCCGGTTGACCTTTTGGGCGTTTGCCGGGCTGCTCATCCTGCTGCTTCCCATGTCGTTCCGGGCCCAACCCGACACGGGCGCAAAGGACACCGAAGGCCTGGGATTTCGGGGCCTATTCGGGATTCGTCGCCTCCTAGGCGCCTTCTTCGTCGTTGCCGCATACTTCGTCTTCATCGGCGCCATGGAGGCGGTCTGGATTCTCGAACTCGACACCCGTGGTGCCTCGAGCATGACCATCGGCATCGGACTCACACTCGCTGCCCTGCCGATTCCGCTCCTCTCCCCGTGGGGCGGCGTCCTGGCCCAGCGCTACGGTGCCCGCCGCTGGGCGATCGGCAGCCTGTCGCTGCTCAGCCTCGCAATCGTCTTCTACGGCATCGTGCCGGGCGTGATCTGGCTCCTCGTCGTGACCATGCTCACGTCCGTCATCGAGGGCTTCGGCTTCCCATCAGCGCCGATGTTGGTCGCGGCGGCGGTCACCGAAGAACGCCAGGCATCGGCGCAGGGCCTCATGGGCGCCGTTGAACTCGCCTCGGGCGCCGTCGCCGCCATCTCGTTCGCCGCCCTCTACGGGGCCACCGACGACCTGACGGTCTGGATCGTCACCGCCGTGGTCATGACCGCCCTGCTGGCAATCGGCGCTGTGCTCACCCGTCCCCCGGATCGCCAACCCGTGCGACCCGGCGTACCCTTCGACCTGATCAGGAGGCTCTTCGAATGACCAACGCACTGCTGCACCCCTTCGCCCCGGTGGCAAAGCCAATGTCCGACTACATCAACATCGTCCGCGGCTCGGGGTCGCTCGTCTACGACGACACCGGCAAGGACTACGTAGACGGACTGGGCAGCCTCTGGTACTGCCAGGTGGGCCACGGGCGCACCGAGATCATCGACGCCGTCGCCGACCAGATGCGCCGGATCGAGGCCTACAACATCTTCGACCCGTTCACGAACGAGCCGGCCGACCGCGTGGCAGAGATGATCGTCGAGCGCTCCCCGTTCCCCGACGGCCGGGTTTTCCTGGGCTGCTCCGGTTCGGAGGCCGTCGACACCGCCATCAAGATCGCCCGCCAGGCGATGCAACGCCGCGGACAGACCGAGCGCCAGGTCGTCGTACGCCGCACCAACGGCTACCACGGCACCAACTTCGGCGGCACCTCCGCCCAGGGCATCGCCCCCAACCGGGAGGGCTGGGGCGACCTGGTCCCCCACTTCGTCGAGATCCCCCACGACGACCTCGAGGCCGCCGCCCAGGTGTTCGCCGACCAGGGCGACCGGATCGCGGCGATCATCACCGAGCCCGTACAAGGCGCCGGCGGCGTGTTCCCACCGGTCGACGGCTACCTCGAGGGCCTGCGTCGACTCTGCGACCAGCACGGCGCCCTGCTGATCTTCGACGAGGTCATCTGCGGGTTCGGCCGCACCGGCGAGTGGTTCGGCGCCCAGACGTTCGGGGTCACACCCGACCTGATCACGTTCGCCAAGGCCGTCACCTCCGGCTACCAGCCTTTGTCGGGCGTCATCTTGTCGCGCGACCTCAGCGCCGAGTTCGAGGAGCCAGGATTCCTCCTGCGCACGGGCTACACCTATTCGGGACACCCGGCGGCCTGTGCCGCAGGCATCGCCAACATCGAACTCATGGAGGCCGAGGACCTGGTGGTGCGTGGCCGCCACGTGGGCGGACAGATCCGCGACGGACTCGAGGCCCTCGTCGGCGACGGCCTGATCGAGTCATGGCGCGGGATCGGTGCCGTCTACGCCGCCGAGTTGGGACGCGACAGCATCCCGGTGCGCAACGAGATCCTCGCCAACGGGGTCATCGTCCGACCGATCGGCACCTGCCTGGCCATCTGCCCGCCGCTCGTCATCTCCGACGACGAGGTCGGCCGCATCATCGACACCATGGCGACAGCCTTGAAGTAGCGGTTCGGGGGGCTGGTGTCAGCCTGTCCCCCAGGAGAAAGTGAGCTTCTCCGTCTTGAGGATCGAGAAGACCTCGGTGGAGGCCACGCCGTCGATGGCGCGGATGCGGTCATTGACGAGTTCGAGCAGGGCATCGTTGTCAGTGCAGAGAAGTTCGGCGAGCACGTCGTAGCGCCCGGTGGTGATCAGCACGTATTCCGACTCCCCCATGGCCGCCACGGCGGCGGCCACGCCCCGAACGTCGCCGGTCACGGTGATGCCGACCATGGCCTGCGTGGTCAGGCCCAGGCTGAGCGGATCGGAGACCGCCACGATCTGGAAGACGCCGCGTTCAAGCAGGCGATTCACCCGCTGGCGCACGGCCGCCTGCGACAGGCCCACCTTCGGCGACAGCTGGGCATAGGCCATGCGGCCATCGACCTGGAGCTCGCGGATGATCGCCTTGTCGACATCGTCGAGGGCGAAGATCTCACTCCGTGGTTCGGACATGTCGGTCAGACTTCCAGTTCCGCCATGGCCTCGGTGAGCGCCGTCCGCAACTTGGCGTTGATCTCCTCGAACTGCTCCGGACCGGCGATGAGGGGCGGCGAAAGCTGGATGACCGGTTCGCCCCGATCGTCCGCACGGCAGATGAGGCCCAACTCGAGGAGTCGGTTGGAGAGGAACCCACGCAGCAGGTGCTCACGCTCATCGTCGCTGAACGAGGACCGGGTCTCCCGGTCTCGCACCAGCTCGATGCCGTAGAAGTAGCCCTCGCCGCGAATGTCACCGACGATCGGAAGGTCCATGAGGTCATCGAGGGCGGCGCGGAAGGCCACCTCGTTGGCCTGCACATGACCCACGATGTCCTCGTCCTCGAAGATCTTCAGGTTGGCAAGCGCCACGGCGCAGCTCACCGGGTGGCCGGCGAACGTGATGCCGTGGAGGAACGACTCGCCTGTGCCCACGAACGGCTCGGCGATCCGGTCACTCACGATCATGGCGCCGAGGGGCGCGTAGCCGGAGGTGAGGCCCTTGGCCGACGTGATGATGTCGGGCTGGTAGCCGTAGCGCTCGCAGCCGAACATGTGGCCGATGCGCCCGAAGGCGCAGATGACCTCGTCGGAGACCAACAGCACGCCGTGGCGGTCGCAGATCTCGCGCACCCGGTCGAAGTAGCCGGGCGGCGGCACGAAGCAGCCGCCGGCGTTCTGCACCGGCTCGAGGAACACCGCTGCAACGGTCTCGGGGCCCTCTCGCAGAATGGCCTCCTCGAGGGCATCGGCGGCGTGGAGCGAGCAGTGAGGCTCGTCCCGACAGGTCGGGCAGCGGTAGTGGTTGGTCTCGGGCACCTTGACGGTGCCGGGCACCAGCGGCTCGAAGATGGTCTTGATCGACTCGAGTCCGGTGATGGAGAGTGCACCCATGGTCGTGCCGTGGTAGGCGAGATTGCGGCTGATGGCCTTGACGCGGTCGGGCTGGCCGATCTGCTTGAAGTACTGGCGGGCCAACTTCCAGGCCGACTCGACCGCCTCGGAACCACCGGTGGTGAAGAAGACGCGATTCAGGTCGCCAGGGGCCAGCGAGGCCAACTTGGCCGACAGTTCGATGGCCGTGGGGTGGCCGTAGGTCCAGATCGGGAAGTACCCGAGTGTCGCCGCCTGGTTGCCGGCAGCGCGGGCCAGTTCGGGCCGGCCGTGGCCCAACTGGCTGACGAACAGTCCGGCCAGGCCGTCGAGGTAGCGGTTGCCCTTGGTGTCCCAGACGTAGCAGCCGTCGCCCCGCTCGATGATGTGCATGCCGTCGACGTCGTTCTTGAGCACGCTGAAGTGTCCCCACAGGTGCCTCTCGGCCAGTTCGGCCAACCGCTGGTGCTCGTCGATCATCGTCTCGTCCTCACTTCATGGGTGTTGCTCATGTGGTCTGTCCGGTTCCGGACGGGGGCCTGTCGGCCCCGGGGCGCTATGCCCCGGGGCCGACAGGCCGGAAGTCCCGGATGGGGAGTTCGCCGAATCAGCTACGAGCCCTCGACAGGGCGTCCGTGAAGTTGATCTCGAAGTCGCCGGTGTCCTCGATGAACTCGAGCAGCGACATGTCCGTCGGGTAGATGATCGGGTTCTCCAGCACCTCGGCGTCGATGAGGCCTTCCTGCTGCGAAGCGCCGTTCGGGCTGGCATACCAGTTGAAGTTGGTCAACTGGGCGCCGTTCTCCGCGTCGAGCAGGAAGTTCATGAACGTGAACGCTGTGCACGGATGCGGAGCGTCTGCGAGGACGGCCATGTTGTCCACCCAGATGGTGCCGCCCTCGTCAGGTACGAAGTAGTCGTACTCGCTGTCGCCCTCTTCGAAGCCCCAGAGGAAGTTGCCGCTGTAGCCATGGCCGACGACGGACTCACCGGTGACGATCAGCTCGTCGTACTGGTCGGAGTCGAAGGCAGCCACACGGCTGACGGCGTCGGCGATGACCGCTTCGGCCTCGGCCAATTCGGACTCACTCGTGGAGTTGAGCGAATAGCCGAGGTACTTGAGCGCAGCACCCATGGTCTCTCGCGGGTCGTCGAGAATGGTGATCTTGCCCGACAGGCCGTACTGCTCGGCGAGGTCTGCGTCGAACAGCAGGCCCCAGGTGTGCGGTACCTCGCCGGTGACTCCAATATCGACGCCGACGCCCGTGGTTCCCCACTGGTAGGCGGCGGTGTAGAGCGCACCGGGGTCATACGGCGGGTTGTTGAACGTGTCGGCAATGTTCCCCTTGTTCGGCACCGCGGCCCCTGGTACTGCCAGGATCATCGATTCCGAGATGAGAATCGAGACCATGTAGTCGGACGGGATGACCATGTCATAGCCCGATCCGCCGGCCTCGACCCGTGCAAACATCTCCTCGTTCGACGGGTAGAAGTCCTCGGTCACCGTGACTCCGTACTGGTCCTGGAAGGCCGTGATCAGGTCGGGGTCCATGTACTCGGACCAGTTGTAGAAGTTCAGGTCGCCGTCGACCTCGTCGAGGCCACACGCCACCACATCCACGTCACTCGTAGCCTGCGGGTTGGCGGCACCGAACCCGCGACCAACGACGGCTTCAATGTACGAAGTGTCCACGACACCGTCATAGGAGTCGAGAGCGGTGTCGATCTCGCCCTGGGCGACGAAGAAGTCCATCTGCTCCTTCATCGCAGCCTGGACGGTTCCACCCAGCCACGCCTCCGAAAGTTGCGAGTCCCTGTCGAGGAACGTGAACGCATCCAGCAACGAGTTCGAACCAGCAACGTCCATGCCCGCCGCATCAGCGATCGTCGTCTCCAACGACGCACGATCCGCCGCATACGCAGCATTGGCGTCCTCGGTGACCTGCAGGAACGCAGTCACCACATCACCATGCTCCTCAGCGAACGAACGCGGTGCCGAGATGATGTCGAACACCCGAATCCCCAGAGCCTCCTGCTCCGAACCGGTCATCACCAGGTTGCCGCCGGAAGCCAGCATCGTGTTGATGGCACCACCAAACGCACACGCCATGGCGACGTCACCGTTCTCGAACGCCGCAACCGCAGCCGGACCACCCTCCGACGGGATCAACGACACGTCATCGAGACTCACACCGAGATGCTCGAGCATCTTGAGCAACTTGAAATGCGTCACATTGCCGATCGGCGTGTAGATGACCTGACCCGCCAACGACGACGCAGCATTGTCCTGCGACACGGCGTAGTCGGGATGCGCCACACAGTTGTCGGCATCCGCATACGACACCGCCACACCCACGATCACATGATCAGCACCACTCGTCACATAATTCGCGAACGGCGTCAAACCCTGCGAATACGAAATGTCGATGTCGCCCGACTCCATCGCCAACGCCATGTCATTACCCGAAGGGAACGCAATCCAGTTCACCGTCAACCCCAACACGGAGTCATAGGTCTGCTCGACCTGCGCCACCTGGTTGGCCGTCGGCCACTCCAGGAAATACGCCACATTCAACTCATCAAGCCCACTCGGAGCGGGAGCCG
>Ga0206681_10000726_pt1 | contig 16807 bp, 15 predicted proteins | sample M150012015metaG_FD_161048 | JGI IMG/M metagenome (GOLD analysis project Ga0206681, IMG submission 161048) | Ammonia-oxidizing marine archaeal communities from Monterey Bay, California, United States - M1 500m 12015 | ecosystem: Environmental > Aquatic > Marine > Intertidal zone | place: USA...
TTTACAATCATAGCATTTACGCACAAAACCCTTGAATTAGAGGAGGTTGGGAAATTGCATTTAGATGACAGTATACGAGCTGAAAGATTACAATCTGTAAAACAAGCGCTAAACCTTGACGAACTTATGTACGTTTCTACCTGCAATCGTGTTGAGTTTTTCGTTGTCGGAAGTCAATCTGTTTCAATCGAATTTATAACTAGTTTCTTTGGTGAATTTGCCCCGAATTGGTCCTCCGAATTAGCAACTAAAATGGCCCATGCAGCTGAAATTTTCTCCGGAAGAAATGGAATCGAGCATGCTTTTAGAGTTGCCTCTTCACTAGACTCTATGGTGGTTGGTGAGCGAGAAATTATTACTCAAGTTCGCAATGCTTACGAGAGCTCAAATAAAATTGGAATTACTGGTGACTTCATTCGTCTTGCGGTTAAGCATTCTGTGGAAACTGCCAAGCAAGTTTATACAGATACTGATATTGCAAAAGCTCCTGTTTCTATTGTTTCTCTAGCCTATAGACAGTTGTTGAAGTTAAACATGGGGCTTGACGCTCGAATTTTAGTTATTGGGGCTGGGAAAACGAACAGCTCTATGACTAAGTTTTTGCACAAACACGGTTACACAAATTTTGCTGTTTTTAACCGAACGTTAGACAATGCTTTGGCTGTGGCTTCAGAGATTTCCGGGTATAGTTATTCGTTAACGGACTTGCTAAAATTCGATAAAGGGTTTGATGTAATAATTTCTTGTACTGCCTCAGACAACCATATTATTACTCCTGAAGTCTATAAATCGTTATTAATTGGGGAGCCCTCAAAAAAAGTAGTTATAGACTTGGCCATTCCTAATGATTTTGATGAATCAATAACGAATGATTATCCTGTGAATCTTATTCAGGTCTCTTCGCTTAAAGAACTTGCGCAACAAAACATTAAAACAAGAGAGAAAGAACTTGTAAGGTGTAACGAAATTATTGAAGATAGAATAGTAGAATTTACTCTTGCCCAGCGGAAACGTAAGTTAGAAGTAGCAATGAGCGAAGTGCCTAAAACAGTGAAAGAAATTCATCAAACTGCACTTACAGAAGTCTTTGCAAAGGATATTGCAACTCTTGACGAATCTTCAAAAGAAGTGCTCGATAAGGTGCTTGCCTACGTTGAAAAGAAGTATATTTCGGTGCCCATGAAAATGGCGCGCGAAATATTAATAGAAGATGAGTAAAATAATAATTGGATCAAGAGGTAGCGAACTTGCTCTTTGGCAAGCAAACCATACTCAAGATAGACTTGTTGATCTCGGTCATGAGGTTGAGATTAAAATTATAAAAACACGCGGAGACCAGGTTCAACATCTTAACTTCGATAAGATGGAGGGTAAAGGGTTCTTTACTAAAGAAATAGAAGAAGCACTATTAAACAAGGACATCGATTTAGCTGTTCACTCTCATAAAGATTTAGAAACAAATCAACCTAATGGTCTAACTGTTGCAGCAGTTTCAAGCAGAGAAAACCCTGCCGAATTATTGCTAATCCACAAAGAATCGGTTGACTTAAAACTTCCATATAGCCTTAAAAAGAAGCCCGTAGTTGGAACTTCTTCTGCACGAAGAAAAACGCAACTACTCTCAATAAGATGCGATATTGAGCTTAAAGATTTACGCGGCAATGTCCCTACTCGTATTCAAAAATTGCGAGATGGAGGATATGATGCAATTATGCTAGCGGCAGCTGGTGTTCTTCGTCTCAATATAGATTTGTCTGAATTTCATGTTGAGGAAATTGATTGTAAAGAATTTATTCCTGCACCTGCACAAGGTGTTTTAGGTTGGCAGATACGAGAAGGGGATTCCGAGCTCGCAAAAATTTTGACGAACCTGAATGACTCTGAAGTTCAAGAAACAATTGGAGTTGAAAGAAAAATATTAAACCTTTTTGATGGAGGATGCCAACTTCCATTAGGTGCGTATTGCATCAAAGAAAATGGAGAGTATCATGTTTGGGCTTCTTCGTCTAAATCTTGGGATGCATATCCTCAGCGAGTTTATTTAAAGTCAGCATCCACTGAAGGGTTAGCAGAAAAAGTGGTTAAACGATTAAAAGAAAACCCATCGAAAAGATCGGTCTTTGTTTCTCGACATTTACCCAAGACAACCTTCTTTAGGCAAGCGTTAGAAGAAAATGGCTTTAGTGTAATTGCTGAAGCGCTAACCATATTTGAACAAGTTCCTTTTAAAGAAATCGAGCAAACAGATTGGATTTTCTTCTCTTCTAAAAACTGTGTCAACTACTTCTTTTCTCAAAACCCACAAATTGGTGAAAACACCAAATTAGGCGTTATCGGTGGGGCAACAAATCAAGAATTAAAATCTAGAGGTTATTCCGCTAATTTTATTGGAAGCAGCACCAATACCAAAGCAATTGGTAAAGGCTTCGCTAAATTAGTAGGAGAAAAAAGTGTGCTTTTTCCTATATCAAGTTCGAGCTATAGAACGGTTCAAAAACAATTCGAGAGTCAAGACAACTTAATTGATTTGGTGGCTTATCATTCGGTAGAAAATGTTTCGGTAAAGGTTCCTAATACTGAAATTGTCGTATTAACAAGTCCATCAAACGCTATTCTATATTTTAGGCATCATCCTGCAACGACAGATAAAGTATATGTTGCGATGGGTAATTCTACAAGTAAAAAGCTTGAAGAGCTTGGGGTCTCCAATTTCATTCTACCTTGGAACAGTTCAGTTATCGCCTTGGTTGATGCTATTCAGAGTATTTAAATTAATTTTGGTTTATGTTTAGCCCACTTTTCAAAGCCAATCTGCGTCTAACGATTTTTTCCATTTGGAAAATTCCGTTAATCTTTTTCTGTAAGCCAAAAATCTTACGTCAAGATGATATCACAACAGTTGTTCGAATCACCTTAAGAAGGCGAACCAAAAACCATCTAAATAGTATGTATTTCGGAGTGCTTGCGGTTGGTGCAGATATAACTGGGGCGTTTACCGCATTTGATAAGGCAGAAGCAATGGGGAAACCTGTGTCGCTTGCGTTTAAAGATTTCCATGCAGACTATTATATGCGTGCTGTTGGTGACGTTTATTTTACTTGTGACGATGGTAAACTGATTGACGAAATGTTGGCCGAAACAATTGAAACAGGAGAACGAGTAAATAAACCAGTTACGGTTATTGCTAAGTGTCCAGATGTTAGTGCTGATGTGGTTGCGAAATTCGTTTTGACTCTATCCTTAAAGCACAAGAAAAAGAAGCTAAAGGCCTCCTCTATATAGCAAAAAAGATACACTCGATGAGCATTAGACCTAGAAGACTGAGAACTACACCAATCATGCGTAACATGGTTGCTGAAACGAGATTGAGTTCAGATATGTTCATCTATCCTTATTTTGTTGTTCACGGTTCTGGACACAAAGAGGAAATTGGCGCAATGCCCGGAGTTTATCGCTTCTCAGTTGATGAGCTATTGAAAGATGTTGAAAAAGGACTAAAGCACGGTATTAATAAAGTGCTTTTATTTGGTGTTGGCGAAGAAAAATCAGAAGATGGAAGCTCTTCTTCTGGAGATGGATCTATTGTGCCGAAAGCAGTTTCTGCTTTAAAAGATAAGTTTGGTAATGACCTTATGGTGATTACAGATGTGTGCGTTTGCGCATATACCGCCCACGGGCACTGTGGTTTGTTAGAAGAGGGGTATGTACTAAACGATGAAACGCTTGACGTGCTGGCTGCCATGGCTTTATCACATGCAGAAGCTGGTGCTGATGTCGTTGCGCCATCAGATATGATGGATGGCCGGGTAGAAGCTATTCGTGATGGGTTAGACGATAACGGCTTCGAAAACGTTGCAATTATGTCTTACTCTGTAAAGTTTGCTTCGGCTTACTACGGCCCGTTTAGGGAAGCTGCAGATTCTGCCCCCGGACAAGGGGATAGAAAAAGCTACCAAATGGACTTCCGAAACAGAAGAGAGGCGATGAAAGAAGCAGATCTTGACGAAACCGAGGGTGCTGATATATTGATGGTGAAACCTGCTTTGGCTTACTTAGATATTATTACAGAAGTAAGGGAACAAACTAATTTACCCCTAGCTTGCTACAACGTTTCTGGCGAATACTCTATGGTTAAAGCTGCTGCGAATCAAGGCCTAGTGGACGAGCAAGGAATTGTAATGGAAAACATGTACGCTTTTGCTCGTGCAGGCGCAGATATTATTATTACCTACCACGCTAGAGATATCGTTGAGAAGGGCTGGTTGTAAACTATTCTGTAGCTTTGGGATAATGAAGCGTTGCATATTTTGGCTATTTACATTATTAATTTACGGAAATTGCGTTGCGCAAACAAACTCTTCATTTCACGAGAAAAATCATCTTGCGCTTTTATTTGAACCATCTGCAGGAGTTAGTTCTGCTTTTTCCAAAAGTCACCCCCAGTACGAATTCAACCCTTATTACCGCTATGGATATTCACTAAAAATAGGGTTAGTATCAAAGAAAAAGATTGGTGTATTTACTGGAATAAATGTTGAGAACAGGGGAGTAAGTGGAATCTATAGTTACACTTTCAGCCTTAATAGTTGGGGACCAAGTGAAGAAGAAATTGCCTATTCAGGGCATGTAAATTCCATTGGAATTCCAGTTTTCATGCTATTTCCTGTAAAGGGCAACCTATATTTAACTACCTCAATCAATCCATCATTATTGAGGTCTATTCGCTACAGTAAATATGAGAATAGTAAATCGATTAATGAGGGCGCAAGCCTTCTCGGTAGAAAAATATCTTATGAAAATGCATCTCTTCAAGAGCGGTTTCAATTAAATTGGACCATAGGTGTATCCCAAGTTTTCTATTTAGGTGATAATTTTATGCTTCAATACGGGGGTCAATTTAGCCTTTACGACATTTCGTCCTTCGAATATCGGACGAATAAAATATTCACTTATAGCGCTGAAATAACCCTAGCGATTGGTTTGATTAAATAGTTTTCTTCTTAATCGGAAAAATCAATAGCAAAGCTGGTAACAAAACGAGGTCAGAAAGCACCGCAAAAAGAAGTGTAAGCGAGATTAGAATACCAATGTTGGCTGTACCTAAAAAGTCGGAGAGAGCAAGGGTTAAAAACCCACCACATAGAATTAAAGAAGTAACCACAATTGCTTTCCCTGTAGAAAGATAAGAACGTTTAATGGCGTATAACATCGATTTACCTTGTCGTAATTCATGCCTTAGCTTACTTAAAAAGTGAATAGTATCATCCACCGCAATACCAAAGGCAATGGTAAAGATTATGGCGGTCGACATTTTAAGGTCAATACCCAAAAACCCCATAATTCCGCCAATCATGACGAGTGGTAAAATGTTTACGATTATTGAGAATATGACTAGTTTAAAAGACCTAAACATTAAAAAAACGATTATTGCAATTACCCCAAATGCTATCATCAGGCCTTGTAATACATTCTTTGAGATATAGCTATTATTGATGTCAATAAGGTGTGCGGTGCCCGTAATATTAAACCCGATAACGCCATTATGCTCTTTCATGTGCTCGGTAAGTTTGGCGTCTTGTTCTGCTAATCTGTGACTACCAACATCTGCTGTACGGCCCGCAATTCTAGATGTTCGTAAATCGTCAGACACTACAGAAGAGATGATATCCATCTTCTGCAGCTTCTTTAGCTCTTTCACAATTTTATTGAGCTCCTTTTCTTTCTCTGGTAGTTTATAGAACTTCTGCTTCCCGCCATGTTGAGCTTTATTTGCTGCTTTAATAATCGCAACAGGGCTTAATACAAATCCTAATTCATGCTCAGTTTGCAAATACGTTTCAATTGATTCCAGTCTTTGCAATACGTCAGCATCGTATATTGTTTTGTTGCTATCCTCCACCCAAATCGATAATTCGTAAGGTCGGCAGCCATCAAAGTTTTTCTCAATAAACCGGAAGCCTTGTTGTAGGTAATTGTCCTCCTTGAGGTCTTCCAATAAGTGATTGTTTAAAATAATCTTTGAGCATCCAAATATGCTCAATCCCATAATTACCACAAATCCAACAATACTCAGCCCTTTATTTCGTATAAGCCACCTAAACATTCCGTGAAGTATTCTATACCAAAACGTTTCTTTGTTTTCTACCTCGGCAACCTTCAAAGGCTTCGTTAAAAGGATTATAGCGGGCATTAAAGAGTAAGTTAAAACTAAGGCGATAACAACTCCACATGCCACGTAAATTCCCAAATCAATAATTGGCGTTATGCTAGACGTAAGCAAGGTTAAAAATCCGATTGACGTAGTTAACGAAGTGAAAAAGGTAGCCAAACCGACCTCTTTATATGCAATGATTATTGCTTCATCCTGTAGCTTTCCTTTTCGGAGCTCTTCTAAGTACTTTGAGATAAGATGGATCGCATCTGACAAGCCTATCACTAACATTATGGTTGGCAAAATGCTTAAAATCATATCAATCTTTTTACCAGTAAGCTCCATTAAGCCCATAGTCCAAATTACAGCTGTAATAATTACCACGGCAGGAACCCATACCCCCCAAATAGATCGGTAAGACAGCGACAAAAAGAGTACAATCAATAAAATAGAAGCGCCAACAAAAATGACTAACTCTGTTTGCAATAGGTTGATATAATATTCTTGGGCATCGCATCTTCCTGCAACATGGTGTTCGGAAAAGTTGAATTCAGCAAGAATTTCATTAGTATTTTCGGCCAACCCTCTGCAACCTTCTTCAGGTAGTTTTGAAGTATGTCTTACGTAAATTAATATTGATTTTCCATCTGCAGAAAAGTAGCTGTCGGCCAGCTCTGGTGAGTTAAATATTCTAGCCGAATCGGATTCGTATTTTCGCGGTTTATCGAAATGGAGATATGGGATGTCGTTTAACACCCCAAAAAGTGGGTCCCTTATGGGAAAGGTAATGTTGGTTGGAGAAATTACATATTCAGTCCATGTCTGTTCTTCAAGCCTTTTGGTTAAGCCGTCAAGCTGGGTCAGAAAATCTTCCTTGAAAACTCCTTTTTCGTTTCTAATTGCAATTAAAACATAATCGTTATCGGTAATAAATTGGTCGCGATGTTCTAAGAACTTTCTAGTTGCTGGATCATCCTTGGGGAAAAACATTTCGAAGTTATAATCGAACTCCATTTGTAATGCGCGCCAGCCCATAAATACCGTTATTGCGGTTATTACGACTATTGTTATTATACTGGCTTTCCTATACACTTATTGACTGTTTTTGATAAGCATAAGACCCCCAATTATAGTCATGGCTCAAAGATAGTAGGTAGTGTTGATTCTTTAGCTTCAAAGTGGGCACATTATTTTCATCTTTACTTATTTCCACTTGGTCAACACCGCAGTTCTGGTAAGATGCAATTTTTGTTTTTACTTCCTGATGGAAATTTTCTTTGAATTGAAATACCCTGTATTCAATCTCATTTACTCCGTTTTCTCTAGTGGAACATGCTGCATGAATATACTCTTCAGTAAACTCAACTTTACTATGCATCAGTCCTGCTGGAGTTTTTACAGTTGCCTCTTTTCCGTCAAAAGTTAATACTTCAAATTGTTTTGGAGACATAATTACTTTAGGAATAACTCTAAAATAAGCTTTATAGGCACTTTCTTTCAAGGCCCAAAAAAAACCCTCAACATGCTGTATGCTAAGGGTTTTGATTATCCGAATTTCGTTTTCGGTATATGTTTTATTGAAGTAACGTTGTTTTCTATCTTCTGTTCGTTCAACTAAATGAACAATAGATATTACATCGTTACCAAGGCTCACTTATACTGCTGCAGTGACACAAGCTAAAATCGTATCAACCGAATCTTTTACAGTAATCATTTTTTCTACAGACTCATCATCAATCTCAATATCGAACGCTTCTTCAACATCTAAAACGATATCAATAAGGTGAGCAGAATTAATTTTAAGGTCTTGTAATAAATCTGTAGTTTCAGAAATGTTACCGAAAGCCTCCATGTCTTGAACATATGGCTTAATAATTTCCTCTAATTTATTTTTTACTTCTTCTCTCTCCATAATCTTAATTATTATTCCATTTTTTAAATATAATGCAGCAATTTACGTCCCCAAATCCAAAGCTTGATTTTGCAATCACTTCAAAATTAGTTGCTTCCATAAGGCTATGAGGAATTTTATTTTTACTAATTACTTTTTCTATTTCAGGGTGTATATTCTCACTGTTTATTGATGAATGAAAAAACCCACCCTCTAATTGAAGTAATGCGGCAACGCATTCTATTGATCCTGCGCCTGCCAAGCAGTGACCAATCATCGACTTCAACGAATTAATATGTGGAAAATCATCCCCTTCTCTTCCTAGTGCTTTGCTCCAGTTGTCTACTTCAATCACATCGCCCATAGTAGATGTTAAGTGACCGCAAATAGCATCAATGTCGTTTGGCGAAATGCCAGCAGAATCAATTGCTTGAAGAATACATCTTTTTACTCCATCAGGATTTGGAGCTGTCATAGAGCCTTCTCCTCTTTGTCCGCCCGAGTTAACCGCGGCTCCTATTATTTCACCGTAAATTTTGGCGCCTCTGGTAAGGGCCGAATCTAAATCTTCTAAAACCAGCGCTCCGCCTCCGGCGCCAGGAACAAAGCCACTAGCTTCTTCACTCATTGGGCTCGACCCTTGTTCAGGTGTTTCGTTGCTTTTTCGGTTTAAGACACGCATGGAGTCGAAGCCTCCCCAAATATATGGGCCTTCGCTATCACAACTTCCTGCAAGCATTCTGTTTGCTTGTCCCGATTTTATTCTATCATAACACATCGTAATTGCCTCAGAGCCAGTACTACATGCAGATGAATTGGTCGTTACTTGATTTCCAAGGCCAAGAATTCCGCCCATGTAGGCGCTAATTCCACTCGCCATAGTTTGCTCAACAACCCTGCTTCCAAGTCTTCTTACCTTGAGTGCATCAACTCCATAAATAGCATCTCGTAAAGCATCAACTCCTGTTAATCCCGATCCAAATACACAGCCTGAATCCCAATCAATGTCACTGTCAGAACTTACATTAAATCCTGCGTCTTTCCATGCATCAATTCCAGCAATACATCCGTAAATAATACCAGTACTTTTTAATACTTTAACTGTTAATTCATCAAAATATTGACGTTTTAATTCTTCTGAAACATCTGGTATTCCGGCTATTTGACAAGCGAATTTAAGGTCCTCTAATAATGGGATTTTCTCAATTCCAGATTTCCCTGCTCTAATTGCCGATCTAAAATTTTCTAATCCTGTAGCGTTTGGCGCCACAACTCCAAGACCGGTAACTACAACTCGCCTATTCATTACTCTTTAACAAACATTCCAGACAGGGTGCCAGAGCAAATTAACTCTCCTGCTGGCGTTTCCATTTTCACGTCACAACAAAGTTTCTTCATTCTAAAGTATTTCTTTGTCGAAGAAACAATCACCTTGTCTCCTGGTTCAACCATTCTTCTGAAATTAACTTCTGAAGAGGTAAATAATGTTTTACAGTTTTCATCACCTTCACCTGTTTGGTTTAGAATGAAAATGGCCATTGCTACCAATCCAATTTGAGCCATGCATTCTGTTAAAATAACACCCGGTGTAACGGGAAACCCAGGGAAATGACCTTCATAGAAAAATTCATCTTCACGAAAAGTATAACATCCTGAAATAAAGTTTTCGTTTACCTCGAAAATCTCGTCAATAAATCGAAAAGGATTTTGTTGAGGAATAAGGCTAAGAATTTTCTCCTCTATGGATGAATCGATAACTTTTTGCATACAATTAGTTTGAAAAGTCGTAAAGCTAAGCAATTTGTTCGCCACCATCAACATTTATTATCGTCCCGTTAATCCACGTGGCTTCATCAGTGGATAATAAATAAACAACATTGGCAACGTCTTCTGGCTGAGTAAGTCTGTGAAAAGGATTTCTTATGACTGAATGCTTGATTATCTCACTACTTCCAGGTATCATTCTTAGTGATGGAGTATCCGTTACGCCTGCCTGAATAATGTTGGTTCTAATACCGAATGGTGCTAATTCTAACGCCATTGAACGTGCCATTGCCTCTAATACTGCCTTAGCTGCCGATACTGCTCCGTATGCTTTCCATGCTTTTTTGTTTCCTTCGCTTGTTAGGCCAATTATCCTAGCATCATCCGCGAACAACCCTCTCTCTCTAACTTCGTTTGCCCAATCTAAAAGACTAGACCCCATAGCATAAATGGTCATTTGGTAATCTTCTTGATTCAGCAGGCGGCTATCATCCATTACCTCTGGCAACTCTAACGATGATGTGTCAACATCTAAATCTTCTAATGATTTTTTGATGATTGATGATTGATCGATATTTGGTGCAAGCAATTTAAGGTTCCCTCTTGCTATTGAATGCAGCATTACACGGATTTTTCCTCCCGATTTTTCTAGCTCTGAAGCTAAATCATCAAGGATTTTTTTTCTGCCAGCATCGCTTAAGGCGTCCATATTAAAAGAAATAATATTTGCTCCTCCTGCTCGAAGTTGGTCAAATGTTGCTTCTGCTGCTTTCGTGCCAGCACGCCTTTCTCGATAAGCAACACAAACACTCAGCCCTTTGTTTGCTAATTTTTTTACCGAAGCCAAGCCAATACCACTTGATCCGCCTAGGATGAGTGCCCAATTATTATTTGATGTGCTCATAATGTGTTCTGCTTCTTTACTTAAAATTACAAAAGAGATCTTGATATAGAGAATAAAGTTAATTCCTACCTATTCCCATCTTAACAATGCCGTTTGAGCGGAAAATCCCGGTCCAAAACTTAACATTAATCCATAGTCGCCTTTTTTGATGTCTTTCTTCAGGAAGCGTTCCATCACAAAAAGAACGGTTGCACTAGACATATTACCAAACTGATCTAAAACAGCTTTAGTGTCGTCAATGTTTTTACCAATCTTCCCGATTAAATCCTCCACCATTACAACAATTTTCTTACCTCCTGGATGGAAAATAAAATGCCCTAAATCAGCAACATCGATGTTGTTTTTCTCTAAGAAAGGAAAAATGATTTTTGGAAAATGTTCTTCGATTTTATTAGGAACAGCTGGGTCTAAAATAATGTGAAGGCCTGAGTTCTTCAACGCAAAACCCATCATATGTAGTTCATCTCTAAAGTGATACATCTGCGTGTCAATCACCGCTGGAAGAACCTCTTGAGAGTCCCCCATAATCATGCAAGAGGCTCCATCTCCAAAGATTGCAGAACTAACCGCATTGGTCATCGAATAGTCTTCCGTTTGAAATGTTGATGTAGGAGATTCGAAGGCAACAATCGCTACTTTTTTACCAGGGTTCGCCTTTAAGATATCATTAGCATATATTGTAGCTGAAACTCCTGCCGCGCAACCCATTTCAGTAATTGGCATGCGGACAACATCGGTTCTCATGTCTAACCTATTGATTAAGTACGCATCAACAGAAGGAATCATAATTCCTGTGCAGCTTGTTGTAATAATGTAATCGATATCGGTAGCCTGTAAATCTGCTTTTTTCAGCGCATTAACCAACACCTCTTCGCATAAATCAATACCTCGTTCCATATAGATATTATTGCGCTCTTCGAAAGTCATGGTAGTAAACACCTCATCGATATTCATAATTGAATATCTCCTAGACACTCTAGCGTTTTTAAAAACCTTGATGAATCTTTTCTGTGTTCTCTCGTCTTGGTCGGCAATCCAACGCTCGACATATTTGATAATATCTTCGGTGTTTTCGGAGTGTTCTGGGGTCGCAGATGCTACTGCTAGTACTTTAGGATTCATGCACTGAAGTTTCGGCAAAAGTGCCATTTATTATCGGCAATACACAATAATTTGATGGCGAAATGCCCACTTCCATTTTATTTCGTAATTCTTAGCTCCAGCTTTTTCCAAAATGGCCCGCCACTCTTTCTTTTTAAACCCTTTTAGAATGGAAATTTTACCGTCATTAGTTGTTATATGGTTAGCTCGAAAAAGTATCGCAATAGCAATGAATGCATAGTAAGAAATTGTATTTCGGTGCAAGTCGCAGATGATTATTGCTTGGTTTGTTTTAGATGTCGCATGCTTAATAAAGCTAACGATTTCGTCTTCAGAAAAGTGATGAAGAAAGATATTGGCAGAAACAAAGTCGTAAGATTCGGAGAAAAAATTATTATCAAATACATCGCCCATTTCTATCTTTATGTTAGCATTTTTTTTTGTTCTGCTTTGGGCATAATCTACGATAAAAGGATTCGCGTCAACGCCTTTCATTTTTAAAGAATAGCCTTTTTTGGTTGCCACTTCGGCAACTTTTACCATTGTATCTCCTCCTCCACAGCCGGTATCTAACAGGGTGTGCTCTTTCTCTTTCGAAAACGTAAAAATCGTTTTGTTAAGTGCGCCTAACAAAGCATTATGACCACCAAGCATTTTGTTGTATCCTTCAATCTCCTCAAGATTTTTTATCAGCGCAGCTCCTTTAAGCCTGAAGTCGTCAATTTTTTCGTCTACACCAGATAATCTTTGTTTAAATTTTTCGAACATAACTTTATGCACACAAAGTAAGAACTTATATACTCATAAACATGAAACTTCTAAAGCCAAAATGAATTGATTACTTTTGCTTAGATGGCTAACAAGCAGGTGGCAGTTTTAGGAGGTGGCAGCTGGGCTACAGCGATTGTTAAAATGTTGCTTAATAACTCGGAAAAAGTGCATTGGTGGATGCGCAATACAGCTGCTGTTAGTCACATTCAAAAATTTCATCACAACCCTAACTACCTTAGCTCTGTTGAGTTCCCTGAAGGCAAACTAGACGTTAGTGCAGATTTGTGTTCAATAGTAGAAAAATGTGACGTAATCGTGTTAGCGATTCCTTCCGCTTTTATTGAAGATGCTTTTGTTGCTATTGAAGGGATTGACATCTCCAAAAAATTGTTCTTTTCTGCGGTGAAGGGAATTATACCTAACCAACACTCCATTGTTGCTCGGTACCTTCATAAACAATATCACCTTTCTTACGACAACATAGGAATTATTTGCGGGCCGTGTCACGCAGAAGAAGTTGCTATGGAAAAGTTGTCCTATTTAACCATCGCATGCATGGATGAAGATAAGGCACAAATGATGGCTAATCTTTTAGCTTGTAGATACATTAAGACGTCTATTACAGAAGATGTTTTTGGAACAGAAATCTCCGCCGTTTATAAAAATGTTGTTGCAATTGCATCAGGAATATACCATGGTTTGGGTTATGGAGATAATTTTCAAGCGGTGCTAATATCTAACGCTATTCGAGAAATAAAACGATTTGTCGATGCTGTAAGCCCTGTTCACAGAGATGTAAATTCTTCTGCTTATTTAGGGGATTTATTAGTAACAGGATATTCTCAGTTTTCGAGAAATAGGACTTTTGGAACAATGTTAGGAAAAGGCTACACAGTAAAATTTGCTCAGCTTGAAATGAACATGATTGCAGAAGGATATTATGCAGCAAAGAGTCTTGTTGAAATCAATAAAAAATTCGAAGTAAGTATTCCTATTGCTGATGCCGTAAACCGGGTTTTGTACGAAAAAATGTCCCCTCAAATTGAAATGAGACTTCTCGCCGATAAGCTTAATTAGACTTCATGAAATAGGCTCGTATTTGCTTTGCTCGTGACGCTCCAACCACTTCTGTTAAGTCTGCTTTGTTTGCTTCCTTAACTCTCTTTACAGACTTAAATTCGCGCAAAAGGGCTTTCGCTGTTTTTTCACCAACCCCAGGAATTAAATTTAATTCTGTTTTCAGGGCGCCTTTCGACCGCTTGTTTCTATGATGTGTAATTCCGAACCGGTGCGCTTCGTTTCGCAGGTGCTGTATAACCTTTAGAGAATCAGATCTTTTATCAATGTATATCGGTATGGAATCTCCTGGGAAAAATATTTCTTCGAGTTTTTTGGCAATACCAACAATTCCTATTTTGCCTCTCAACCCCAGTTTGTCAAGTGCTATAACAGCAGAACTTAGTTGCCCTTTACCTCCATCAATTATGATGAGTTGAGGTAATGATTTCTTTTCGTCTTGCAGTCGTTTGTAACGTCTGTAAACCACTTCTTCCATCGATGCAAAATCATCAGGACCTACAACTGTTTTTATGTTGAAATGACGGTAGTCGCGTTTTGCTGGTTTACCATTTCTGAAAACAACACAAGCAGCTACCGCATTCGTGCCCTGAAAGTTAGAATTATCGAAACACTCGATGTGAACTGGTAATTCTTGAAGGCGCATATCCTTTTGAATTAACTCCAAAATTCTATCGGTTCTTCTTTTGGGATTCCGTTTGTCGAGTTGCTTTTCTTTTTCAAAGCGGAATTGTTTGGCGTTTTTAGTAGATAGGTCGAGCAGCGCTTTTTTTTCTCCTCTTTGGGGAGTAATAAACCGAACCTCGTCATCGAATTGCATGATTTCGAAAGGGACAATTACCTCTTTTGCCGTTAGCGAAAATCTGGTTCTTAAATCCATAATGGCGAAAGCCAATAAATCTTCATCGATTTCATCCAATCGTTTTTTAAGCTCAACGGTATGCCCTTGAATAATAGCACCATTATTTACTTTCATGAAGTTGATGAACGCACTTTTTTCATCGGTAACAATCGAATATACCTCTACGTTTTTCATGCTTGGCGTAACTACCACCGAACGACTTTGAAACTTCTCTATTAGTTCAATTTTCTGTTTTAATAATTCCGCTTTTTCAAACTCTAGACCTTTGGCGCGCGCCATCATTTTGTTTTTGAGGTTATTGGTTATTCTTGGTAAATTACCCTTAATAACGTCTCGCACAGATTCTACAAAATCATTGTAATCCGACTCTGATTGCAGCCCTTCGCAGGGTGCTTGGCAATTGCCTAAATGAAATTCCAAACACTTTTTAAATTTGCCTTTTTCGATGTTCTCTTGCGATAAATTGAAATTGCAATTACGTATTTGACTTACTGCTACGGTTAAGTCCATCACCGCTCGTAGCATGCGAACAGAGGCGTAAGGTCCGTAGTATTCGGAGCCATCTTTAATTACGATTCGTGTTTTGAATATTCTAGGGAAACGTTCCTTTTTAATACAAATCCAAGGATAGGTTTTATCATCTTTTAGTTGGATGTTATACTTGGGTTGGTGTTTTTTGATTAACGAATTCTCCAGAAGCAAGGCCTCCATTTCTGAGCTAACCACAATATACTTCACATCCACGATTTTACGAACCAAGAAAAGCGTTTTGGTGCTATCGTGTCGCCCTTTTACAAAATAAGAAGTCACTCTTTTTTTTAGCGCCTTGGCTTTGCCAACGTATATAAGAACTCCATCGGCATCATAATATTGATAGACTCCAGGGTTATTGGGCAGCGCCTCAATTTTAGATTTTAGTTCGGGGTTCACTTTTCAAAGAAAGTCAATTCATTGCAAAAATCACTTCTTTCTTATAACCTGTATGCCGTCTCGAATTGGGAATAGAACGTTTTGCACACGATTGTCTGCCTGTACTTTTTTATTGAAGTCGATTAATGCTTTGGTGTCAGCATCATATTTATTAGAATCCTCCAAAATTTTACCACTCCACAACACGTTGTCTGCTATGATGTAGCCACCTATTCTTAGCTTTGGTAAAACCATTTCGTAATAGTTCGCATAATTCGTTTTGTCGGCATCAATAAAAACTAAATCAAGCTCTTCAGTTATTGAAGGAACAAGTTCCATCGCTTCCCCAATTCGTTGTTCAATTTTAGTTTCAATGCCTGCTTTTACAAAATACTTTTTTGCAAAGGCTTCAAGCTCTTCGTTAATATCAATGGTTATTATCTTTCCGTTTTCTGCTAGCCCTTCAGCCAAACAAATTGCCGAATATCCTGTAAATGTGCCTATTTCGAGCGCTGTTTTAGGCTTAATCATGTGACTTATCATGCTCAATGTTCTGCCTTGTAAGTGCCCTGCAATCATCCTTGGGTTAATCGCCTTTAGCCACGTTTCTCTTGTTAATTCTTTCAGCACTAGCGGTTCATCCTCCGAATGAGCCGACACATACTCATCTATTTTAGGATCTATGAACTCCATGTCATTTCGACAAATACGTAAGGTGGGTTAGCTGATCCTCAGCAAAAACTTCATTGGCAATTTCCTGAATTTCTTCCGCGGTTATTGCATCTATTTTCTCAAATACTTTTTCAATTGGGTCGACAACATCATAAAGCATTATGCTTTTTCCGATTGTTAACATTAAGGAAGCTTTATTCTCTTGAGACAGCCCAATTTGTCCAATCAATTGTTGTTTAGCTTGGTGGAGTTGATTTATGCCTAATTTCTTATTTCGAAGCAATCGTAATTCTTTCAAAACTAGGCTTCTTGTTTTTTCTAAGTGTTTTTTATCTGTGCCAAAATAAATATTGAAAAGCCCTGTGTCGCTGTATGCTGTGTAGTTAGATTCTAGATAGTAGGTGAAGCCGTACTTTTCCCTAATGTTTAGATTTAACCTGCTGTTAAGTCCTGGGCCGCCCAACAAATTTGATAGTAATATTAACCCTCTGCGTTTGCTTGATTGTGATGAATACGCCACATTACCTAACATCGCGTGTTCTTGAAAATTCGCTCTCTTTCTCACAATCCTTTTTGGTGAATAATCAGAAAATGCAATCCTTTTTTTATTAGTAGATTTTGGCTCTATCTTGCTAAGATGCTTTTCGGCATGTTTCCGCAGTTTCGCTGCTGAAATCGGCCCCACTGAGGCAAAAACCATTTCAT
>Ga0206681_10000737_pt1 | contig 16679 bp, 12 predicted proteins | sample M150012015metaG_FD_161048 | JGI IMG/M metagenome (GOLD analysis project Ga0206681, IMG submission 161048) | Ammonia-oxidizing marine archaeal communities from Monterey Bay, California, United States - M1 500m 12015 | ecosystem: Environmental > Aquatic > Marine > Intertidal zone | place: USA...
AACATAGTTGAAACTCTGCTCCGGATAGCTGAATTAGGCGACCCTCATATTTTTTTAAACTATCGTTAATCATCTTAATTGTAACAACTTCTGGGTTAATGTCTTGCCCCGTTTCTTGCTTAATCACATTTCTATCTGTATCAACGGAATCCAACTGAAACATGCCTTGGTAAGTCGAGATTGATGTTCCAGGTAAATAAATTCGAACTAAATCTCCTTGATATAATCCCCCAGAAGAAAGAAGTCTTAATTGTAGGCCACCTGTTTCGTCCTGCACAAAAACATTTTTGTACACGTTACCAGAAGTTTCGTCCATGGTTACAGTTGCGTATACTGATAATTGATCTGTTTCAGTTCCATCAAGAAAACGGTAGGTGCCAGTAGTGTCATTGTAAAATGCTTTTAACTGTTCAATGGTGATAATACTAGTTTCAGGAATAGTTTTAACAGGAGGTGTATCCCATTCCTTTTTACAACCAATTACAATAATGCTAATCATAAGTATTATCGTGGTGTATTGAAAAATTGATTTTGTCATAATATCTAAAATTAAAATCTGAAGCTTACCATTGCAAAATAGGTTCTGCCATACATGTAACCTAGTTTGTAATCAAATTTGTCTAAATTTTGTGGATCGAATCTTGCGTTTTCGTACCCTCCAGTTAAAACATCGGTATTGTTTAGAACGTTACTGACATTTACGTTAATGTTGATGAAATATTTGTAATCTATTCTCCAAGATTTACCAATTGATAAGTTGAGAGTATATGCGTTGTCGAATTTTGTCTGGCTAATTAGCTCTTCCACTTGCGGGTCTGAGTCAACAAATATTTCTATTGCCTTTTCCGTTCTTCTGTCAGGGTTAGCGTTTAAATAAATGTCAGCAAAATAGTTGAAGTTAGCGCTTAACCACCAGTACTTAGGGGAGCTATATTTTAGTCCAAGACTTGCTGCAGTTTGTGGCATGCCACCAATTCTGAAATTTTTGAAATATACTTCCCGGTTAGTAGCTAATACTTCGTTCGTATTATCAGCTGTTATTGTAGCTGTTGGACGAGACGTGTAAATGTAATTTGCTTTTGTAAATGCTCCCGATGCACTGATGGTTTGTGTTATTTTTCCATCTATCGCAAATTCGATTCCAGAATATTCATTATCCACACCGGTCATATTATAATTAATAAATGTTCGGAGTGTTTCGTGATAATATTTTTGCGACCATGTTTGATCTTTAACTTGCGTATAGAAGTAGGTTAATCTAGCTTTTAACCCTGGATAGCGAACAACATAATTGCCGTCAAAAGAAGTTGTTTTAGAATTTTCTAAACCATCTACTATTTGGTCTCTAGTTCTTGCAGATACGTAGGCATTTCTTGTTGTCGGAGCATCAGTATTGTACATCGCATTAGCGGTAAGGTAATGTCTCCCAGAGAGCTTGTAGATTGCCCCACCCTTAACTCCAAAGTTGAAGAAGTTTTGCTTTTCTGAAACACCTTTTGAGCTGTTAGGATATATTCCATTTTGCCAATGGCCTTCTCTCCAAAATGTGGTTGTTGAGAAGTTAAGCGCACCAAACACTTCTAATTTTGAAAGAGTGTACTGTATTTGTCCAAATGCCTCTGCTTTCCTGATATTAATATCATAATTGTATCCAAATATCTCACCAACTTTAACAATCCTATTAGGTTCTTCAAGGTTGTTTTGTTCAGCATTTTCTTCATCAGAATCTCTTTCTGCAAATTGATTAATGTCAACCCAAAAATCAGCATCTAATAAATCATCCATAACCTTAAAGTTTTTACTTTTATACGTGTACATATTTAACCCAGCCGAAAGTGTCATTTTATCGGAGAGAATATTAAAATAGTTGGTGTTAAACCCTAACTTGCTCGGGTCTGTTCTTGCTTCTTCAATTACATATTTGGCTCTGTTCCCGTTTTTTGTAACCCCAGAAACCCCACCTACATTTTCTTGAGAAAATAGGTTTTTACCATTAGCAAAGTAAAAATGATCCCAATCTAACTGGCTACGCGTGTCATCTGTTGCCCATTCTTCAGCTAATTGAGCTGCAACTTCGGGCTCAGTATCTTCATAATAACTGGGCAGGTATTTGTAATAATCCGGTCTTGGGTCATTTGCATCGTACCAATTGATAGCAGTAGCACCGCTTTTTCCGAACTGATAATACACAGTTGAGTTTAAATTACTTTTTTTATTTATTTCGAAATAGTGAGTTAGAAATAGATTTGGTGAATGATTTCTTCTCTCTTTGGCATTTCTTTTTTCTCGTTCTCCAGTATTAGGGTTTGTTTGGTAGCCCCAATATGGATTGTAAAAATTGTCATCCATAAGGTCATATGCTTCTTGAGTGGTTATTCCTTTTCTTCCAGTTACACTTGGTGACCCGAAACCAGATAATCCGATACTATGACGTTTGCCTATTGTTTTTTCAATTGCCAGAAAATACCCACCTGCATTATAGGAAGTTCCCTGAACGTATCCTTCATCAGCATAACGCATGGAACCTGAAAAGGTAATAGCTAATCCGTTGTCCATTAAACCGGTGGATTCGGTAAAAATTAGCCTGTGAGAATAGCTTCGATTAGAAAATGCGTACGATAATTTAGTTGTTTTTCTCATTTGAGATGCTCTGATTTGAATATTTGAGCTACCCCCAACACCCCCAAAATCTTGTTGAGACGCACTAATACCATTTTTTACATTTTGATATCTAGTAATGTCGTTTAGTCCACCCCAAAGACTCCAGATTGCCCAGTTGTTTTCAGAATTATTCATTTCTACCCCGTTCATCATTACAACATATTTCTCGGAATTGTACCCTCTGATTCTAAACCGGGCACCACTGAAATTATAGCCAGCAATAGAATTAAAAACATCTCTTGATGACATTAATAACCCTGAAATATCTTGTGTTTGAGTTTCTGTATCAATAAGGTCAACGTTTTCAGCTACAGAGGGCATCATATTTCGCATATCGTCTGTTTGTGAGGTATCAGCAAGCGCAGAAGATAGAGAATCTTGCTTGTTCTCTTCTTGGCTAACTCCGATAAGAGAGGCAAAAACGATTAGTATGATTACTAAAAAGCGCATCGAAAATTTTAACAAAACATGATCTCAAATGTAAATTCTTTGCTATAAAGGCGGTAACATTTGATATGTACTAAAATAAAAACTGATGGTTTTAGGCTTCTTTGCCGTATAGGAGATCATCAGAATAACAACAAAAATATAAAAAATGCGGTATAAAAATAACAGGTTGGTGACGTTAATTTAATTTCTATTAAGTTTGACGTAATTAAATTTTATTGAAATGAAAAAACATTCAGCACTGCTAATAATAGCACTTTTTCTTAGTGGAATTGGGTACTCGCAAGAAGATGATAAAAAGGTAGATTACTCATGCATTGCTTTCTATAACCTGGAAAATCTATTTGACACGCTGATAGATTCCGATACGAACAAGATTTTACAAGACGATTTTACGCCTAAAGGTCCTAATAAGTGGAACACCAAAAAGTATTATGAAAAACTAGATAATATGTCCCTTGTTATTTCGAAGCTTGGCACAGAAAAAGTTAGCGATGGAGCGGTTATGGTAGGGGTTTCAGAAATAGAAAATAAAAGTGTTTTAATTGATCTGGTTGCTCAGCCAAAATTGAAAGCTAGGAACTATCAAATAGTTCATTACGAATCGCCAGATAAAAGAGGAATTGATGTTGGTTTATTGTACAATCCCAAGTATTTTAAAGTGCTTTCGTCAAGTGCGTATGAGGTTAATAACCCCGAAGATTCAACATGGAGGACAAGAAATCAGCTGCTCGTAACAGGGGAGTTAAATGGCGAAAGAATTCACGTAATGGTTGCGCATTGGCCATCGAGAAGGGGAGGGCAAAAGAAAAGCGGACCCAAAAGAGCATTAGCAGCGGATGTTGGGCGAAGTGTTATTGATTCAATAATGAAAGCGGAACCAATGGCTAAATTTTTTTATATGGGTGATTTAAATGATGACCCAATCGATGATAGCGTTAGAGAGAATTTAAAATCGGTTGGGAAGGTTGAAAAATTAGAAGAAGATAAATTATTTAACCCTATGGAAAGCTTTTACAAAAAAGGCATTGGTACTTTAGGATATAGAGATGCTTGGAACTTGTTCGATCAAATTATTGTTTCGCAAGAATTGGTAAAAACAGATTACTCATCATATCGATATTCAAGCGCTGTTATTTACAATAAAGATTATTTAAAACAGAAGTCTGGCAGGTACATTGGGTATCCTAAACGAACTTATTCTTCCGGGCAATATATTGGAGGCTATAGTGACCATTTTCCTGTATATCTTTTTATAGTAAAGGAGAAATAATGTCTAATAAGCTCACAGGAATAACGATAGAGAAAAGTAAAATTAGTCAAGCATTTACGCTGATTAGTTTTATGGTGGGAGAACTAATATTCGATGGAACTATTGAACCACCAGTAAAAGTGAGTAAGTATCCTAACCTAGATAGAGATCATTTTTATCAATTGCGAACAAAAATGATGGGGGATATTGCAATGAAAGATGAAATTACCTTGAATGTTGAAGAAAGCTTGCTCCTCTATTTAATTGTAGACATGGTATGTAAGTGTTTTGTAAGCGATGCCAATGTAGTTTTACGAGAAAAGGCAAAAGAGAACATGGAAATAGGAACTGAAGAGTATAAACAAGTCAGCCTAAGTTATATTCATTATGCACAATCGTTATTGCAGGAAATGAATCAAAAATTTGATGGTAATCCGACTTTCGATGATGTTCACGATAAATTATCTCATTGGAAAGGGTGACTTATAGCTTTTCTAATTCTTCCTGTGCAAAAACGGCATAATACCCATTATCTAAAATTATTTTATCTAGCAGATTTCGTGCTTTTCCCGCGTCACCTTTTTCTATTAATACTAGTGCTTTTTGCCATTCAGCATCAGCTTTAAATGGAGTATTCTCTAGTTTGTAAACCGTATCCAAGATGGTAATAGCTTTGTTATACTTTTTTATTTTAGCATAGCTTAATCCTGTATAAAAAAGTGCATTATGATCGACAGGGTATTTAGCTAAAATCAGATCAAGCTGAGCAATTGCTCTGTTGTATTTATTTTCTTTGTATAGTTTTAATCCTTCTTGAAGTACTTTTTCGTAAGAACTTTCGGCCGCGTTTTTTAACCTATTTTCTTCCAATTTTTTTGCAGCGGATTGTTCCGCAAATTTTTCCTCATTTTCAAAGCTTGCCGGGGTCGATTGCAACAGTGCGTCAGTTTCTTCGATCGAACCTTCCATTGAAATTGAAGGTTCTTCATTTGGAGATTTATCATCTTCAGAGTAGATGTCTGAATAATCGACAATTAGCAGTTCTTCCATATAATCGGTTGGGAGGATTTTTTTGTCTTTGTCTTCTTTTTTTAGGTTGTCAAATGATTCATCAAGAGCTAAGTTAAAGTTAGCCTCATTGTCTTGGTCGTCCATAGAAACATTATTACTGTTATTGTAGCGACCTATAGTATTTGTGTCAGCCCATAACGTATTGGCTGAAATTTCTTCAACAGATTGCCCTATCTGGGGAACAGATGCTAGGCTAGAGCTAGACATAGTTAATCCTATATCATTTTCTTCGGCTAAGCTCTCGGCTTCTAAAATAATACTTTCGTTATTTTTCTTGCTGGCTTGATGTTGGTCCTGTTTTGGGGAAAATTCGGCTTCAGCGGTTCCATTAACCAGGGTGGGCTCGGCCGAAAGTGAGTTCGATATGGTAACATCTTCAACAGGCGCTTCAGTTTTATTGGCTGAGGTTAAAGAAATAATATGCTTATTAATTTCAGCTGGTTGAGTGGTATTTTGTTCTGTTTTATCCTGGTTGAGTGGTGCTTTATTTTCAGCTAATGGTTGTTCTACAGAAAAGTCATTAATAAGCCAAAACCCCCCGAATAAAATTCCAGCAACACAGGCAGCAATAGCTATTCCCGATTTCCAGTTAAGGAATGAGCCTGCGGCAATAGCGCCGGTTAATATTTTAATTTTAGTGTCAATTTCACCAATGCTAAAACTGGGGTTTTTCGAAAGCATCATCCCCTCTATAGCATCTGAACACATTTCGCAAGTCAGCAAATGTTTTTCAATAGCATTACTTTCGAGACCAGACAAACTTCCCGAATGATAATTCAGTAACTTGCTCTTTGATAAGCAGTTCCCATTGTCGAATATTTTATGTTGTGAAGACGGATCCATAATTTTCCATTAACTTAATTTTTAAATTTCTTTTTCCATTTTGGATATAACTCTTGACCTTTTTGAGCGGGTAACCTGTGATTTCAACAATTTCGTTGTAGCACTTTTCTTTAAGAAAGAACAATTTGATACACTCTTTTTGCTCATCCTTTAGTTCTTCAATTGCCTCTTCCAGGTGTTCGAGTTTGGTCTCAGTTTCCTCGGTAAAGTCAATTTCGTCTCTTGTTTGCGTAAAGCTGTAATCATTAAACTTTTTGCTAAGAGATGTTTTAGCTCTTAAATGCATTAGGCAGTGATTTTTCGCAACTACATACACCCACGATTTAAAGCTTTTAATTTCTTGTGTTTTTAAATCGACTATTAGTTTTTCGAACACGTTGAGAACGGCATCTTTACTTTCGTGTTCATTTTTTAAATACTTCATACAAAGGCCAAACATTAAATGAGAATACCTTTCGAATAATGGACTCAGGTACTTCTTATTACCATTTTTTTGATAATTAGTAATCAATTCACCATCTGAAAGGTTCTCAATATTATGTTTGACAAATAAAAACATCTACGGCCTAAGCCTTTTACTTATTAGCATTATACAAATCAAAATAGCTTTTGGTTTCAACAACTACAATGCCACCTGTAACATCGCCATATTTAGCGGGAATCCCACCTGTATAAACGGTGATTTCTCCAATTGCCGAAGAAGGTATTCCCAGACCGTTTCCTCTGTTTTTTACTCCATCAATAAAATATAAAATAGCATCGGATCTCGCCCCTCTAAAATATAATTGACCTCCTTTTTTTGTTACACCAGGCATAGTGGCAATTAGGTCAACAGGCTCTCTTAATAAGGGGCTTTTTTCTATCTCTGCTGAGGTCATTGTCATAGCCGTAGGGTCTTCAATTTTAATCAGACGCTCACTATCTTTATATCTCAGTTCTTCAATAATTAAAACATTTAACTCAATATTTGCAGATAAAGACACATCCTTGATCCAGGTTATTTTATCTTTATTAACTACAACTCCTCTCATTACAACGGGATTCATTCCCATTACTTTTATGCTTAAATTATAAACACCAGCGTTTAATGGTTTAATTTTGTATCGTCCGTCTACATCAGTTACAGTGCCTATTTTGGACCCTCCGATTTCCACATAAACACTGGCCCCAGGGATTGATAACTGCGATTCTTTTTCAAACACTTTCCCATGAATTTCACCCTGGCTAAACCCAAATGTTGATAGAATCAGCAGGAGTAGTGTTCCTATTATTTTTAATCCTTTTTTCATAAACCTAATTTTTGTCTTGGTAGCAGAGTAAGACGGATTTAACATTGTTTAGTATAGAGATGAAAATGGATATAAAATTCCATAAAAAAAGGTTAGAAAAACAAAAAGGGCCATCAACATTAGTTAATGGCCCTTTTAAATGAGTTACCTCGGCTTATTTCACCAAAGTAATTTTCTTTTGAATCGTTCCTTTGTCAGATTGAATATCGATAAAATAAATACCATTTTGTAAGTCGTTTAACTCAACAGCTTTGGTTGTACTATTTAATGAACCTGACATTACTTTTTCTCCAATCGCATTATAAATAGAATACCCAGTAGCATTAACATCATTAATAGAAATATTGATAACTCCACTCGATGGATTAGGGAATACAGAAACTAAACTATTTATAATTGATTGATCAATTTTAGTTACCGCAGCTGCAGTTGTTACCGCAGAACATCCGTTCGCATCTGTAATAGTGCAGCTATAGCTTCCCGCTATTAGACCAGTTGCCGTTTCGGAAGTTTGCTCGGCAGCGTCATCCCAAAGGTATGTGTAAGGCGCTGTGCCGTTGGTGGCAGCAGCAGTAGCACTTCCGTCTGCACAAGTTGGGCAACCAGCGTTTTCAAAACCCGTAACAGCAGCTGACATTGCAGGAGCTTCAGACACTTCAACTAAAACAATTGCCGTGTTATTACCATCACTTATAGTTACAAGACTGGTTCCAGAACAAACACCGGTAGCGGCAGCCGTTGTAGCTCCGTTTGGCCAAGCATAAGTATATGCACTAGCTACTCCACCTGAAGCAGAAACCTCTCCAGTTCCATCGCACACAGCAGAGCAAGATGCTTGCCCTTCGCTTTCTAAGAAACCCAACAGGTTATCTTTATATAGGTATTGCGCAGTTATTGCGTTTCCAGCTATATCGGTAGTAATTTCCGCAACAGGGAAACCTTCTCCATTGGCATACCAGGTATAAGTGTATGTGGTATCTACCATAGGGTTTTCATCTATAAACCCAGGGACTGCTGGAGCAGGAGACCAAGTATTAGCAGTAACTCCTAATGCTAAGGCCGTACCAAAATCGCTAACATACATCTCTATAAAATCTTCAGTTTGTTGAACCTTAAACTGACGAGCAGAAGCGAATACGCCTCCTGGCGTAGTAACAGATCCATCTGCATCCATAATGCTGACTGTTGTAGCTACGTGATCAATTCTAAACGAATCAATTACAATTCCGGCAGGAAGACCAAGCAGGGCACCATCAATAGTAGCATCAAAATGAGAGGTATCATTAAATGAGGACCCCAAAACAGACGGAAATTGCATTAATGTTTCTAAATCGTCATATACAAGAGCTAAAGCAAGTCCAGTTCCCAAAGGATCACCAGCCATACCATCAATAGTAGCTTCGGTAGCTCCATTTGTGAAATACATATCTTGAGCGACTCCCTCTATTGCAACGGTTGATGTAGGGAAATCAGCTGAAAAAGCTGTTGTTGCGGGATCGATAAATACATTAGAATCGATTGAATGTTGCATAATTCCTGATAAGTCCCAGGTTGCACTTGCGCCTGATGCACCTATTGTAACGGTTGGCATTGTGTCGTGAACTAATACTGCGGTGCTTCCTGCGGTTGGAAAATCTGCAGAGGTTACTGTAACTTGAGCACTAAGGCTTGATACAGCGGCAAGAGATAAAATACTAAGTAAAGTTTTTTTCATGATTTTGTTATTTTGTTAAAATTAATTTTCGAGTTAAAATTCCTTTGCCATTACTTAGGTTTAGTAAGTAATTGCCATTCTTAAGATGGCTTATGTCTATTGTTTTTTGAGTTTCTTCGATTGTAGTTGAGAACACTTCTTTACCAGTAATATCTTGAATCAACACGTTTGTTATTACATTATCTTCTAATTCAACAGTAAAGATTCCAGTTGTTGGGTTGGGGAAGATTGAAACCCCATAGAATTTATACTCTTCAATTCCAGTATAAATTTGTACAGAATCAACAATAATTGAGCACCCATTGGCATCCGTCATGGTTATTGAATAGAACCCGAGGGTATCGCATGATTGGGAAGAAGTATCTCCGTTAGACCACAAGTAATTAAAAGGGGATTGACCTCCAAACATTTCAAAAATTCCTGAACATGCACCATTTCCTGTTGGTTGGGCATAGGTATACCAAACAGAATCATTTTCAGTTAAAATATCACTTATCGTGGTTGCACAACCTAAATTGTCAGTAATAGTAACTGAAATTAATCCAGCAGTTATTGCTCCAGAGCTATCTGAAGTCGAACCATTGCTCCAGTTGTAAGCGTAAGGAGTTACCCCACCTGCTGCTATAAACCAGGCATTTCCGTTAAGTTCACCAAAACACAATATATCAGCACCTATTAATTCACCCTCAAGGGTGTCAGGATTAATTATTGTGAAAGAAGTATCGTTGGAACAACTGTTAGCATCAGTTATAGTAAGAGCGTATGTGTTTAAACTAAGCCCAGTTAGTGCTGCAGTAGTTTCCCCATTGTCCCATAGGTATGTGAAAGGTCCAGTGCCACCAACAGTTGTTATATCAATTATTCCAGTATTAGTATCTCCAGCACATTGAACATATCCCCCAGTAGTTTGAGCTATAATTGGAGATGGTTCATTAAGCGTAACAGATACGAAAGCGCTATCGTTTAAAGCATCTACAACAGTAACGTTGTATGTGCCGGCACAAAGACCAGATGCAGTGGAACTTGTTTGCATGCTGGCATCATCCCATTGGTACGAGTATGGTGAAATACCAATAGTCGGTGTTACAGTAATTTCACCATCGCACATACCAGAGCAACTAACGTCAGTTGATGCGGTATTAATTACAACAGCCCCACCAGCTTGATATTCAGCCGAAATAACAGTGCCACCAAGGCTATTAACCCTCGCTTCTACTAACGGATGCTTTTTTCCATTTGCAATCCATTTGTGGGTATAATTTGTAATTGTAATAGGATTAGCATCTATAACACCAGCTATTACAGGAGATAGCACCCATTGGTTAGCGGGAACTCCCAAAAACCCTGCAACGAATGCACTCGTTACGTAAATATATACAGTGTCGATAGATGTTTCTTCAGATGATTGTCGCAGTGTATTGTGGGTGCCAGTTGGTAACGTGAGGTTACCATACGCGTCAAGTATAGAGGAAGAATATGAATAATGTTTCACCCAAATTGAGTCAACTTGACTACTAGTTGCTGCAAGTGAGTTCATCTTCATCTCACCAAAAGCAGTGTCGGTGGAAGCGTCATTATAAGTTGCGGGGAACTCCATTAACGTTTGAGTGTTCGAGAAGACAAACAAGCTGTTTACGCCTAAATCGATAGGGTCGCCATCAAATCCATCGTAAGTGTATTCTGTTGCGCTCGAAGTGAAATATTCTATTTGGGTAGTTTTATCAAGAGAAAGATTTGAGCTTAAAAACGCAGCGCCATTAGCGGTAGTAGCTGGATTGAGATAAACTGTCGAATCTAAACCATTATTTTGAAGCATTGTAAAGTCCCATGACTGAAGTCCTGTGCTTCCAACGTTAATTGTTGGAACGGTATCAACGGCTAATAATATAGTATCGCCAACACTCGCATAATCTGCTTGTGTAAGAGTTATTTGGCCAAAACATAGTTGAGTTAAAACGGCTACTAATAGCGTGGAGAAAAGTCTTTTCATAAGTAGGAGTTTATAGACCATAATGCCTATTTCTAACGACAAATGTATAAAAAAGTAAAGATAGTGATGCGTGCAGTTATTTGTTGTGTGCAGCAGTTATGAAAATGTTTGTAGGTCAGAAAGCTTTTTATATACTCCATTTTGTGTAATTAATTCGGTGTGCGAGCCTCGTTCAACAATTTTCCCTTTGTCCATTACAAGAATTTCATCAGCATTTTGGATGGTTGATAATCGATGCGCAATAACTAACGAAGTTCTGTTTTTCATCAGTTTATTTAAAGCATCTTGAACTAGTTTTTCAGATTCTGTATCGAGGGCAGATGTTGCTTCATCTAATATTAAAATTGGAGGATTTTTAAGAATTGCCCTTGCTATACTTAACCGTTGTTTCTGACCCCCCGATAATTTATTTCCGCCATCGCCAATATTAGTTTCATAACCATTTTCCATCTGAGCAATAAACTCATGAGCATTAGCAACTTTGGCAGCCTCGATAATTTGTTCGTTGCTCGCTGTAGGGTTTCCAAAACCGATGTTGTTAAGTATTGTATCATTAAACAAGACAGAATCTTGAGTTACAATTCCCATTTGTTGCCGAAGGCTTTTAAGAGTAACAGATTTTATATCCTTTCCTTCGATTGCTATTTCCCCCTTATACGGATCATAAAAACGTGGCGAAAGATCTGCAATAGTCGATTTTCCACTACCTGAAGAACCTACTAAAGCGATTGTTTTTCCTTTATTTAGTGTAAACGAAATATCACGGAGGACATCAACTTCTTCATATTTAAATGTTACATTTTTGAATTCTAATGAAGAGCTAAAATCCAAAATTTCAGTTGCGTTTAACGAATCTTTGATGGCCCTCTCCGCATTAATAATTTGCTGAATTCTTTCTTCCGATGCTGCACCTTTTTGAATATTGTAATAGGCGGTAGTAATTGCTTTTGCTGGCGATATGATTTGAGAAAAAAGCATGATGAAAAAGATAAATGATGATGCTGTGAGTGCATCTGGAGAGTCGGTGCCGTTTAAAACCATCTTCCCACCAAACCACAAAATTATTATCATAATGAAAACACCTAAAACTTCACTAAGGGGAGACGCGAGATCACGTCTCTTAAACATTTTGATTAGCAGGTGATCGTAATCAGTATTTACTTGTTGGAATTTGTTGTCCATGCGTTCTTCCGCATTAAATGCCTTAATGATTCGCAATCCCGTAAGGGTTTCTTCTACTAAGGACAGCATGATTCCCATTTTGTTTTGTTGATCACCCGAAACACGTTTTAAACTTCGCCCAATTCTGCCTACAATTATGCCGGATACAGGAAGAAAAATAAACACGAAAATGGCCAACTGAGGACTAGTATAAACCAGTGCTGTTAAAAATAAAATAATGTTAAAAGGTTCTCTAAAAATCATTTCGAGAGACTGTATTACCGTCCATTGAATTTCTTGAACATCACCACCCATTTTTGTAATGATGTCACCCTTTTTTTCTTCCGAAAAATAGGCGAGAGGGAGTAACACCATTTTAGAGTACATCGTATTTCTTAGCTGCAACATTATGCCGCTCCGAAGAGGGGCTATAAAATATAGGGCCAAGTATCTAAATAGATTTTTGAAAAAAAACATTACTCCGATTACGGCACATAAAAATATTAAAGCGTCAACTTTTCCATTCGATGAATTAAGAATGTTATCAGAAAGATAGTAATTGAAATAGTCTACGGCATAAGAAGAGCTATAACTAAACTGAGGTTCTCCATTTAATAAATACGCTTCGTAATCTTTGTTGTCTTGCAGAAATATTAGGTTTAAAAAGGGGATAATCATTGCAATGGAAAACAATGAAAAAACACTTGAAAGTGCGTTACATATTACATTCAAAATAGCGTACAGCTTGTATTGTTTGGCGTAGGCAAGAATGCGAAGTAAGCTCTTCATATCGGGCAAATATAGTTAACCTTTTACAGGAACGATTTAACTTAAACGAGGATTGAATCGAATTCTTATCTTTGCGCCCGTCAAAAATGGCATCTATTCGTCAAAATAAGGTGGGCCGGCTGGTTCAAAAGGAGTTGGGAATAATTTTTCAACAAGATAATGGCGGTTTTTTTGCCGGAGCGATGATTTCTGTGACAATAGTAAGAATGGCTCCTGATCTTAGTTTTGCTAAAGTATATCTAAGCATTTTTGCTCCTGGCAGAGATGAGGATTTTTTAGAAATAATCAAAAAACACGGTGGCGAAATAAGGTATGAATTAGGGAAAAAAGTAGGGAAACAATTAAGAATTGTTCCGGGGTTAGCTTTTTTTAAAGATGACTCAATTGATTATGCCGAAGAAATTAACGAATTACTAAAATCCTAAGTATGCATTATGATCCGATAAAACGTTCATTAGGAAGTGTTTTCAATAGCACTCCAACGATGAGAATTTTGTTTTACAAATTGTTGGACCTCTTATTACTTAGAACATGGCACATACACTTAGAACTTAGAAAGTGGGCAGATAGAAAAAAGGATTCTATATCTATTTTAGATGCAGGCGCAGGGTTCGGCCAGTATAGTTATTACATGTCTTCAATGAATAAAAACTGGAATATACTTTCAGTAGATGTAAAAGAGGAACAAGTATGCGATTGTAATAAGTTTTTTACGTCAATAGATAGAAAGAACGTTAAGTTCAAAACAGATGACTTAGTAACATTTCAGCAGAAGGAAGCGTTTGATTTAGTGCTGTCTGTTGATGTGATGGAACACATTTTGGAAGACGTTGAGGTATTCAAAAATTTCCATGCTTCGCTGAGAAATGGAGGTATGGTATTAATCTCAACACCTTCAGATCAAGGTGGTTCAGATGTGCACGAAGATGATGATTCATCGTTTATCGAAGAGCATGTTCGTGACGGCTATAATATTCAGGAAATTGAAGATAAATTGAAGTCTGCGGGCTTCTCTAAAGTATACGCAAGATATTCTTACGGTGCTCCAGGTAAAATTTCTTGGAGACTGTCTATGAAGTATCCTATTTTAATGCTAGGAGCGACCAAGCTGTTTTTTATTGTTATACCGTTCTATTTTGCATTGGTTTATCCATTATGTTTTGTCCTTAATTTTATGGACTCTCGAATGGTTCAAAAAACTGGAACGGGACTTATTGTTAAAGCTTGGAAGTAAGCCTTTAGGGGAGTAAGTTCTAATGATTTTTTAAAGTTTTTCGAGTTATGGCAATTCGATGGTATTCATTTTTATTAGAACTTTTTACTTTCCAATTTTATCTTACAACTCTGTTATCTTTGCGCTAGTTGAATTTCCCTTTTTACATAGCGAAGCGTTATCTTTTCTCGAAGAAAACTCATAATGTAATTAACATTATTTCGGGTATTGCAATGATTGGCATTGGTGTTGGTGCAATGGCAATGGTAGTTGTAATGTCTTTGTTTAATGGCATTCAGGGATTAGTCGAAGACTTGTACAGCTCATTTGATCCAGCTATAAAAATCACTGTAGTTGAAGGAAAAACATTCAGCGTTTCGGATATTCCAAAAGCAAAAATCCTAAGCATTGAAGGTGTTGAGTTTTATTCCGAGTCGCTAGAAGAAACAGTGCTGCTAAAACATCGTGAAAAACAAAGTGTTGCTACTATAAAAGGGGTAGAGCAAGATTTTTTAGACATGAGTGGACTTGATTCTTTAACTGTTGAAGGCGAGCTAAAATTGAATGATGGCGACATTCCGTTAGCAGTTGTCGGTTATGGAATCAAGTATCATCTTGGGTTGTACATAGACGGAAATTATACGGGCATTCAAGTATATGCACCAAGCAGGGAAAAGTACTCTTCAACAAATCCTGAAAAGGCATTTACTAAAATGAATATTATGCCAGCGGGCGTGTTTACAATCAATCCCGATTTTGATGAAAAATATATTCTTGTTCCGTTATCGTTTACACGAAAAATTTTAAACTATGAAGATGAAGTAAGCTCCATCGAAATTGGAACAAAAGAAGACGCTGAAGCGGATGAGATAAAACAAGAGATTCAAGATTTATTGGGGGATGAGTATTTAGTTCGAACTCGATATGAGTTAAATGAAATTATTTTCAAAACAAACAATACGGAGAAATGGATAACTTTTCTTATTCTCATTTTTATACTGGTTATAGCTATGTTTAACCTCGTAAGTGCTGTTGCCATGATTATTATGGATAAAAAGAAAGATGTTAATACGTTAAAATCCTTAGGGGCAAATGGCCAACACATCAGGCGAATATTTTTAGTCGAAGGAATGCTAATTTCTTTAATTGGTGGTTTGTGCGGAATGGCGATAGGTTACTTATTGTGTTTTATTCAAGATGTCTTTGGTGTTTTGAAATTAGAAGGAATTGTGGTCGACCAATATCCTGTTTTAATGAAATGGCAAGATTTCGGAATGATTCTATCCACGGTAGTGGTAATTGGAGTTTTAGCCAGTTGGTTTCCGGTGCAAATTGTAGTTAAGAAGTATATGAAATAGCAGAGAATACGGAATCAATATTTTCCAATTCCTCCAATAAATCTGCTAAAGAATCCATTGTTACCAATTTCATTCTGTGGGGTTTAAAATCGGGAATACCTTTAAAGTAATTTGTATAATGGCGTCTCATTTCTAAGATACCCAGTTTTTCGCCTTTCCATTCAACGGACATTAGCAAGTGCTCTCGGGCAACATCAATTCTCTGCGATATAGTTGGTTTTTCTAGATGCTTCCCAGTTTTCATAAAGTGCTTTACTTGGTTAAAAAACCAAGGATTACCAATAGATGCGCGACCTATCATTATTCCATCTACTCCGTATTTTTCTTTTTTTTCAACAGCAATTTCTGGCGAAGTAACATCACCATTTCCGAATACAGGGATGTGCATTCTCGGATTGTTTTTAACAGCGGCAATCAATGACCAATCGGCATCACCTTTGTACATCTGCTTTCGAGTTCGCCCATGAATAGAGATCGCTTTGATACCAATATCTTGAAGTCGTTCCGCTGCATCTACGATATACTTCGAATCTTCGTCCCATCCCAAACGCGTCTTAACAGTTACAGGTTTGTTAACCGCATCAACAATCTCTTTAGTCATAGAAACCATTCGAGGAATGTCTTTTAAAATACCAGCACCAGCATCTTTGCAAACAACTTTTTTGACGGGGCAACCATAATTTATATCAATAATATCTGGATTCACCCTTTCTGTAATCTCTGCAGCTTCTCTAAGGGAGTCGATATTTCCACCAAATATTTGAATACCAACAGGCCTTTCATATTCAAAAATGTCGAGCTTTTTAACGCTTTTTGCCGCATCACGAATTAGCCCTTCAGACGAAATAAACTCTGTGTACATTACATCAGCACCGTGCTTTTTGCAGAGAG